>Ga0193752_1003011_pt1 | contig 11959 bp, 6 predicted proteins | sample H1c1metaG_FD_144924 | JGI IMG/M metagenome (GOLD analysis project Ga0193752, IMG submission 144924) | Soil microbial communities from a riparian zone of the East river system, Colorado, United States - H1c1 | ecosystem: Environmental > Terrestrial > Soil > Riparian zone | place: USA: East River... | reverse complement strand
CCTGGTGCAGCGGCCCCGTTGGTAAGACTTCCATTCTCAAATTCATAACGTCCTCCTCCGGAGGTACCGAAACCAGGGATGAACTGAAACGGATCACCTGCGTCCTCCCCTACTTTACCATATGATGCACGCAGTTTAAGATTGGATATCACAGGGACACCGCGCATAAAGTTCTCTTCTGAGACCCTCCATCCACCGGACACTACAGGAAAGAAACCCCAGCGTGTTTCCGGGGGGTATCGGTAATTGCCCATGTAGCGGAAAGCAAACTCAAGAAGATATTTTCCTCCAAAATCATAGTTAAACCTTCCAAGTAGTGACTGAAATGATTCACGGTTTTCAGAACCTGAATTAATCATTCCATTCTCAGATGCATTGTTGATCTGGTCGTTGGTGTAAAATGCATACAATCTTCTGAGGTACGCGTCCCTGTTCCATCGCTGCTGTTGTTCAAATACACCAAGCGCCTGAATATGGTGTTCACCGATAGCCTTTGTGAAAGAAGCCTGACCCTGTAATGTGAGCTGGTTAAAATTTCCATAGTTGTTGGAAATAGAAGAGGTTCCGACTCTTTGGGGCGAAAGAACATATTCCTCATTCACATAAGTATATAACTTATATGGTTTGAATACATCCTGCGCCTGATAGCTGCTGAGATCGTAGGAAGCAAGGCCTTTTAGTGAAAGCCCCGTTACAAAAGGAACATCATAAGTCAGTGCCAGCGAGCTCTGCAGTTTCCTGTTCACCGTCTGCCCATAGCCCGTAATATCCTTATCAGAAAGTGTTAACGGGTTTTGATTGGAAGGAGTAACAACGGCAGGGTATTTTGGATCATTATTTGCAAATGGTTTCTCCGTGGGAAGTGTTACTCGCGTTCCCTTGAATATATTAAAGAAGTTCTCACCAGGTACCTCGCGCTTATCGTAAAACCCACCAACGAGTATCTCCGCTTTCAAATTTTTGCGGAGCTCGGTAGTTAAATTTGTTCTCAGGTTAAAGCGTTTATATCCCATGTCATTGCTCCTGAGCAGCCCCTGTTCGTCGGCATAACCGAAACCAACATAGTATTGCGTTTTTTCATTTCCGCCCGTCGCAGAAACACTATGTTGTTGTTGCATGGCCGAATTCTTCATTGCGATATTATACCAGTCGGTGCTTTCGTATCCGGGTGCGCCGTCGATCCATTTTTGCAGTTCCTCCTGTGTCAGGAATGGAGCACCAGTTCCGAGAATTGCCGCATCATTGCGCATCTGCATCCATTCAGAAGCATTTGCCATTCTGGGTACGTCTGTTGGCTGCATAAAGCCGACACTCCCGGTATAACCGAAAGTGGCTTTACTCTTCGAGCCTTTTTTTGTGGTTACGATAACAACGCCATTCGCTGCATTGAAACCATAAATCGCAGCAGACGCATCCTTGAGAAAGGAAATGCTCTCAATGTCATCCGCATTCAGTCGCTGAAAATCGCCTTCGTCATTTCGTAAAACACCATCTATAACATAAAGCGGCCGTCCGAAACCTCTAATATTGATCATGTTGTTAAAAGTTCCGGGCTCACCGCCAAGCTGACGTATCTGCAAGCCTGCAACCTTCCCCTGTAATTTCTGTGCAAGGCCAACGCTCGTTGTAGTTTGGATATCGATGTTTGTAATATTGCTGACAGAACCTGTGAGTGTCTCCTTTCTCTTGGAACCATACCCTACCACGACCACCTCCCCCATGTCCGCATTGACAGATGTCATACTAATATTGATCAGAGAGCGGTTGCCAATATCTTCTACTATTTCTTTCATTCCCACGAATGAAAAAACAAGCTGGGTCGCGGCTGGTGGTACAATTATCGAATAGTTGCCATTTGCGTCGGTAGTAACACCGGTGGAGCGGGCCGAATTATCGTTAACAGAAATGCTGACGCCCTCCAGCGCAGCTCTATTTTGTATATCGGTCACCTTCCCTTTGATCGTTCTTTGTTGCGCAAGCAGGCAAAGCGGGCAGGATGACAGGAATAAAATAAAAAAATATATTTTTCTCATATGCATTGAATAAGTTTTTTATTTAATAGCTGGTTCGCCTGAATAAAATCATGTTATGGCGGAAAGAAAGTCGCGTAACTCATCATTAGTATATTTATTTAAAGCTTTAGTTATTTAGCAAGAAGAAAATTATCTCCAACACCCCAGGACTTATTCGGCTTCGCGCCCATTTCCAGCTCTAAATGCCCGCCACCAACCAGTTGCTCATGCGTGAACCATGGTGTGTTGAGAACCTTTCCATTGAACTTTGCACTCTGTATGTATTTATTTCTAACAGAAACATTGTTCGCCGTCACCTTGAACTGCCTTCCATTCTGCAGATCGATGGTCAGCTTCTGAAAAACAGGACTGCCAATTGTGTAGACCGGCAGTCCTGGAGTGACCGGATAAAATCCCATTGAAGAAAAAACCACGAATGAAGACATACCCCCTCCATCTTCATCGCCTGGTATTCCAAAAATGTTATCCTTGAACCACACATCCAGCAGGAAGCGGATGCGTTGCTGGGTTTTCCATGGAGCATTGGTAAAATTGTACAGGTACGGAATATGAAAACTCGGTTCGTTTCCCATTGAATATTGGCCAACCAGACCCGTTGCATCGGGAAACTTGCTCCAGAATGCGTACTTAGGCATTCCCAGCGTTTCAGTGAATAGCTGATCAAGGCGTTTCTCGAAGTCCTTTTTCCCTCCCATTAAATTCATTAATCCACCCACGTCGTGCTGCACCTGCCACAGGTAGGTCCATCCATTGTTTTCGTCATAGTAGTCCCTGCCACCCATGCCACCGTCAAATTTTGGATCGATCTTTATCCAGTTCCCTTCTTCATCTTTTGGCATGAATAATTTATTATCGCCGTTCCAGAGGTTTCTATAATTTGATGCTCTTTTAGCAAACAACAGATTGTCACTTTGTTTGCCGAGATCTTTTGCGAGTTCGGCAAGTGCCCAGTCGTCGTAACTATGTCCAAGCGTTATCGCAACGGCCTGGCGCTTTTCGAAATCGTGCACTTTCGACACGGTTTCTTTTTCTCCCGGATGCAGTGCCGGGAAATATCCTTTTTGATGATAATGGTCGTCCAGCGTCGTTTTGATACCATTCCTCCAGGGAATCATTGTTGCATCGGTCGCATTCTTCTTCAGGCCTTCATATGCCCTGTTTATATCGAAATTTTTCAACTTCTTCCGGTAGGCATCGAGAAATAAAACAGTCGAATGAAAACCATTCATGCAGGGATGGTCGCCGAAAAGAACCGGGAACGTTGGCATCCATCCGCTTTGCTCATACATGCGTACGTAAGATTGAAGCATATCTTCCTGCCCGGCCGGATCAAGAATGGTTCGCAAGGGATGCTGGGCCAGGTAAGTGTCCCAGGACCAGTCATCGACATAAAACGGCCTCTTATCTCTGTTAACCTTTTTGTTATAGCCACTGTAGTACTGTCCGTCTTCGGAGATATTCACCATCCTCTCGTAATACCGGTATAAGGATGTATAGAAAGAACGTTTTTGGGCTTCTGTTCCACCTTCTACTTTTATCTGCGACATTACGCGATCCCAGGTCTTTTTAGCATGATCGGACACGGCATCGAAATCCTTTTTACTGATCTCCTTTCCGAAATTCATTTTCGCCTGCCCGGCACTCACAAAACTGATCGCGTATTTGAATTCCACCTGCTTTGTGAAAGCGGGGAAGGTTATCGAGGCTTTTTTCCCTGAAACATTGCTTTTGCCATGGGTACTGAAGACGCCGTATGTGTAAACCTTAATGTCGCCATTATACGTTTCAAACGCAGTCAACTCTGTGGGCGAAAGAAAATTCCACTCCGACTTGCCCTCATTATATGTATCAAATAACAAGGACTTATTGGCAGACTCAGGAAAGCTGAAGCGAAAGAACCCGGCTTTCTCACCGGGCGTGAACTCAACGGTTATCTCATCCTCTATAAGGTAGATTGAATAATACCAGGGGCGGTTAACTTCAAGGTCATGGTCGTAAGCCATCTTTTCCTGCCAGCTATCATCATGGATTGGCTTAACAGAAGGTTTAATTGAGAATACCTGACCAAGGCGATGAGAAACCAGTGTGAGCGGAAAACTGGAGATCTGTAGATCGAGATAGTCCTTTCTCTGGGGGGTGAAGCGGATGACCTGATTGGGGAGATGGACCAAAGGACGGGTTGGCTCAAGTAACTGACCCACGTTTCCAATGGTGGGGTCGATATAATCGATGTTGGACTTCTGAGAAAGGGTGGCGACAGTTTCACATAAGAATATAGCAAGCACCAGCAGCTTTCTCATACAGCAATCGTTTCGTTAGAATGCGAATAACGTCGCAAGAGCTTAACAAAACGGCTAATAAAACGGTTAATCGAAAAATTAATCGTTGATTTCTACTTAATTATTTCGCTAAATGACCTTGGGAAGTCTTCCTGGTAGATTTCCCTGTACGCTTTGATGAACTTGAGATAGGTGGTGTTGGCCAATGCGTGGCGCTTCAGGTGGATGAGACTCTTACATTTATATTCCAGCGCCAGCTCGTTCAGCCGGTCGAATAGGAAAATGCAGTTGCTTGTCTCTATAATCAGTTCGGCATGGTCGGCCATCTCTGTTTGTTCGGCAAATTGGGTGCACTGATCGATGATCACATTGGAGATTTCCGCCTTGGTGTCATCCAGCCAGTTGTATTCAGTTTGAACCAAAAAACTACCACGCTGAGTTAGATGAAGCAGCTTTAGTATGTACTCTTTTTCAACCACCGGCGTTTCGGATTGGAGGGCGGCATAATGCTGGTAGTCTACCTGCACTTCAGGGTCGTTATTCTGGAACTGCCAGAAGCCGGCTTCTTTTGAAATCACGCAATTCCCCAACTTTTCGATGATCGATTTTAGCTTGGCCAGATTAACCGACCGATTATTCCTGGCATCCTTTTCCGATTTATCGTGCCACAGAATCTCGTTCAATTCATCAGAAGAAATTCCCTTTCCGTTCCTGATGGTATATATAATAATAAGGAGAAAAAGCTCCTTTAACAGCGGAGTAAACAGCTTGGTAATGTCTTCCCCGTTCTTGTCGGCCACATGAAACTGTCCGAATAGGTAAATGCCAGGGCCGGTCTCGGGCTTCCTTATGATGACGGGTGTGTGAGCTTCATCAGCTGCCGGCTTTGCGGGCAACGGTTTCTTTCGGCGATAGAGGCTGCTGATGTAGTAAATTATACCCAGCAAGCCCAGGGCCACAGCGATCAATATGATCAATGACCTCCTCGTAAACGAACCTTCGGGCATAACGCTGTCAAGTTCATTAGGTGGAAAATCGATCGAGTAGGCATTAACTCTGGTAATATTTTCTTTTGAAGTGAATAGTGTAACAGCTACCAGTTTTTGGCTGACCGGCGAATAGAAAATATTTGCGAACGATTCAATATCATGAAAAGAGTAAGGAAGGGTATCCCCGAATATCTTGTACTCGGGTGAAGAAAGCGAGCCCTTGAATAACTGCAACCTCGAATTGAATCTGTCGGTCGGGTATACAAGCGAATAAAAATTGTTTGTCGCAGAATCGATGACCAGGCCGTTCACGAAGCAGAACTGTCGTTTCGGCTCCTGTAAAGAATACAGGTGTTTGAGGGATCTGTCTTTTACACTATAGGCAAGCAACTCATAATTATATTTCGGGTTCACCGCCTGGTCGCCGGTGTTGCTGCCATAACCACCAATGATATATGCCGTATCTCCGGTAATATTTGTCCCCAGTGCCGCAAGGTATCTCGGCATAAATGGGTCGCCTTTCGTTTGAATGCTATCCCATTTACCAGAAGGTATATGAAAACGCCAGATGCTGTTTTTATAACGGAGTTGGCCATAACCGCCCACTATATATAATGATGTGTCGACGGAAGAAACAAAATTGTTGGTGTGCCAGTACTCGGTCAGCAGGCCCGGCTGGAAATTAGCGCTCCATGTATTCAGCGCGGTGTCATATACACTTACTATCCGTGTATCAAAATACAGATTGTACAGCTTGTTAAATTGCGTATCATACACCGAATGGTTGCCCGGGAGAAGAAGATTTCTGCTTTTTGCAAGTGCCTTGCCGGAAATTGTCCCGTTATTGATAAATATTGAATACAGGGAATCGACGCCAACAACATAGAGTATTTCGTTTTTGGTGTCGAAAGCGACCGATGCGGTGCCTTTTGTTTCAAATGAATGCAGCCGCTGCCAGAACTGGTGACGAGGTTTAATCCATACAGGATTTTTTACGGTTGCAACAGTCTTAGATTTTGTGTCCTGAACCTGCAAGCCGTTGCTTTCATCCAGGGGCCATTCATATTTTACAATTCCCGCTTCGCTAATGCGGATGTCTTTTATCCTCATCGGCGGGAGGTCTACCGTTTGAATACCTTCCTTATCGTTTGTGCCGAATATGATATCCAGGCAGGTTTCAGGTGTGAGGGCCGCCCTTCCCTTTGCCTTTAATACACCATTAATATATAAAGATGCCTCCTGGGTTTTACTGTCGAGCCGGATCTGTACCCGGTTCCATTGTCCGGTTAATAAATTTTGATCTATCTCAAAGATGCCTTTAAAGGCTTCCCCGATAACAAAATTGAAGTTGACAAGCCGTTGGTCATAAACAATATCGATGTTTTGCCGGCTACCGCTCATGATCCTGACGATATAACCGAAGTAAGTCTCGAGACCCGGCCTGAAGCTGAGATCGAAGGATATTTCGGCGCTTCCATTAAAGCATATCCTTTCTTTTGGGGTTAGATTCAGGGATGTCCGCTTTTCCTGGACCACCTCATGGCTTGAAAACTGCAGCCCATGCGACTGGCCTGAGCCGGTGTAAAAGGAAAGGATTGCAAGGAATGCTATTAATAGAAATTTCTTCATAAGCAAGACAGGACTAAAATAAGCACAAAATATTCAAACAGGGGTTTCAATTGAGTTGTCCCTGTTCGCCGGGGTGCACTGCAACAGCTTGATTTTTAGAGAAAAGGATTGTGAATGGAAGAGGGTCTTTTAGAACGAATGCGTTGCTATATTCCCGCTTTTTTTCTTGAACGAATGTTATGCTATGTTCCCGCTTTTTTTCTTGATAAAAAAAGCGGGGCAAAAAAATCAAGGCTCAGATTGGAAAGACTAAAAATCGCATCTCCGGGCTGAAGAAAAACAAGTCACAACTCCGGAATAAATCCCGGCTTCAGTAGGACTTACCAGCTAAGAATATTGCCCGACGACAGTAACAACTGTTTTTCTTCCTCGCTCGCCGGAGCCTTGGCAAAGGCGAGCGTCGCCCTTCGATGCGATTTTCTTAACGTCTTTCCAATCTATGCCAAATCACCAGGCTGCGCCCTCTTTCTGTTGCTCTTCCTCTTTCTCTTCCTCTTTCTCTTTCTCTTTCTCTTTCTGATTCTCTTCCTCTTTCTCTTTCTCTTTCGGGCTCACAAACGCTTTATCAGCAGAATAATGGTGAGAAAACAGATGCATTTTCTGTTCGTTGTGTGAAGAACCAATAAAATTTGGTTTCACGCAAAGGCGCGGAAGTACAAGGATTTCACGCCAAGAAAAGAATTCGCAAAGACGCAAAAAATAAATCACCTCTTTGCGTCTGCCGAAGGCAGATTTGCGCCTTTGCGTGAAACTTGCAATTTTTTATTTTTGATTTATCCCTGATACAGGAATCAGTCTGGCAGAAAGATCGGGATCGGGCATTTTTTTGTCGAGAGGAAACATGGGTCGCGAGATTCTCTTATATTCAAGTCGTTCAAGATCCTGATCCACGCCACCGGGAGTAAGCGCCATCATCCATCCTTTCTGCATGGCATATAGCTCCGGTTCGAGATACCCAATCTTTACAACGATAATATTTGTTCTGCGGGGCTGTAAACCCAGCCTGATAAAGTCGGCTTCCTTGTGATAGGGCTTTCGCTTACGGGTAACGATGACATGAATGTTGCCAATTCTTATAACCACCTCTACCTCGGCGTTCTGATCGCCGGATTTTATTGATTCCACTGTACCGGAGAGAAGAAGTGGAGGGGCGAATCGCGAGTCGACAATGGCACCGGCATATCCCTTAACCGGATTGCCCACACCCACTGCAATCGCTTTTTCCACCAGATCGGGGCCAGGTATGGAGGCATAGATCAACGAAGGCCCTTTTGGAGATTTGAATTCGGTTCGCGACAAAATTTCCTTCAGCGTCCAGGTTACATCGCCGGCACCACCAGCAGTGGGATTGTCTCCGCAGTCGCTGATAAAATAAGGCAAGGACTGACTCGCCAGGGCCGCAGCCAGGCATTCTTTCAATGATCCCGTTGGCGCCACGAAAGCAAAGCTATCCCGTGCATTCCAGAAACTTCTCGCGAGTCGCTCGGCGCTGCCGGTGACCATTGCGCTGTCATCGCCGGTGACCATTGCCACCGCATGATTCCGTGGTTCATCTGCCCAGGCATAGCCTACCCAGACTGCGGCGTCCACGACGCCGTCTTGTGCTGCTGCAGGCGCCACGCCATGATAAATACCTTTTGCCGGCTCTATCCTGGTACTGGTCTTTTCTCCGGGTAACAAAATGGGGATGGGTACCCAGGCCTTATAAGGCGGTTTGCCCTTCCCGGTTGACAGCCGCTTCAGCAGGTTTTCCACTGCGCGTTGTTTTGTCTCCATCGCGTCTTCGTGGGGTGCCATCCGGTAGCAGGTAATGAGGTCGGTATTTTCCGCCAGACGCCGAGACACATTTCCGTGCAGGTCCATGGAGGTGGAGATGATCGTTTTATACCCGATGACTTTCCGAATCTTTGTTATAAAGTCACCTTCAGGGTCATCCAGCCCCGCAACGCTCATGGCGCCGTGCAGATCCAGAAAAAGCCCGTCATAGGGGCCGTTCTTTTTTAGCGAGTCGAGAATTTTGTTCACTATAGAGTTGTAAGCCTGCATCGTAACCGCTCCACCCGGGATCGACCGAGCAGCGACGGTTGGAACCCAGGTTGCTTTGGTCCGGATTGCCGATGTGTCGGACAAAAACGGATACGAGGTGAATACCTGTTGTCCGTATTTCGGATGGAATGCCTCTTCCTCCGTACGTGCTGGCGAAAAGGTACTCGATTCAATGGCAAACTGGGCGATGGCAATGCGCGGCAACTGTGATGATGGTTGATCCGACATTGTATTGCAGGCCGCAAGAGACAGACAGAGCAGAGTCAGCAGAATATGATTCATTTTGTTAGTACGTTTACTGAAATTCATGTCCCATGAATTAAATCAAAAATTAAAAATTAAAAATCTTATTCTTTAACAGTTTCATTTTCTGTCGACGGGTTTGCCGATTAGCATTTTTGATTTTTCATTTTTCATTTTTAATTTCTTCAGTCTTTCTTCACTCCAAATGATATAACATCCTGTCCAATTAAAGAAGTGGTTGAGTCATCATTTATTCCACGATCCGTATATGTTGCCTTAAGAACAAAGATGCCATTCGCAGTGGCATTGGGAGAAGCTTGGATACGGAAACTTCCCTCCGCTCCCCGGAAATAATCGACATCCGGATTGTTAGTGTTTTCAAGTATCCAGTGAACGACCAGTTCGGCATTTTTTTCCGTAAGGTCCGGATGGGTCGGCATCGCAATCGGGCCCCATAGGCCCACTGATCCTTTTATCACGCGGCTTGCGACTGCAGCAACATCATCCGACTTTTTGTATTTCTTCGAAATCTCGCTGAATGACGGTCCGATGAGTTTTGTATGAACCGAATGGCAGGTGAAGCAATCCTGTTTCTTTATTATCGAATAACCGGCCGGCTCTTTTTGCGCAGTACTCCTCGCATAAGCGGTTCCTTTTGCAGGATCAGGAAAATACCGCAACTCGAGGAACACATCAGTAGCGGGGATCTCATCATATTTCGACTCTCCATCCTCCTTATCTGAGACCGTAACCGCGTATGGTATTACGGTGTTCCATGGATAATTGCCTGCCGCTTTGGGAGATTGAATCCGCACCTGCGGAGGGGTATTCTTTTGCGCACTCTTGTTGTTCCCGGTGAAAAACGTTACGATGCCCCAAAAGAATGAGCTGCTGATGATAATGAACCTGATCAACATAAAAATAATCTGTAATTAAGCTTCATCGATTTCCTTTGCAACCCTGTTTGCGGAACGCGTAGCCGCCTCCTGCCCCCAGTTGAGATTGTCGGCATAGGCTCCTGCAAAATGTATACGTCCCTGGACGGTCATCACATGCGGCCAGAATTTTGACAATTCCCCCATTGGAAAATCTGTTCTTTCGCAATTGGGTGCAAACGGGTCCTTTGTCCAATCTTTGATCAGTGCCTGCTCTATGGAATCTTTTTTGCCCGGGTATACTTCTCGGAATGCGGCGAGCGCGCGCTGTGGTGAAACGCCACCGGGCGCGACGGCAACTAATATTACACGGTGCGTGTCCACCTCTTCTGCCATCTGCCAGATAAATTCAAGATCCGGATGACCGAACTGCATGTTAATCGACTTGAAGCCATCCTCGATCCAGAACTTGGTACTGGCCTGGAAAATAATGTGACTGTATGAGTCGTATGTAATATTATCTGCAACAAATTGTTTTTCGGGTGTAAGCCCAGGTGTAAGCGGAATTTTCTTAAACAGTGGCAGCGGAATACAATTGGCCAGGTAATCGGCGGTTATTTCCTTCGTTTGTTCATTGTCTTTGTAAGTAACCGTAACGCCGTTATTGTCGTGTTTTATTTCGGTGATGGGACTGTTCAGTTTAACGCGCGGCCCCAATCGTTTTGCGAAGACGTTCGGCAAGCCCTGGTTACCACCCTTAAGCCGGAAAACATCAATAGGAAAATTGGCTACTCCGCGTTTATGTAGTATGGCTGCCTGCCATAATCTGAATAGTGCGGAGGAGTTCTCTCCTCCCAGAAATTTGAGTGCGGCCGGAGACGCAGCTTCTTTCTTATAGATATCTGAAATGGGAACTTTATCAAGATCATCATAACCCACACCGAAGGGTTGATACTCATCCTTGAACTTGTCGAGATAAGGATCAAGGAAGAGCCTGGACAGCTCGTGCAAGTTATGTTTAACGATATGTTTGATCTCGCGCTCATTAAATCCCATTGATTTGAGCACGGCAGGATCTTTAAAATGGTCCTCCGTGTAAAACTTGTCATTCATCTTTGTATACACATTCCTGCGCCTGGGATAAGGAAGAACGGTGAGGTTGAATTCTTTTGTATACTCCCAATACCGCTCATAGCCTGGCTTTGTGATCTGTTCCGCGCCGCCATCTGCATACAGGCCGTCAGATAGCCCATCACGAACGGTAAACACATGGCCGCCATGTCTCCCGGATGCTTCCAGCACAGTCACCTCATGTCCCTTCTTCATTAATTCGTAGGCACAACAAAGTCCTGCGATACCCGCCCCTGCAACGACCACCTTTTTCTTTTTTCCGGAGGCTGGTGGAGGGTAGTCAACGGGGTGTGGGCTTTCGCCTTCACCCTCTTGTGCGAGCAGAACAGCAGGGGCAAGCGTCGATCCGACCCCTGCAGCGAGTGTATTCCTTAAAAAATCTCTACGTTTAACTTCTTTCATGCGCGGGTTTTAAGGACAGTAATATAAACCAGAAATCCCGAATCTCGCGATCGGCCATAAACACAAAATTTCTCAGAGGATGACATGTTTATTTGCGCAGGTTTTTCAGGGCGCAACGGGGACGGTTTGAGGGTGGTAAACTATAAGTATATTGTCTCAAATTAACGAAGATGAAAGGTTTACTAACGACCTCCCTGCTTGCGTTGCTCTGCACTCCTGTTCTTGCCCAACATGAAAAATATGTGGCGCCTTCAGACACCGCGGTGTTAAAAAGCATTGCGAACTGGCAGGATCTCAAATTCGGCCTGTTTATGCATTGGGGAACTTACAGT
>Ga0193752_1003010_pt1 | contig 11963 bp, 8 predicted proteins | sample H1c1metaG_FD_144924 | JGI IMG/M metagenome (GOLD analysis project Ga0193752, IMG submission 144924) | Soil microbial communities from a riparian zone of the East river system, Colorado, United States - H1c1 | ecosystem: Environmental > Terrestrial > Soil > Riparian zone | place: USA: East River... | reverse complement strand
GCCGCGTGTCCGACTCGACGACATCGCACACGCCGCCCGAGGTGCGGCAGACGGTCGTCGATGAAGCAAACGTATTCGCGGGGCAGGTCGCGCTCGAGCCGGTGCACGCCTCGGCGATGTCGCAACCGCCGGCAGCCGCAGCGCGGCACAGGACGGTGGCAGACTCGAAGGCGTTGGCCGGACACATCGCCGAGCTGCCCGTGCAGCTCTCTGCGATGTCGCAGTCACCGGCCGCTACGCGGCACTCCGTCGCCGCCGATGCGAACGCGTTGCTCGGGCATGCCCCGCTCGTGCCGCTGCATGTCTCCGCGACGTCGCAGCCACCGGCCACCGCTGCGCGGCACACCGTCGCCGGCGGGTCGAACGTGTTCGAGGGACACGCCGCGCTCGTACCCGAGCACAGCTCTTCCGGATCGCACACGCCGCTCGAAGCGCGGCACTCGGTCGTGTTCGACGCGAAGATGTTGCCCGGGCACGCACCGCTCGAGCCGGTGCACGTCTCGGCGACGTCGCAACCACCGGCCGCTGCCGCGCGGCACACGGTCGTCGGCGAATCGAATGCGTTCGAAGGACACGCCGCGCTCGTGCCCGTGCACAGCTCCTCGGGATCGCATGTGCCGGTCGACGCGCGGCACGTCACGGTGTCGGCCGCCAGCACGTTGCTGGGACACGCAGCGGTCGTGCCCGTGCACGTCTCGGCGATATCGCAGCCGCCCGCCGCCGCTGCGCGACAGACGGTGGTCACCGGATCGAACGCGTTGGCCGGGCAGAACGGACCGGCGCCCGAGCACATCTCCGCGATGTCGCACGCACCGGAGGACGCGCGACACTCCGTGGTCGCTGGGTCGAACGCGTTGGCAGGACATGCACCCGAGGTGCCGGTGCAAAGCTCCGTGATGTCACACGCGCCGGTGGCTGCGCGGCACACGACGGTCGGCGCGTCGAACGCGTTCGCCGGGCAAGTCCCGCTCGTGCCGGTGCACAGCTCCTGCGGATCGCACACGCCGCTCGATGCGCGGCACTCCACGGTCGCCGCAGCGACATCGTTGGCGGGGCACGCTGCCGCCGAGCCGGTGCACGTCTCAGCCACGTCGCAGATGCTCGCTGCCGCGCGACAGGTCAGGGTCGTCGAAGCGAACGCGTTGCCCGGGCAAGCTGCGGCGCTGCCCGTGCACATCTCAGCGGTGTCGCACGGGCCGGCCGAGGCGCGACACTCGACGGTCGCCGGATCGAACGCGTTCACCGGGCACGCGCCGGACGTGCCGGTGCACGTCTCCGCCACGTCGCACGCACCCGCTGAGGCGCGGCACGTCGTGGTCGGCGGATCGAATGTATTGGCCGGACACGCGGCGGTCGTGCCCGTGCACGTCTCGTCGGGGTCGCAGACGCCCGATGACGCGCGGCATTGCACGGTCGCCGACGCAAAGGTGTTGCCCGGACAAGCTGCAGTGGTGCCCGTGCACGTCTCGGCGACATCGCAGCCGCCCGCTGCTGCGGCGCGGCACACCGTCGCAGTGTCCTCAAACGCATTCGCGGGACACGTGGTGCTGGTGCCTGAGCACAGCTCGGCCACGTCACACGCACCCGCGGACGCGCGGCACTCGGTCGCCGCCGAAGCGAGCGCGTTGGCCGGACAGAACGCGCCGGTGCCCGAGCACATCTCGGCCACGTCGCACGCACCCGCGGACGCGCGGCACGTCGTCGTCGCTGGGTCGAACGCGTTTGCAGGACAAGCAGCCGTCGTGCCCGTGCACATCTCCGCGAGGTCACACGCACCGGCCACCGCGCGACACTCCGTCGACGCGGGCTCGAGCGCATTCGCAGGACACGCGGCGGTGGTGCCAGTGCACGTCTCCGCGATGTCGCACGCGCCAGCCGACGCACGGCACTCGGTGGTGGTCGACACGAAGTCATCGCTCGGGCATGCAGCCGCCGCGCCCGTGCACGTCTCAGCCACGTCGCACACGCCGGCCGCGCCGCGGCACGTCACTGTCGTCGCCGCAAACGTGTTCGCCGGGCACGCCGCCGCTGAGCCCGTGCACTGCTCCGCGAGATCGCACACGCCGCCCGAAGCGCGGCACGTAACTGCGGTGGTCGCGAACGTGTTGGCCGGGCAAGCGCCCGCGCTGCCCGTGCACATCTCCGCGACGTCGCACGCGCCGGCGGATGCGCGGCACGTGGTCGTCGGCGGATCGAACGTATTGGCGGGACATGCCGCGGTCGTCCCGGTGCACATCTCTTCCGGGTCGCACACGCCGCTCGATGCGCGGCATTCGGTCGTGGCTGCCAGGAACGTGTTGCCCGGACACGCGGCGGTGGTGCCCGAGCACGTCTCGGCGCGATCGCAGCCGCCCGCTGCAGCACGGCATACCGTCGCGGTGTCCTCGAACGTGTTGGCCGGGCATGCAGCCGCCGAGCCCGTGCACATCTCCGCGACGTCGCACTCACCTGCCGACGCGCGACAGCTCACGGTCGTCGCCGAGAACGTGTTGCTCGGGCACGCCGCCGCTGAGCCCGTGCACATCTCCGCGACGTCGCAGATACCGGCGGATGCGCGGCACGTGGTCGTCGGAGGATCGAACGCGTTCGCAGGACACGCGGCGGTGGTGCCGGTGCACATCTCAGCCACGTCGCAAACGCCGCCCGATGCGCGGCACTCCTGGGTCGCAGGCTCGAACGCATTCGCCGGACATGCCGCGGTCGAGCCGGTGCAGGTCTCCGCCGGGTCGCAAGCGCCCGCCGATGCGCGGCACTCCGTCGTGGTCGAAACGAAGTTGTCGCCCGGACACGCGGCAGCCGAGCCCGTGCACGTCTCGGCGACATCGCACACGCCGGCAGCGCCGCGGCAGGTCACGGTCGTCGCCGCAAACGTGTTGCTCGGGCACGCAGCCGCTGAGCCGGTGCACATCTCAGCCACGTCGCACATGCCGGCCGAGGCGCGGCACGCGGTCGTCGCAGGCACGAACGTATTGCCCGGGCAAGCAGCTGCCGAGCCCGTGCACATCTCAGCCACGTCACACGCGCCGCCCGAAGCGCGGCACTCCGTGGCCGTCGACGCGAACGTGTTGCCCGGGCACACCGCCCCGGTACCCGTGCACATCTCGCGCACGTCGCACACGCCGCCTGACGCGCGGCACTCCGTGGTCACCGGCTCGAACCCGTTCGCCGGGCACTGCGCGCTGTCGCCATCGCACGTCTCCGCGACGTCGCAGCCGCCGACCGCCGCGGCGCGGCATACCGTGTCCATCTGGAACACGTCGCTCGGGCACGCCCCGCTGCTACCGGTGCATGTCTCCGCGACGTCGCAGCCGCCGGCCGCGACCGCACGACACGAGAAGCCCGTGGTTCGGAAGCCATCGGCCGGACACACCGCTCCCGTACCCGAGCAGCGCTCCGCGACGTCGCAGCCGAGCGTCGAGTCGCCGCGACATGTGAACGTGTTGGGCTGGAACGTGTCCGCGGGGCATGTGTCGAGTATGCCGTTGCAGAGCTCTGCGACGTCGCAGCCACCGGGCGCCGCGGGACGGCACACCATGCCTGCGTTCGCCGGCGTGTTCGTCTCTGCATCTGGGCACGCTCTGTTCACGCCGTCGCAGACCAGGCCGGCGTCGCACGTGCCGGTGCTCGTCTGGCACTGCGTGTTCGCAGGCAGCGCCAAGTTCTCGGGGCACTCCTTGCTTTCACCGTCGCAGTACTCGGGCGCGTCGCACCCGAGATCGTCGTCGGCCTCACGGCACAGCTCCGGCACGGTTTCGTCCATGCCGAGCACGAGGTCCTCGGGGCACTGCGCGCTGTCGCCCACGCACACCTCGGGCGCGTCGCAGATGCCGTCTGCCTCGCGGCACACGGTGTCCACCTCTGCAAACACGTTCTCCGGACATTCGAGCGACGTGCCGTCGCACAGCTCGGCCACGTCGCAGCCGCCAGCAGCCTCGCGGCACACCGAGTCGAGCTCGGCGATCACGTCCGGCGGGCACTCGTTGCTCGCGCCGTCGCAGGTCTCCGCCACGTCGCAGCCCCCGGCGCCCTCACGGCACACCGTCTCGGCGTCCGCGAGCACGTTCTCGGGACACATGAACGTCTCGCCGTCGCACAGCTCGCTCGGGTCGCAGTCACCGGTCGACGCATGGCAGACCTCGCCCGGCTCGAGCACGCCATCGCAGGTCTCGTTGCAGCACGGATGAATCTCGGGGTCGCACGCCTCGCCGTCGTCGAGCACGCCGTCGCCGCACCGGACATCCATCACCGACGCGTCGGGGTCTTGCGGCGCGATGATGATGTCGGGTGTCACGATCGCGGTCGTGGTCGCGCTGAACCCGAACGGCGGCGGCGTGTACTGGCCGCCACCCTCTTTCACGCCATTGATGCCGTTGCCCGGGGCCTCTTCTTCGCATCCACTACCGAGCAGTAAAACGACGAGCCCTGCGATCTGAAAACAACGCAGGCCAAGCAGCTTCGACATACCAAACCCCATTTCGGGATCGGCTCGCTCGCTCACGAGACCGGCTCAACACCGGCTCGCGCTCGCACGCTCCGAAGACCCGTCGGTAAACCGGGACAGACGCCCCCGCCGGACGCACGGCGGGCCACCCGAGGTGTAGGATACCCGTCGGTCTAGATCTACCCCCGATGGCGCCCCTGTGATGCGCCTCACCCTGCGAAATCATTGATGATTTTGCGCGTTGACCGCCGTTCGTTCGGCGACAGGCGAACGATTGCCCTCAGATAGGGTCGCTGCGGCTGCCCGCGCCTCGCGGTTGGAAGCGCGGATCGAGGCCACGATCGAGGTCGTCAGGGTGCCGATGATCACGAGCAGCGAGATGGCCGGGTGGATTTTATAGAAGTCCACGATGCACATCTTCACGCCCACGAACACCAGCACGACCGCGAGGCCGATCTTCAAATAGCGGAACTTATCGACCAGGCCCGCGAGCAGGAAGAACAACGACCTCAGGCCGAGGATCGCGAAGATGTTCGAGGTGAACACGATGAACGGGTCGCTCGTGATCGCGAAGATCGCGGGCACCGAGTCCACGGCGAAGATCACGTCGGAGATCTCGACCAGCACCAGCGCGAGAAACAGCGGCGTCGCGACGCGCTTGCCGTCCTCGACGGTGAAGAAGTGCTCGGAGTCGAGCTTGGTCGAGGTCGGCACGAAGCGCTTGACCAGCTTGAGCACCGAGCTGTCCTCGAGGCTCTCTTCTTGGTTGCGGTTCAGAAAGATCTTGATGCCGGTGAAGATCAAGAACCCACCGAACACGTAGATGATCCAGTGGAACTTCGCGATCAGCGCGGTGCCAGCGAAGATCATGCCCGCGCGCATGATCAGCGCGGACAAGATGCCCCAGAACAGCACGCGGTGCTGGTACAGCAGCGGTATTTTGAGCGCGCTGAACACCAGCACGAACACGAAGATGTTGTCGATCGACAGCGAGTACTCGATCACGTAACCGGTAAGAAACTCGAGGCCGCGATCGGAGCCGAACCTGTGCCAGATGAACGCGCTGAACAGCAGCGAGCACGTCACCCAGACGACACTCCAGCTGAGCGCCTCGCGAAAGCTCACGACGTGCGCTTTGCGATGAAAAATGCCTAGGTCGACCGCCAACATCGCGACTACGAACGCGATGAAGGCAGCCCACAGCCCTAGGCTGCCAATGGTGTCTGGCGCCATGAGGTCTCGACTTTCGGTGTGCTGCGCTGCGAGGCGTTTTCGCCGGCAGACAAGGCACTTCTAGAAACGTCTGGCGGGTATAGCCGCGAGACCGCATGTCGTAAATCTAGGAAGTTTGCGCGGGATATGTCGGGAAAGCCGACGTATGCTCCTTCCCCGATGGAATGGCTCAACTACCACCACCTGCTCTACTTCTGGTTGGTCGTCAAAGAAGGCGGCGTGTCCAAAGCAGCGAGCAAGCTGCGGCTCGCGCATCCAACGGTGAGCGGGCAGATCCGCGCGCTCGAGCACGCGCTCGGCGAGAAGCTGTTCGTGAAGCAGGGCCGCAGGCTCGCGCTGACCGAGATGGGCACCGTCGTGTACGGCTACGCCGATGAGATCTTCGCGCTTGGTCGCGAGCTGATGGACACGGTGAAGAGCCGCCCGACCGGCGGGCCGCTGCGTTTGGTCGTCGGGATCGCCGACGTGGTGCCGAAGCTGATCGTGAAGAAGCTGCTCGATCCGGCGCGCTCTGGACCAACCCAAGTTCGTATGGTGTGCCGCGAAGGCAAGACCGAGCGCCTCTTGACCGAGCTCGCTTCGCACAACCTCGACGTCGTGATCTCGGACAGCCCGCTACCGGCCGGCAGCACGGTGCGCGCGTTCAATCACTTGCTGGGCGAGTGCGGGATGAGCGTGTTCGCGCGCAAGGATCTCGCTGCGCGCTACCGCAAGCGCTTCCCGAAGTCGCTCCACGGCGCGCCGATGCTGCTGCCCAACGAAGCGACCACGCAGCGCCGCGCGCTCGACGTGTGGTTCGACGCCAACGGCGTGCGGCCCAAGATCGAGGCCGAGTTCGACGACAGCGCGCTGCTCAACGTGTTCGGCCAAGACGGCGCAGGCTTATTTGCCGCGCCGACCGCGATCGAGGCGTTCATCAAGAAACACTATGAGGTCGCGCTCGTCGGCCGACTCCCCGAGGTGCGCGAGCGCTTCTACGCGATCTCGATCGAGCGCCGTATTCGCCACCCCGCTGTCGTCGCGATCTGCCAGAGCGCGCGCGAAGAGCTGTTCAAGACCGCGTCATGACCCAGAGCAAGCAACCACCGGTCTTGATCGTGCACGGCATCTGGGACTCGCGCTCGCGTGTCCGTTTGCTCGAGCAGGGCCTGATCGCGCGCGGCTTCGCACACGCACGTGCGTTCGACATGAAGCCCAACGACGGCCGCGCGCCGATCGCGACCCTGGCAGAGCAAGCCAAACAGCAGGCGGCAGCGTTGCTCGAACAGCACGGTGGGCCGATCGACGTCGTCGGCTTCAGCATGGGCGCGCTGGTGGCGCGCTACTACCTGCAGCGTCTCGGCGGTAAGACCAGCGTGCGCCGGTTTATCTCGGTCTCCGGTCCGCATCGAGGGACGCTTGCTGCATATGCGCTGCCACTGGCGGGCCTGCGCGACATGCGCCCGGGCAGCGCGCTGATCCGTGAGCTTGAAGCCGATCCCGCTGGGTTTGGCGGCGTCGAGGTGCATTGCTTATACACGCCATACGATTTGATGATCGTGCCGGCGGAGAGCAGCGTTTTGCCCAGCGCGAAGTCGGTGCAGCGCGTCGGCGTGCCGATCCACCGGATGATGATCACGGATCGCAGCGCGCTCGATGCCATCGCGAGCGTCTTGCGATAGACCTACGCCATGGGTCGTAACCTCGCGCCAGCGGCGCTGCTGCTGCTCTCTTCGTTCGCCGTCGGGTGCGACCAGGGCGGCGAGCACGGAGCCGACGCCGCTGCGGCGGGCGCTGCTGACGGATCGGTGAGCCCTGTTGCGCGGCCAGCGCTGTGCGAGCGAGCCGGCGACGACGCCGTGCGCGACGTGTTTTGCCAGGGAGAGCTGCCCGCGATCGGCGCGCTCGAAGACCTACTCGCGCTGCTCGACCTGACGCCGAACAAGGAGCTTGGGGCCGATGGCTTCTACGACGTGTCGAGCGGCGTCGACCCGTCGCGCGAGGTGACGGCGCTCGGCCACTCGACGGCGCTCTCCGGGCGGCTCGTTTCGCCGCTCAACCCGCGGCTCATCCTGCTCGGCGGAAATGTGATCGCGACCTTTCAACGCGGCGTGCAACAGGTCGAGCTGGCGACCCCAGCCCGCAATGATGGCCGGCTCGTGCTGTACCTCCTGAAGTTCGAGCAAGCCTGCAATCGATCGCAAGACGGCTGCTCGGCTGGCGCGCTCTACACGCCTGCGGTGGAACGCGACTGGCTGGATATCCAGCTCGAGGACGACGAGCAGCTCAAGAACACGCCATCGGACTGCCGGCAGTGCCACCAGCGCGGCACGGACACGCCCCAGCTGCTGATGCGCGAGCTCGAGAGCCCGTGGACCCACTTCTTCTTCCCGGTCGAGGTCACGAGCTCTGCGCCGGGCGAGAACGGCAGCGCGTTGATGGTCGATTACCGCGCAGCCAAAGGCGACGAGCCCTACGGCGCCTCGATCTCATTCAACATGCAATCGGTCGTCGGCCCGGCACAGCCGCTCTTGTTCGACGCGCCGAGGATCGAGAACGAGCGCTGGCCGTGGACGATGGAGACCGGCTACGCGACGACCGTCCAGGAGAGCGCGACGTGGGAAGCGGCGTACGAGGCGTTCAAGCGCGGCGAGCAGCTCGCTCTGCCGTACGTCGAGCTGCGCGCGACCGACCCTGATAAGCAAGCCGAGCTGGCGCGCACCTACCAGCGCTTTCGCGACGGTGAGCTGACAGCCGACGAGTTGCCTGACCTCGCCGACATCTTTCCTGACGAGCCCCGTATCCGCGCGCGCATCGGCTTAGAGACCGAGCCCGGCGCCACGCCGGAGGAAGCGCTCATCCAAGCGTGCGGTCCGTGCCACAACGACGTGCTCGATCAAAGCATCTCGCGCGCGCGTTTCAACATCGCGCTAGGGCGGCTCAGTCGAGCGCAGATCGATCTCGCGATCGCGCGCATCGAGCTGCCTTCGTCGACCCCGGGTGTGATGCCGCCACCGGAAGCGCGCCAGCTCGCGCCGGAAGCGCGCCGAGAGCTGCTCGAATATCTACGACGCGATCTCGATCCGGAAGCGATCGATCCGATGCTCGAGCGCGCCGCCACGCTGGGCATGAGCGGCGGCGGGCCCACGCGATGATAAAGCGCGCCAACAGGCTCACGAGCATCGCGCTCGTGCTGACCTGCTGGTTCGGCGCGTGCACGAGCGAGCATGTTAGCGACGCCGCAGCGTCCGACATGGATGCGCGGACGCTCGAGCCGCCCGAGGGCGATTGGTTCGTCTGCGCGAACGAAGCGTGCGACGCGCTGCAGACCAGCGGCTTGCGACTGGCCGAGCACGAGGCCTTCCACTTGCAAGCCGCGACGCTCGCCGATGGCGGCCTGGCGGATTTCAATGAGGGCGATCCGTACTGCGTCAGCGAGCCCTTCGGCCGCTACGAGTACTCCGGCGACATCCTGACGCTCACGTTCCACGACGGCGGCCTCACCGCCGAGACCGTGCTCGCGATCGACGACAGCGGCCTCACCACGCACGGCGGCGACATGCACAAGGTCCGCGAGAACGCGACCGGCCGTTGGCAGGACGCGGCGTGTCTGCTTCCTTAACGCCGGCGGACGGCCTTGGCGCGGTTCATCGCCATGCTCGCGACGAACGCGCACGGTAGCGCGAGCGCACCGTAGCTCTTGACATGCTGGAGGGTCTGGCTAAACGCCGTAGCGCCCGAGATCTCGGCGCCGCTCGCCGCGAGCTCCCTGAGATCGAGCGCGACCGCGAGCGGCACGACCATCAGCGAAAGCCACAGCGCGACGAGCGCCAGCTTGCGCGCCGTGATCACCTGCGATGTCACCGACAGCATCATCGCGACGAACGCGCCGATGCCACCGGCGAGTAACAAATAGGTCGGCGGGGTCATGTCACGGCTCCGCCGTTTACTGAACGACCGGGGGCGGGGGCGGAGGCGGCGAGTCGACGGTCGTGAAGCACTGGATGTTGGTCTCGATCCGGAAGTTGCTCTCGACCGTATGGCGCTCGGCGTGGAAGATGTCCATCGGGTACGTCTCGCCGACCACGAGGCCGATGCGCGGCGCTTCGGCGTCGAGGCTGACCGTCGCCTCGAGCTGGCCATGCGTGCCGCCGAGATCGATCACGAGCTGGCCGTTGATGAACATCCACAGATCGTCGTCGCCGCGAAACGTGAAGGTCTCGCCGCCCATGTACGTGACCTCGGTCCGCACCTCGGTCGTGAAGTGGAAATTGTTGGCGTTGCCTTCGTTGCCGAAGCCCATGTTGTCGATCGGAAAGAACGCCGAGTTTTCGTAGACGAACCGGCCGGGCGAAGGCTCGGTGAACGTCAGCGGGATCTCGAAGCGCATGTTCACCGCCGGGTCGTCGACGTACCACTGGTAAAACTCGCCCGGCCCAGACGCTTCGCCGCCGGGGCTCGGGCCGGTGAACGCATACGCCGGAAAGCCCAGCTCGAGCGCCGGTCTAACAAGCATTTTTTCGCCGCCGCCAAGTGAAAAAATGTTGAAAGGTCGTTCGAAGTCCGGGTGGTCGGCGGAGAAGTCGCGGATGATCGCGAGCAGCGCGCCGCAGTCCTCGCGCGGGACGATCATCGTGCCGGAGTCGACCGCACCCGCGTCCGGGATCACCACCGGCGGCGGATCAGGGTCCGGGTTGCCAAACGTGCCAGCCATTCCGGCGCTCCCCGCAGCGCCTGCTCCGGCTTGCATGCCGCCGCTCCCCGACGCGCCGAGACCAGCGAAGCCACGCGGCGCGCCCGAATCGCTGCTGCATCCCGCGCTTACGAGGATGAGCACCAACACCGCTTGGAGACGAAAGCCGGAGCGCATCCAGACAACTAACATAGCCAGAGTGTAGGCCGCAGCGTGGTATCGACACGTGGCGATTGACAGCGATCGCGCGCGCAGCGAGGCTGCCGCTCCCATGCCGGAGACCAAAGGGTTTTCGCGCCGCGCGTTTCTTCGCAGCGGCCTCATCAGCGTCGCCGTGCTCGGCCTTTCTGGGCTAGGGCTCGCATTGCAACGCACCAAGCTCATCGCGGTGCCCAACGACGGGCTATTGGTGCTCACGCCCGAGCAGTATGCGATCCTCGCGGCGGTCGCGGCGCGCACCTGTCCGCCGAACGAGCTGGGCATCGACGTCGCGCTCAGCGCCGATCGCTTGCTGACGCTGGTCGACGACGACGTGAAGGCGGGCGTCGGGCTCGCGCTCAACGTGCTCGAGAGCAGCGTCGTAGGCGCGCTGTTCGGCGAGCGCACCGCGCCGTTCACGCAGCTGTCCGGCGGGGATCAAGATCGCGTGCTGATGGCGTTTGCGACCTCGAAGGTCGCGCTACGCCGCACGATCTACCGCTCGCTGTCCGGCCTCACCGGCACGCTCTACTACGGTGACCCGCGCGCGTGGCCGAGCGCCGGCTACCCCGGGCCGCCGAGCCCTGCGGGCTTGCGCGCGGCGTACGCGCATCAGCTCGTCGATTACCAAGCGCTGCGTGCGAAGGTTTGATCAGATGCCCATCTATATCGGCAGCGATATCGACAAGGACACCATCGTCACCTGCGACGTGTGCGTGATCGGCTCGGGCGCCGGCGGCGCGGTGATGGCCGAGAAGCTCGCGACGAGCGGCAAGAAGGTCGTCGTGCTCGAGGACGGCGGCTACCACACCAGCGATACGTTCACGCTCGAAGAGCGCTGGGCGATCCCACGCTTGTACCAAGAGGCCGGCACGCGCGCGACCGTCGACGGGAGCCTCGCGATCCTGCAAGGCCGTGCGGTCGGCGGCACGACAGTCATCAACTGGACCACGTGCTTTCGCACGCCCGAGCGCGTGTTCGACTTTTGGCACGAGCACCACGGCGTCGAAGGTGTGTCGCACGAAGCCTTGATTCCGCACTGGGAAGCGATCGAGCAGCGCCTGGGCGTCGTGAAGATGCGCCTCGACCAAGTGAACCGGAACAACTTGGTCACGTACCACGGGCTCGAGAAGCTCGGCTGGCACAAGGACTTCTTGAGCCGCAACGTGCGCGGCTGCGCGCATACCGGTTACTGCGGCATGGGCTGCGCGATCGACGCCAAGCAAAGCATGCTGGTGACGATGATACCGGCGGCGGTCAAAGCCGGCGCGGACGTGTACGCCAACGCGTGGGTCGAGCGGATCGAGCGCGACGGCCGCAAGTGCACGCAGGTCGTCGCGAAGCTACGCGATCCGGCGACCGATCAGCTCAAGAACGTGACGCTGACCGTCAAGGCCAAGACCACGGTGCTCTCGGGTG
>Ga0193752_1003009_pt1 | contig 11963 bp, 10 predicted proteins | sample H1c1metaG_FD_144924 | JGI IMG/M metagenome (GOLD analysis project Ga0193752, IMG submission 144924) | Soil microbial communities from a riparian zone of the East river system, Colorado, United States - H1c1 | ecosystem: Environmental > Terrestrial > Soil > Riparian zone | place: USA: East River... | reverse complement strand
GTGCCGGCATCCATAACGTTGGCACAGGGTATCCTGGAATCGGAGAACGGAAATAGTGAACTGGTAAAAAAATCAAACAATCATTTCGGCATCAAATGTAAAAATACCTGGACGGGTGAAACCGTAACACATGATGATGATGCAAACGGAGAATGCTTCAGGGCATATACCAGTGCAGATGAAAGTTATCGTGACCACAGCGATTTTTTAAAGGTCAACAAGCGCTATGGAGCTTTATTCAATCTTGATCCGGAAGATTACGCAGGCTGGGCAAGAGGGCTAAAAAAAGCGGGCTATGCCACCAATCCAAAATACCCCGAGCTATTGATCAAATATATTGAACAGTACGACCTGCAGCAATACACTTTAATTGCTTTGAATAAACAACCTGAAACTGATATTGCAAAAACAGAAGAGAATAAAACGGCACTGCCTGTTGAAGCAATTACCGAAAAATCGCCAGCAGAAAATAATATTACAGTAACTGTAAATGATAAGGAAAAAATAACCAGCATCAATAGCACAAAATGTGTTTTTATAAAAAAAGGGACATCTTTATTGGTTGTAGCTGATAAACATAATATCAGTTTAAGTAAGCTAATGGAGTTTAATGACATGACAGAAGAGGGCCTGCTTAATAAAGACCAGTTCATTTACCTGCAGAAGAAGTCTAAAACGGGAGAGAAGGAATATTATATAGTTGAGCCTGGCGAAACATTGTATGATGTATCGCAGAATAATGCAGTACAATTTAAGTATCTCCTGGAATATAATAATTTAAAAGGCGATTCGAAATTGAATGCGAAAACAAAACTGTTTTTGCAACCTAACCAGCAAAATACAGATAATAAAAAAAGCAAAGTACACCTGGTTGGCCCTAAAGAAGGGTTGTATGCCATTGCCAGGACTTATAATGTTACCGTTCAGCAATTAAAAGAATGGAATAAACTTGATTCTGACAATTTGAAAATAGGACAGGAAATAATTGTTTCAAAATAAATAAATAAAGCATGGTCATTCAGGTATTGGATAAAAAATTTAAACCTTATATCAAAGCCCGGGATATACAGGAGCAGATCAACAAGTTGGCCAAACAGATCAATGAAGATTATGCAGGTAAAAAACCATTGTTCATTGCGATCTTAAATGGCTCTTTCATGTTTGCTTCCGACCTGTTTAAGGAACTTACCATTGATGCTGAAATATGTTTTATTAAACTGGCATCTTATAAGGGAACAAAGTCTACCGGAAATGTTATAACATCCATTGGACTGGATATGCCGCTAACAGACCGCCATGTTATCATTGTTGAAGACATAGTTGATACCGGGAAAACTTTAAACGAATTTTTACCACAACTGGTGAACCAACAGCCGGCAAGTTTAAAGATTGCTGCGTTATTGCACAAACCAGAGGCTCTAAAGCACCCACTGACCATTGATTATATCGGGTTTAATGTGCCTAATAAATTTTTGCTTGGCTTTGGACTTGATTATGACGGACTGGGCAGAAACCTGAAAGAGATCTATCAGTTGGTAGAGGAGTAGACGGGCAACGCAAAGCATTGAAAGAATATCTTAGTATCGGTATCATACTTTTTGTTACAATCAGCTTGCAATTGAAAAAATGTTTTTTCTATATCCTTTTCCTGTTACTGGCATTTACAGCCAGGTCGCAATATTATCTCCGCGGCGAAATTAAAGATGAGAAAAACCAGTCATTACAAAACGCAAAGATCCTGCTTCATTCAACAAAGCATTTTTATTTTACCGGCACTTATGGAGGTTTTGGAATTACTACCAAAACTTTAGTCGATTCTCTCACCATAAGCTTAGATGGTTATGAACCTAAATCGCTTAAAGTGAATGCTGACCAATGGCAATATGTCACCTTAAAAATATTGCCGTCAAATGTTAATAATAACCGCCCCAAACTGATCTCTGTAACAAAGAACGTAGAACATACCTCCAAAGTAAAATGGTTTATAGATAACGAAACTTATTTCCAGATGGTGGAAAATGAATACGTACGTGCAGAGAAATTTCCAAACACAGGCTTTTCGCTAAATGTAAATAAAGCCTCGTATAGTAATGTAAGACGCTTTATCAATATGCATAGCGCTGTGCCACCTGATGCGGTACGTACAGAAGAAATGATCAACTACTTCAACCTGCATTATCGTGAACCAAAGAACGGCGATATTTTTAAATTTGAATCGCAGCTTACATCCTGTCCATGGGATATGGAAAAGCAATTACTTTTTGTGAATGTGAATGCAAAAAAGCTGGATCTTAATGTAATACCACCGGGTAATTTTGTCTTTTTAATTGATGTATCGGGCAGTATGGATATGCCCAACCGCCTGCCATTGCTGAAAGCGGCTTTTCAAATGTTTGTAAAGAACCTGAGACCAATTGATACAATTTCTATTGTAACGTACGGAGGCACGGTTGGTATCTGGCTGCAACCGACAGGCGGAGCAGAAAAAGAAAAAATAATAAAATCAATTGAGGAGTTGTCTGCCAGCGGCGATACACCCGGCGAAGCTGCAATTATGACTGCCTATGCACTGGCAAGAAGCACCTTTAAAGATAAAGGAAGTAACCGGGTGATACTGGCTACAGACGGGGACTTTAATGTTGGGCTTACTTCTGAAAAAGCCATGGAAGACCTGATAACAAAGGAAAGGCAGGGCGGGATCTATCTCACCTGCCTGGGAGTGGGGATGGGAAATTTTAAAGACTCTAAACTGGCTACACTGGCTAAAAAAGGCAATGGTAATTATGCTTACCTGGATGATATTGCAGAAGCAGAAAAAGTTTTGGTGAAAGAACTTACCCAGACATTTTTTGCAGTAGCCGATGATGTGTTTATGAATATGAAATTTAATGGCGACCTGGTAAAAGAATACCGCCTGATAGGTTTTGATAACCGCAGGGATGCAGTTGCCGACAGTAGTATTGACCTGGAAGGAGGAGAGATAGGCAGCGGTAACAGTGTAATAGCCATTTTTGAGATCATACCGGCAAGCGATAAACTTTTTAAACCGGAAACATTCCCAACTGATAAAGTTGCCGACATTGAAATGCGTTACAGTCTTTGTGATGATACGACACTACTGGTAACCAAAAATTATTGCCTTGCCAATTTTGTAGATTTTAAAAGCCTTGATAAAGAATTGCAATTTGCAACGGCTGTTGCTATGTTTGGCCTTAAGATAAAGCAATCAAAATATATTAAGCAGGCCGACTGGCAGGATATACAAAGAATTGCTGCGGAATCTTACGATCCAAACAGTTACCTGCAAGCTGAATTTTTAAAACTGATCGATAAAGCACAGGATATTTATGCCAGCAAAAAACGAAAGAAAAATAAATCAGGTTAAGAGAACATCTCTCTCACTTTATCAAAGAATGATTTGTCGTTTTTATCAAGCTACTTGATTAACGGTATATTTATAGTGCTAAAAAAAATTAAAACATGAAAGTATTTTATTCCTTACTGGTTGTAGGGGCCATTATTTTTTCAACAGGCTGCAAGAATGATAACACACCATCATCAATTGTTACAGATATTTTTGTAGGAGGAATTGAAAAAAATGGCGGAAAATATATAGCTAAATACTGGAAAAACGGCGTACCGGTAATTTTAAGCGATGGTACACGAGATGCTGTCGTACTGTCGGTAACTGCAAGTGGTACTGATGTATATGCAGCCGGATATGAGGTTGCTAATAGTAGTCTCTTTTTTGTCGCTAAATATTGGAAAAATGGTGTGCCGGTAATTTTAAGCGATGGTACACGAGACGCTGCTGTGACTTCCATAGTTGTAAGTGGTATTGATGTATATGCTGCCGGGAATGAACAAAATGGCAGTTATATACATATAGCAAAGTACTGGAAAAATGGTACAGCTGTAACATTAACCAATGGTACATACAGCGCTAATATAAATTCCATAGTTGTAAATGGTCCTGATGTATATGCTGGCGGTTATGAAAAAAATGCAAGTAATAAAATTGTTGCTAAATATTGGAAAAATGGCACAGCTGTAACTTTAACTGATGGTACACGAGATGCTGCCATACGTTCTATAGTTGTGATTGGTAACGATGTATATGCTGGCGGGTATGAATTTAATGGTGTCAAATATGTCGCTAAATATTGGAAAAATAGCATCCCGGTAATTTTAAGCAATGGCACACAAGATGCAGCAGTAATGTCCATGGCTGTAAGTGGTACCGATATATATGCTGCGGGCTATGAATCTCTTAATACTGGCTTAACTGTTGCTAAATATTGGAAAAACGGCACAGCGGTAACTTTAACTGATGGTACTAAAACTGCTCAAATAAATTCTACGTTTATAAATGGCACGGATATATATTTAGCTGGTATAGATGGTTACACATCAGCTACATATTGGAAAAACGGTACGCCGATAAGCTTACCTGGTGGCACCCAATTAAGCTCGGTAAATTCGATTTTTGTATATACTCATTAAATAAGTGAGACAACAGATTAAGAGAACATCTCCCGCACCTTATCAAAAAATGATTTGTCATTCTTATCCGGCTTAGGCTGAAAATTTTCTGACTGTTGTAATTTCTCCAGCATTTCTTTTTCTGCAGATGAAACATGTTGGGGAGTCCACACATTAACCTGTATCAACTGGTCTCCTTTTTCATAGCTGTTCACATTCGGGAAACCTTTTCCTTTCAGCCTGAATATCTTTCCGCTTTGAGTACCGGCTGGTATCTTGATCTTTGCCCTGCCATCAATGGTTGGCACTTCTACCTGTGTTCCAAATACTGCATCAGGTATGGAGATATGGAGGTCGAATGCAACATTCAGTCCATCACGGTGCAATTGTGTGTGTGGTTCTTCTTCTATCAGCACGATGAGGTCTCCAGCTGCGCCACCACGTTCACCGGCATTACCTTTTCCGCTCAGGCTTAGCTGCATACCCTCCTGTACACCTGCAGGAATATCAATGGTCACGGTTTCTTCGCCATATACCCTTCCATCGCCTTTACAGGCCGTGCATTTATTTGTTACTGTACTTCCTTCGCCATTACAGGTAGGGCAGGTTGTAACAGTTTGCATCTGTCCTAAAAAAGTATTTTGAACCCTGCGTACCTGGCCGCTGCCACCACAGGTGGTGCAATTCTGAACACTGTTCTTATCTTTTGCACCACTGCCGCTGCAGGTATTGCAAAGCACATATTTTTTTACCTTGATGGTCTTTTGTGCACCCTTTGCTATCTCTTCGTAATTCAGTTTTATTTTTACACGCAGGTTGCTGCCACGTGTACCCCTGCTTCTTCCACCAGAACTTCTTCTGCCACTGCTGCCGCCAAAAAAGCTACCGAAAGGACTATCATCTCCAAAAATATCTCCAAACTGGCTGAAGATATCATCCATGTTCATTCCACCACCACCGCTGTAACCACCACCGCCTCTGCCAGGACTGAATGCCTGATGGCCAAACCTGTCGTATTGGGCACGCTTATCTGCATCGCTTAAAATTTCGTATGCTTCTGCTGCTTCCTTAAATTTTTCTTCAGCGGCTTTATCCCCGGGATTCCTGTCGGGATGGAACTGCATGGCTACCTTACGGTATGCCTTCTTTATTTCATCCTGTGATGAAGATTTGGAAACACCCAATATTTCGTAAAAATCTCTTTTGCTCATAATTTGTCAGCACATTGGCTAGTTAATTTATTTTCCTACCACAACTTTTGCAAAGCGTATTATTTTGTTATTGAGGTAGTAGCCTTTTTCAATTTCATCTACTACTTTTCCTTTCATAGCCTCGGGGACTTCAACTTCTGTAATGGCTTCATGTTTTTCAACATCAAATTCAGTATTGATGCTTTCCATAGCGGTCAGCCCCTTTGCCTGTAATTTGCTCCTTAATTTATTAAATACCAGCTGAACTCCTTCTTTCTGCACAGCTATATCATTGCTTTCGGCCAATTGTTTTTCGGCCCGGTCGCAGTCGTCCACCACTTCCAGCATGGAAATAATGACATCTTTACCGGCTGTTTGTATAAGTTCGATCCTTTCCTTTGCGTTGCGGCGCTTAAAATTGTCGAATTCGGCAAACAGGCGCAGGTATTTATCCTTTTGTTCCTCCAGTTCGGCCTGCAATCTTTCCATAGCTTCTTCACCGCCGGGATTGCTTAAATGCGTATTTCCTGGTACATCAGCATCAGCATTGATATTCATTTCTTCGTTTTCGGGGGCAAATATTTCTTTTTCTTCCATATGGTAATTTAAAATTGGTTGCGAAGGTACAACAGTCAAACATTTTGCCAAGGCCTGTTTTGCAGTCAAATTGGCAATTATTTGCAAATATCTGGTCTATATCTACATATGGGTATGACATGGATGTTACCTTTACGCCATGAAGAGCATTTTTTTGAACAAAAAGATCAGCAGGAGGATAGAAACCGGGCATCCCTGGATATTTGGAAATGAGGTAAATACGGGTAAAGCACTGGATGCTGCCGCTAAGGCCGGGGAAATAGTAAATGTGTTTACACATGATAAAAAATTTGTAGGAAGAGGATACGTAAATCCGCAGTCACAGATAATGGTGCGGTTACTTACCCGTGACAGGGATGAAGTGATCGATGAGCAATTCTTTGTTAACCGGTTGCAACAGGCCTGGGCATATCGCCAGAAGCTTGGATATACCGAAAACTGCAGGCTTATTTTTGGTGAAGCAGATGATATACCACAGCTGATCATTGATAAGTTCAATGATTATTTTGTTATACAAACCCTGGCACTGGGTATTGATGTGTGGAAACCAGGTATTGTAAAAGCCATTGAAAAAATCTTCAACCCCAAAGGGATCTATGAAAGGAATGATGTGCCGGTAAGAGAGCTTGAAGGTATGGAGCAACACAAAGGCTTTTTATCGGCTGAATTTGATACCAATATCACCATTACAGAGAATGGAGTAAAATTTCACGTTGATATTGCCAACGGGCAAAAGACCGGCTTTTTTTTAGATCAGCAGGATAACCGCCGCGCCATACAGCATATTGTAAAAGATGCCGATGTGCTGGGCGCATTCTGCTATACGGGCTCATTTGAAATAATGGCCGGGCATTATGGTGCCAGGTCGGTTTTGGGGCTGGATATTTCGCAAAATGCCATTGATATGTGTAACCGGAATGCAGCTTTGAATAGCCTTGAGGCAAGTTGCAAATTTGAATGCGTTAATGCATTTGATGTACTAAAAGAATGGAGTAAAGAAGGAAAGCAATGGGATGTTGTAATGCTCGACCCGCCTTCATTTACAAAGAGCAGGGCTACTATAAATAAAGCGGTTGCCGGTTACAAAGAGATAAACCTGCGGGGAATGAAACTGGTTAAACCCGGAGGGTTCCTGGTAACGTCCAGTTGTACCAACCTGGTGCAACCTGAATTGTTTTTAGATATCATTCAAATGGCAGCAACCGATGCTAAAAGAAAAATACGACAGGTTGTTTTTAATTCACAATCGGCAGATCATCCGATCATACGCGGACAGGAAAATACACACTATCTTAAATTTCTGATAGTACAGGTGATGTAAACTTTAAAAGGGGATTATTTAACTACCTGGAATTTGCCCGAGTCAATGATCTGTCCTTCTTTATCCCTGAGCTGGTAAACGTACATACCACGATAAAAATCATCCAATGGCACGGTCATTATGGGAGGGATTTTATTGAACTCATTTATTTTTTTGCCCATGAAATTGTATATCTGGAGGGAAAAAGTTTTATTATACCCATACTGAAATTCAAAATTGATTGCAGTAGTAGCAGGAATTGGATAAGGCTTTATCAGTTTTGCTATAGGATCGCCCTGTGCAGGGCTTTTTGTTTGAGCAAAAGAAGTAAAATTTAATCCAATAAATAATATTAGTATGTAAATTATTTTATTCAACTACGTAAAAGTATAAAAAATGTTTTAATTGAACAATAGTTTGTCTGTTACTTTATTGACAATAAATATAGCCTAAAATCAAGGAAATACCACTTTTTATTAACATAAAACCGGCTTTTTATCAATCTAAACCGGCTAATTTTTCATTTATTGCTGCAAAATCTGGTATATCGCCTGCTTTTTCCAGTACTTCTGCATAGCTAAGTATGCCATCTTTATCAACTATAAATGCCGCTCTTTTACTTACTCCTCTCATTTCCAGTATCCACTCATCGTATAATGACCCGTATAAAGCTGAGATCTCCTTGTTAAAATCGCTGAGTAAAGGGAAATTATAATGTTGTTCTTCTTTATATTTTTTAAGCGTAAAAACCGAATCAACCGAAATACCGATCACTTCAGCATTTATATTGCTGTAGCGGCCTATATCATCCCTTACCGCACACAATTCTTTAGTGCAGGTGCTTGTAAATGCCTGTGGAAAAAACAAAAGCAACACATTCTTACCCCTCAAACCCGATAGGCTTACTTTGTTCCTGTCAGTATCGTATAAGGCAAATTCCGGTGCTGCTTGTCCAATGGTTAGGGCCATAATATTTTTTGTAAAGATATAGGTTGCATGTTTTAACCAGGTAGAATTTATTCTATTCAGGCAAATAAAAACCCCTCTAGAAAGAGGGGTCTTGTTGTTATCCAAACAATCCATAAAAACAAAAATCTTTAGTTTGTTAGCACACGACTTTTGTTACAGAAGATTATTTACTGATACATTCATTTGCAAAACAGGTTAGGGAAGTTTTGCGTAAGTTTTTTTTATTACTAAGAAACAGGTAAGATGTAGTGTAATTGTTTTGGTTCTGTAGGTTTTACCTGGTAAAAATACGTAGGGGGATATTTAAATTCAGGTGGCAGGTAATTACCTCTTGTCATAGGTTAAGTTTTAGTTTTCTTTGCGTTCAGACGGTTATAGCTATAAACGGATAGTTTTGGTTTTTATTATTAATAATGATAAAAACTTAATGATTTTATAAAAAAAATTACACCTGAATGGGATAAAGCAAAAGCCCCTGAAATTTCAGGGGCTTTTGCTTTATATAAATTATTTGGTATTAATTATTGGTTTTTCCTGTCTTGCTTTTTGAAGCAGCTACTGGTTTTGTTGTAGGTGCTGGTTTTAACATGGTAGCAGCTTCAGTTTTTTTCTTTGCTTCATTTTCAGCAGCCCATTTGTCATATTCTTCAGCAGCTAAAACATCACCACTAATAGTAATACTTTTCATTTCATCAACCCCTGCAAATTTTACTGTAAGGTTTTTTGTAAAATGGCCAGGAGTTGCAGCATTGAATTTTGCAGAAATGAAACCTGTAGCTCCCGGTGCAATTGGAGATTTGGTATAATCGCCCATGGTGCAACCGCAAGTTGGGTTAGCCTGCTCAATAATAAGCGGCTCTTTGCTGATGTTTGTAATGACAAACTTCACCTCTTTTGGCTCGTTTTGTTTCAGGTAGCCCTGGTTAATGGTCTCAGTTTCAAATTTAGCTACATCAGCTACTGTTTTTTGTGCAAACAGCATAGCTGAAAAAGTTAATGCAGTTAGTGAAAGGAATAATTTTTTCATGATCGGTTAATTTATGTTGTTTAGTTTTTTAAATCGTTAAGCCCTTTATTTTCGGGGGCAGAGCTGCCTGGTGTTTTCCAAACCTCTCCTTTAATGGTTAATTGTTTGCTTTGCGTATCGTTGTAAGTAACTGTAATGAATTTTGTAAAAGGCCCTTCTGCAGCGGCATTATAACCAACAGTTATTTTTGTTTTTTCACCTGGCGCTACAACTTTATCTTTTTCCCACTCTGGTGTGGTACAACCGCAACTTGCATTAATATTATTGATCTTTAATGCCACATTACTTTTATTGGTTACTTCAAATACGTGGTTAACCGGTTTACCCTGGGGAATTTTACCAAAATCAAATTCGGTTTCCTTTAAGGTCAGCATTTCATCTGCCTGGGCAATGGTTAATACGTTTTGAGTAGTGGCAGTTGGTACAGTACCGGTTTGCGCATGTACAACCGACATCAAACAAATTGCAGACAAGCAAGCGAAGAATTGTTTCATATTATTTATTTAGGTTGGTAGTATAAAGATAATAAAACGACTGTATCTGCTTTAAATTGTAACCCTGTTAGGAGTTTTTTAACAAAGCTGCCCTATAATTTATATTTTTGTCCAGGATTAAATCAGGTTATGGATACAAATAACAATAACGATGCTGCTTTACAGGAAAAACTAAGTTTCGAAAATTTCAGGAATGAAGTGCTTAAGGATTACCAGTTTGCCTGCCAGAGCAGGGAAACCAGTTTACTTGGACGTAAAGAAGTACTAACCGGTAAAGCCAAATTTGGCATTTTTGGCGATGGTAAAGAGATAGCCCAGGTTGCTGCTGCAAAATTTTTTAAGGCCGGCGATTTCAGGTCGGGTTATTACCGGGACCAGACTTTTATGTTCGCAAATGGACTGGCTACAGTAGAACAATTCTTCTCCCAGTTATATGCCGATCCGGATGTAAACAATGACCCTTTTAGTGCAGGCAGGCAGATGAACGCACACTTTGCTACTAAGTTTGTTGATGAGAATGGCAACTGGTTAAACCTGGCTCAACTTAAAAATATAAGCAGCGATATTGCACCAACAGCCGGACAAATGCCCCGTGCATTAGGGCTAGCCTTTGCTTCCAAAGCTTTCAGAAAGATCAAAGAATTAAGCAGCCTTACCAATCTTAGCAATGATGGCAATGAAGTTTGTTTTTGTACCATTGGCGATGCATCAACCAGCGAGGGTCATTTTTGGGAAACCATGAATGCTGCCGGTGTGTTACAGGTGCCGTTGGCCGTTTTTGTGTGGGATGATGGATATGGTATCTCTGTTCCCAAAAAATATCAAACTACCAAGGCGTCTATTTCAGATGCGTTAAAAGGCTTTCAGAAAAAAGAGGATACAAACGGTATTGAAATTTATAAACTCAAAGGCTGGGACTACGCTGGTATGTGTGAGGTACTGGAACCAGCCATTCAAAAGATAAGGGATACACATACGCCTGCTATTTTTCATGTGGAGGAAATAACACAGCCACAGGGACACTCAACATCCGGCAGTCATGAAAGATATAAAACTCCTGAGCGGTTGGAATGGGAGAAAGAATGGGATGGATTAAAACAAATGCGCCAATGGATCATTGCCAATGCACTGGCCGAAGACGAAGAATTGATCAATATAGAAACCAGCGCTGTACAGTTTGTAAGAGAAAGCAAACAAAAAGCCTGGGCAAAATATATTGAACCGATAAAAGCACTGGTTGCAGAAACAGTGGAAATGTTACGGGGTTTGGAATCAAACCCTGCAATAAAAAAATTATCAGATGAACTGGCTGCTGTACGGGAACCCATGCGCAGGGATGTAATGAAAATCCTGGCAACAGCTTTAGACCTGGCAGGAAATGATACAGCTGCAAATGAGGTTCATTCATTCTATGCAAAACTAAAGACCGAATATGCAGGCCTTTATAACAGTTACTTATATAATGATGGCCCTAAGTCAGCATTAAAAGTACCGGTAGTAAATGCGGCGTATGCAGATGATGCAGCCAATGTGAATGGTTATGAAGTTTTGAATAAATATTTTGATGAATTATTCAGAACGAATAATAAAGTGATCGCTTTCGGCGAAGACCTCGGCCATATCGGCGATGTTAACCAGGGCTTTAGTGGACTGCAGGAAAAACATGGGGCAGACCGGATCTTTGATACCGGCATCAGGGAGCTTACTATTATGGGACAGGGCATTGGCCTTGCTTTAAGAGGCCTGAGGCCCATTGCTGAAATTCAATACCTCGACTATTTATTATACGGCTTGCAACCTTTAAGTGATGATGTTTGTACAACGCATTTTCGTACAGCGGGGCAGCAAAGTTGCCCGCTGATCGTAAGAACAAGGGGCCACAGGCTGGAAGGTATCTGGCATAG
>Ga0193752_1003008_pt1 | contig 11968 bp, 9 predicted proteins | sample H1c1metaG_FD_144924 | JGI IMG/M metagenome (GOLD analysis project Ga0193752, IMG submission 144924) | Soil microbial communities from a riparian zone of the East river system, Colorado, United States - H1c1 | ecosystem: Environmental > Terrestrial > Soil > Riparian zone | place: USA: East River... | reverse complement strand
CGGTACTGAGTTACATGGACATAGGTAAGGAAGACGGCGCTAAGTTGGTCTGCGGCGGAAAACGGGCCAGCGGCGAAGGGCTGGACGACGGCTATTTTGTCGAGCCGACCGTATTCGACCACGTCACGCCGGATATGCGTATTGCCCGTGAAGAGATATTCGGGCCGGTGCTCTCGGTGCTGCGCGTGAAGAATTTCGAAGAGGCGATGATCGTCGCAAACGATAGCGAATACGGCCTGTCATCATCGATCTTCTCGAATGATGCCAATGACATCTATCGCTTTATCCAGGAGATCGAAACCGGCATGACGCACGTAAATTCTCCTACAACAGGCGGCGAGGCGCACATACCGTTCGGCGGAAGCAAGGCGACGGGGATCGGTGCACGCGAGCAGGGTTCGACAAGCCTTGATTTCTATACCGAACTGAAGATAGTTTATGTTGACTATACGGGTAGGAAGCGGGAAGGGAATTTGTATTAGTCGCACCCGAATCCTATTCGGGAGCGCGGCACCGTTCATCCTGCCAATCAGCGGTTTTCCAGATAATGATGATGGCCCAGATAACTGAAATAATTATGTAAGGGATCTGGAGGGATTTCTGAAAACCCAGTGCGTTCCATATCCCGGTAAAGCCCAAAATCGACGGCCCGGCCGCAAGAACAGGTACCACTATCAAACCGTAAAGGTACGTTTTCAGAACCTCCGCGAGCACTAGCTCCTCCGGCGCGATAAAGCGATAGGAGAAGCCGCTCCCTTTATGCGGCAGGAACTTGACGCGCATCCTTCGGATCGGGAAGATCGGCAGGAATGCGAATGTAAACCAACGAGTCGCCGTACTTTCCCCGTACTCGTCAGGTTTTGATATTCCCAGTAGTGTCGTGCCGATCCCATTTATTCTCATGACGTTTTATAAGGCCTGACCTCTTTTGCAAAAAAGTCGGGCCGCAGAGTTTTATTTAACGAATTTTATGCACCCGTCCTTTATCTCGATTTTCGAATCGTTTACTACCTCGACGTCGCCACATTTTGTCTGGACTATCGCCTTTGTGCCGCTTCCGTCGATCGACGTGGCGCCGCTCGTCGAGCCGTTAAATGTTACCTGTTTTGTGTGCCCGTCCATTTTTACGGTGAAAACGTGCTGCTGCGAGTCCTTGTTATAATACTTGATATAGACTGCCGCGAAAGCGTTTATACCGAGTAACGCGATCAGCATCGCGGACATAGTAATTTTCTTCATAGTTTTTCTCCTCTGGTTTTGAATCAGGCCAAAATCTGCCTTATAGTCGAAGAACGCTGGTAAAAAAATATTCTTGCAAATTGGATACAAAGAACTAGAAGTGCCGAGTGACTACCCGGTCGCTACCGCTCCCGGTTCTGACCTGTATCGCCCAACACAAATATGCTTCGTTTACGTAATTTATTCACGGGACTGCTGTTCCTGTCGCTGATATCTAGTGTTCTTGCTCAAAAAGCACCGATCACTCACGAATCGATGTGGGCGCTGAAACGTGTCGGTGCGCCGATCCCGAGCCCCGACGGCAAGTGGGTGTTGTTCTCGCTGATAGAGCCCGCCTATGACGAAAAGGACCAGACTGTCGATCTGTGGGTCGTGCCGGCGAACGGCAGTGCAAAGCCTCGCAGACTCACTTCTACCAGGGCCGGTGAGAGCGGCGCGGAGTGGTCGCCCGACAGCAAAAAGATCGTTTTTTCAACGAAGCGCGAGACGGATGAGGCAAACCAGATCTACATTATCGATATAGCGGGCGGTGAGGCAGCGCGCGTGACCAATATCTCGACCGGCGCGCGCAACCCGCGTTGGCGGCCGGATGGCGGCGCGGTACTGTTCGTCAGCAGCGTATTCCCCGGCGCGATGAACGACGATGACAATAAACGCCTGGCCAAGGAAAAGCGCGACCGCAAATACAAAGCGCGAGTTTACGATTCATTTCCGGTCCGCAATTGGGACAAGTGGATCGACGAGATGCAGACCCACGTGATCGTTCAGGAACTCGTGGACGGTGCAAAGCCAAAGGACCTGCTTGCGGGAACTAAGCTTGTAGCTGAAAAAGGCTTCGGCGGGCGGATAGGCAGCGGCAGCGACGATATCGACCCGGCATGGTCGCCAGACGGGAGATCGGTTGTGTTCGTTGCCACGACGGACCGAACCTCGGCGGCTTTCGCGGAAACGACCATTCAGCTTTACAGCGTGAGTGCATCGGGCGGCGAGCCGAAACAGATGACAAGCGAGAACGGCACATACGGCAAGCCGGCCTTCAGCCCGGACGGAAAAACACTCTACGCTACTTACGAGACCTTTGGGCCGAATGTCTACAACCTGACAAGGCTGGCGGCGATCGAAGGCGGCAAGGCACGGATCCTTACCGGAAGTTTTGATCGCGCTGTCGGCGGATTTGCCGTTTCGCCGGACAGTAAAACGGTTTATTTCACCGCAGAAGAGGCAGGTCACGAGAATGTTTACAGGGTGGCCGCCAATGGCGGGACGGCGATCCTAGTGGCGGACAACGAAAAGGGCTGTTACACGAATCTGGCAGTCCCGGCAAAAACCGACGCCCCTGTCCTGTTTCTCAACTGGGACAGCGCGGCCAACCCGCCTGAGATCGTGCGCCTTGATGTCCGGCCGGAAAACGCCGAGAAATTCCTGACCGGTTTCAACGAAGGCGGTCTTGAGAAGATCGATACGGCCCCCGTTAAGCATTTCTGGTTTACGAGCAAGGCTGGCAAGCGCATCCACAACATGTATGTCACGCCACCGAATTTCGACCCAAAAAAGAAATACCCGCTACTCGTCGTTATGCACGGCGGGCCGCACAGCCAGTGGCGTGACAACTGGGGCCTGCGGTGGAATTATCACCTGCTCGCCGCTCCGGGCTACGTCGTGCTGCTTACGAACTATACCGGCTCGACCGGGTTCGGTGAAAAGTTTGCGCAAGACATCCAAGGCGACCCATTTCTTACGCCCGCCAACGAGATCAACGAGGCGGCCGACGAGGCTATCAGGCTATTTCCGTTTATCGATGGCACTAGGCAAGCAGCGGCGGGCGCGAGCTATGGCGGGCACCTTGCAAACTGGCTAGAAGCGACGACCACGCGCTACAAGTGCCTGATAGCGCACGCGGGCAGCATGAACCTCGAATCGCAGTGGGGTTCGAGCGACATGATCTATTCGCGCGAGAAGAACGCCGGCGGGCCGCCGTGGGAATCATCGAAAACGTGGACCGAGCAGAACCCGATAAAGATGGCGAAGAACTTTAAGACGCCGATACTTGTTACGGTGGGCGAAAACGACTTCCGCGTGCCGCTGAACCAGTCGCTCGAGAACTGGGCTACTCTGCAGCGTGTGAAGGTGCCGGGACGGCTGATAGTCTTCCCGGAGGAAAACCACTGGATATTGAAGGGCGAGAACGGCCGCTATTTTTACGTCGAGCTTCATTCGTGGCTGAAGAAGTGGTTGTAACGGGGGCCGTGATTCGCTACAAGCATAGAGCCTGCAATTTTATTCCTTTACTTTCAGGGATTTGGTACAATTACGTTTAGTTTTTTTCGGTATTCTAATAGTTATTCAGGTTCGAAGATCCTTCAGGTCAGATCTCAGACGTGCAGATCTACTTCCGGTTGTTCCGGATGTGGAAAGCGCTGTCTGAGACTGTCATTAATTAGAGAATAAAATTCCGCTTCTGGGTTATCTGAAATTTAAGAACAATTTCTTTATGGCCATGCGTTCCAAATATAAGACTTTTCCTATAGTCGCCGCGTTATTTTCGGTAATCGGTCTCGCGGGATGCCAATCCGGCAATACTAATACTACTCCTGCAAATACGAACAAAGCTCCAGCGGCGCTGCCGTCGCCAGTCGCGAGCGCTTCACAAATGTCGACGCCTTGGGTAAATATACCCGGTTTGGCAAATAAGACGCCCGAGGAGATTGAAAAAATGGCCGGCAAAGCCACTCAGACTTCAATAGTAAGCGAGCCCCCTCAGGAGGTCCCGGGCGAGATGCGCACCTACGATCTTGCTGATATGAAGCATGCGCTGTCGGTCCGTTTTTACAAGGGTAAGGCAGTTGCCTTCACCATCACGGTGCCTGCTCAGAGAGCCTTTAAAACCCCCGAGGAGATTGGTAAAATGGCCGGCTTCGATCTTGCTGATAAACCTCCCGCGAAGGCCACCGAGTATGTTAGCCTGTGGAACGGCGAATTCGGCAAGGTGCGTTTTGCGGAGGTAACGATCGGAAAAGGTCCGAAAAGCGATTATAATTTGGTCCGCGCGCGGATACAGCAATAAAAATATGAGTCAACCAGAACAACGATCGACAGTTTCTGACGCGGTCAGAAAGCACAAGGAGTTTCTTTTCCCGGCCGTGGCCACCTATTACCAGGAGCCCATCGCGATCGCTAAGGGCGAGGGCGAATACGTCTGGGACGACGCAGGCAACAGGTACCTCGACTGCTTCGGCGGTGTGCTAACGGTAAGCGTCGGGCACGCCGAGCCGCGCGTCAACAAGGCGTGGATCGACCAGGTGAATACGGTTGCGCATACCTCGACCCTTTATGCCAATGGGCCGCAAGGCGACCTGGCCGAGAAGCTGGCCGAGATATCGCCGGGACGTCTGAAAAAATCGTTCTTTACAAATAGCGGCACAGAGGCTGATGATACCGCGATCCTGGCGGCTAAACTGGCGACGGGCCGAAACGAGGTCGTCGTTTTGCGCCATTCTTACGCGGGGCGCTCGGCAACGGCGCTTTCCTCGATAGGGCACGCTTCATGGAAGCCGGTCGCATCGCAGGTGGCGGGATTTGTCCATGCACACGCGCCGTATTGCTACCGCTGCCCTTTTAACGCAACGCCCGATAATTGCGGCCTGGCCTGCGCAAACGACGTCGAGGAATTGATACAAACAACGACCACCGGTGAGATCGCTGCATTTATGTCTGAAACGATCCTCGGTGTCGGCGGGTTTATCGTTCCGCCAAAGGATTATTTCAAACGCGTGCATGAGATAACGAAAAATCACGGCGGGCTGTTTATCTCGGACGAGGTGCAAACCGCCTGGGGCCGCACGGGCGACAAGTGGTTCGGTATCGAGCATTACGGGGTCGAGCCGGACATTATCACTTCGGCGAAGGGCATGGGCAACGGCGTTCCGCTCGGCTGGACGATCGCGACGCCCGAGGTGGCGGACGCTTTCCCGGGCCTGACCTTCTCGACGTTTGGCGGTAACCCGGTTTCGATGGCCGTTGGGCTGGCGGTAATAAAGGTGATCGAGGAAGACGATCTGCGGACCAACTGCCGCGTGGTGGGGGATTATTTTCACGACAAATTGCTCGGTCTGCAGGAGAAATACCCGATAATCGGCGACGTTCGCGGTATGGGTATCATGCAGGCGATCGAACTTGTAAAAGACCCAAAAACGAAAGAACCGCACCCGCAAGCAGTGCTGACGATCTTTGAAGAAACCAAGCGCCAGGGCGTGCTGATCGGCAAGGGCGGGCTGTACGGCAACGTGATCCGCACCGGGCTGATGCTGAACTCAAGCAAGGACACAGTGGATGAACTGATGAAGGCTCTCGATGCCGGTTTGGCGTTGTGCTAGAGAAAGAAATTTACCACTGAGGCACAGAGACACAGAGATTTTACAAAAGAGTCGGTACCGGATTACAGGATTAACGGTATGAACTGACTTCCTGTCCATAGTGCTAAGACCTTGTCTATTTGTATGAAAACTCTAACACGGCGGCAATTTGTAGGCGGCGTGGCTGGCGCCGCGGTGGTTGCCGGTGCGGCCTCAAATCTCCCGGTTGAAGCCGCGACAAAGCCAAATATTCTCTTCATACTGGCTGACGATCTCGGGTGGGGCGATCTGAGTTGCTACGGCCGGCCCGATTACAAGACGCCGAATCTTGATCGGCTAGCGCAGCAAGGAATTAGGTTCACGAATGCGTACTCTGCAGCGCCGGTATGTACACCGTCGCGTGTCGGTTTTCATACAGGCCGTTACCCTGCAAGGCTTCCTGTCGGCCTGATGGAGCCCATCACCGAGCGAAAAGAGCTGGGCGAGCTCGCTAAAACGATCGGCCTTTCGCCCGATCATCCGACTGTTTCATCTCTTATCAAGGGCGCGGGCTACGACACGGCCCTGATAGGGAAATGGCATCTTGGCTACTTGCCGGTTTTCGGGCCTCTAAAGAGCGGGTTTGATGAATTTTTCGGGATCATGAGCGGTGCGGGAGATTTTTTCACGCACAAGGACATGATGGGCGACGCCGACCTTTTCGAGAACGACGTTCCGGTCGAACGCGCGGGGTACATCACCGATCTGCTAACCGAGAAGGCCGTAGATTATATTCGCCGCCCGCACAAACAGCCCTTTTACATGAGCCTGCACTACACCGCGCCGCACTGGCCGTGGGAAGGACCGAAAGACGAAGAGTTCAGTAAAAAACTGGGGCTCGGTCCAGTTGCGTTTCGAAGCGGCGGTTCGCTCAAGGTTTACGCCGCGATGATGAAAAGCCTCGATGATGGGATTGGCAAGGTGCTTGAGGCTCTAAAGGAAGCGGGCCTCGAGCGCAATACCATCGTAATTTTTACAAGCGACAATGGCGGCGAGCGTTTCTCGTATAATTGGCCGTTCTCTGGTCAAAAAATGAACGTCCGCGAGGGGGGGATACGAGTGCCAGGAATCGTTCGCTGGCCGGGAGTTATTTCGGCTGGACAATTGAGCGATCAGCCGATTATTACGATGGACTGGACCGCCACGATGATCACGGCAGCGGGGGCAAAACCAGCGCCGGATCACCCGCTCGATGGGGAGGATCTGCGGCCAGTGTTTACCGGTAAACGCGCGCTTTACGACCGGACCTTTTTCTGGCGGACGCGTTCGCAGGGTGCGGCACGCAGCGGGAAATGGAAATACGTCCGCGAGGGTAAGGACGAGTTTCTCTTTGACCTTTCGATCGACGAGCGCGAGCAGGCAAATTATAAGGAAGCGGAGCCACAAACACTCGAAAGGCTTCGCGGGGAATTCAGCAAATGGGAGTCGGGAGTACTGGCGTATCCGAAGAACTAATTCCGGGATTATGAATAAACAGAATCGAACAATGCTCTTTATCTCGATCGTCTTTCTGCTGTTCGCAGGGACTGGCCTAGCGCAGGTACAAGATCAGACTGCCAAAGCGGTCGATGAGTATATTCGCGTCGAGATGGAGCGCCAGAAGATACCAGGGGTTTCGATCGCGGTGGTGAAAGAAGGTAAGCCGGTGTTGGTCAAAGGATATGGCCTATCGAACGTCGAGCACCAGGTAGCTGTAAAGCCCGAGACGATCTTTCAATCTGGCTCTGTGGGAAAGCAGTTTACGGCGTTTGCGGTGATGCTACTGGTTGATGAGGGGAAGATCAATCTTGAAGAAAAGATAAGCAAATATCTGGGTGACGTTCCTACGGCGTGGTCGAACATAACTGTGCGCCATTTGCTGACACATACCAGCGGGCTGGGCGATTACACGCAGGATTTCAATCTCTGGCAGGATTACGCCGAGGATGAACTGCTAAAAAAAGCGCAGGGGGTGCCGACCGCGTTTGCCCCCGGCGAAAAATGGCAGTATAGCAATCTCGGCTACCTGACGCTCGGCGCTTTGATCCGCAAGGTATCGGGAAAATTTTACGGCGATCTGCTGCAGGAGCGCGTTTTTAAGCCATTGGGAATGACGACCGCGCGGGTTATCAGTGAAGCCGATATTATTCCGAACCGTGCGATGGGTTATCGACTGGAGAACGGCGAATTGAAGCACCAGAATTGGGTCGCGCCGCAGTTCAATACCACGGCTGACGGGGCGCTCTATCTGACCGCGCTCGACATGATCAAGTGGGACGAGGCGCTGACGCAGGGAAAACTTCTTAAAAAAGAAAGCTACGACCAGATGTGGACGCCCGTTAAATTAAACAACGGGCAGACCTATCCATACGGGTTCGGCTGGGCGCTGGGCGAGGTTAACGGCCATAAGTCGATCGAGCACGGCGGCGCGTGGCAGGGCTTCAAAGCTTTTATTTTGCGATATCCCGGCGACAAACTTACGGTAATAGTTCTTGCCAATCTTGCTCAAACAAACGAGGGAAAGCTTGCGCGTGGGATCGCCCAGATCTACGAACCCACGCTGGTCCCAAAGCCGATCGAGGACCCCGAACCGAAGGCCACGGCGATTTTTCGAGGCCAGTTGGTGAAGCTGGCCGAAGGCAAACCGGACCTCGACCTGTTCACGCCGAACATGCAAAAATTCATCAGCGGGCCGCAAGACCGCTTCACAGCATTTGTTAAATCGCTCGGCGAAATAAAGAAATTCGAGCTGCTTTCACGCCGAGAGGTGACGGAAGGAATTGCTTACCGCTATCGCGTCGAGTTTGCGACCGAGACCGCGTACATGAATGTGGTCAAACAGGCGGACGGCAAGATCTCGGCACTGGGTTTTCAGCCGCAATAATCTTTAGACAATATGAAAACATTAATTAAAAACGGACGCATCATCACAGCGGTGGACGATTACAAAGCTGATATTTTCATCGACGGCGAGACAGTCACGACCATCGGCAAGACGCTCGATATGGAAGCGGATGTTGTAATCGACGCATCCGGCAAGCTTGTTTTCCCGGGCGGGATCGATCCGCACACGCATATGGAGCTGCCCTTTGGCGGAACTAGCGCCTCGGACGATTTCTTTAGCGGTACGCGGGCGGCGGCTTTTGGCGGGACGACGACTATCATTGACTTTGCCGTACAGACGAAGGGCGAATCGATGACGGCGGGTGTCGATGCCTGGCATAAAAAGGCCGAGGGGAAGACGTGTATCGATTACGGGTTTCACCTGATCACAACCCATTTCGAAGACGGCAACGAGCAGGAAATGTACAACCTGATGGACGAGGGCATCACAAGCTTTAAGTTGTTTATGGCCTACCCCGGGGTTTTTTTGGCGGATGACGCGACCATTTTCCGGGCGATGAGCGCGGCAGGCAAACGCGGCGGGCTGATCTGCATGCACGCCGAGAATGGCATCGTTATCAACGAGATAATCAAGCGGTTTCTCGCCGATGGACGCACTGCGCCGAAATATCATGCGCTGACGCGCCCGACCATCGCCGAGGCCGAGGGGGTCCATCGGGCTATAGCGATCGCCGAGATGGCCGAGTCGCCCGTTTATATCGTGCATCTCTCCTGCACTGATGCGCTAAACCAGGTGCGCCAGGCGCGCGACCGCGGCATTCCCGCTTTCGCAGAAACGTGTCCGCAATATCTATTTCATTCCATCGAGGATTACGGCGACGGGTGGGAGGGCGCCAAGTATGTGATGACCCCGCCCTTGCGCGAAAAGCATAACTGCGCCGAGCTTTGGAAGGGCCTGAAAATGGACGACCTGCAGGTGATCTCCACCGACCACTGCCCGTTCTGCATGAAAGAGCAAAAGGAACTAGGTAAGGATGATTTCTCGAAGATCCCGAACGGGGCTCCGGGCGTCGAAAATCGCATGTCGCTGATCTATAACGGCGGCGTGGTGGAAAATAGAATTTCGCTGAACCGCTTTGTCGAGCTGACATCCACCGCCGCCGCGAAGATGTTCGGACTTTTTCCGAAAAAGGGCACGATCGCGGTTGGATCGGATGCCGATATAGTCATTTTCGACCCCGAAAAAGAGCACACATTCGGCGTTGAGAATGAGCATATGCAGGTGGATTACTCGTCTTACGAGGGCTGGAAGATGAAGGGCAAGGTTGAAACAGTGCTATCGCGCGGTCGGGTTGTGATCGAGAACGGCGAGCACAAGGGCAAGGCCGGAGATGGGCAGTTCCTGAAGCGCGGAGAGTGTGTGAAGATCTGAATGTAAGATATGAGCCTCAGAAGAATCCGACGTTTATTTCGTGAAGGGAAGTATGAGTTTACGATACATGCGCTAGAAGAAATGGACGAGGATGATCTCGAACTTGCGGATGTGCGATATGCCATTCTGAAGGGAGAGATCAGTGATGAATTGACCGATGATCCGAGAGGGATAAGATTTGTCGTTCGTGGGCCGGCGAGCCTCCCGGTCATAGAATTGGAAGTTGTATGCAGATTTCTGCCTTCAGGATTATTGCGTATAATTACGGTGTATCAATTGGGTGAATAGTATGGAACATGATTTTTGTGAATATTGCAATGCTCAGCTGCCGGATGATCTAAAGCTAGTAACTGTTTATCGTCATCGAAGAGGCAAGCACTTTATCTTTGAGCATGTTCCGGCCCGGGTCTGTCAAAAATGCGGTGAACGATATTTTCCGGCGGCATCGGTAAGTGAGATGGAACGTGGAATGACCGAGATCAACGAAACTCCTAATCTAATCTCCGTGCCGATTATCGAGTTACAGTCCGCCGGCTAAGACACGCGAAATTCGTCTTTTCGACTCTATTTCGACGGACAAGAAGATTTCCCTGCCGGGTCGCCTTGGACATCGTGGGAAAGGGGTAGGTAGATCTATGAAACTATTGATCGTTCTGATTCTATGTTTGTGTTCTGCAATTACGTCTTCTGCACAAGTTACTGAAACCTTCGACATCGCGACGTTCCAGTCGCCGAAAGGCTGGACAAGACAGGCCGGCCAAAATACGATCCAATTCTCAACGGCTAATAAGGCAGACTATTGCCTGATCACGCTGTATAGCTCCGTTTCGGGGGTCGGAAGCTCTAAAGAAAATTTCGATGCTGCGTGGCGGACGATCGTAAAAGAGACCGTGATTGTTTCATCCGCGCCGGAAATGGCGACACCTTCGGTCGATCAAGGGTGGGAGATCCAGGCTGGGTCTGCGCCATTCGAGAAAAACGGCGCGCAAGGCATTGCGATGCTCGTGACTGCCACGGGACATGGCAAGATGATGAACGCGCTGATCCTTACCAATACGCAGGCATATGAAGCTTCGATCGGCTCGTTTCTAGGCTCGATCAAGCTAAAAAAGCTGGAGGCCGCGTCGCAGTCAAAATCGGCTGGAGAATCTAATTCCGCGATAGTCGGCCAATGGGGTGTAAACCACAGCGATCAGAGCAGTTTTGCCGTTAATAACGGTATCAACGGGTATATCAAAAAACAATACACGTTCAACCCGGACGGTACCTATGTATTCCTGATCAAGACCTTTGCCTATACATCAACTAACCTGCTCTTTACGAAAGAAACCGGGACCTATCAATTGAGCGGGAACACTCTGACGCTCTCGCCGCAAAAGAGCTACATACAAGCATGGACAAAGGCGCGGGTGATCGGCGGCGACGGTCGAAGCTCGGAGACGGACGATTGGGGCAAGCTTGTATCGACACAAAACAGGACCCTTGAAAAAACTACATACGAGATATCGAAGAACTATTTGTCGGGCGTCGATAAATGGCAGCTACTAATGAAATCCGACAAACCCACCGAACGCGACGGCCCGTTTAGCGGGGGCGCGGGCTTTCCGAATACGTGGTTTTACGAGACGGAGCGTTTTCCCATCAAAGCGCCAAAATAGAAGCGTCCGTTACTTGACCCTAATCTTGAAAAAGTCGAAAAATTAACAAAATATGAAAAACAAGAGGTTGGTCTTGGGAGTTCTTATGCTCCTGATCATGGGTTCTTTATCATGCAAATCCTTGCAGGAAAAGACCTCTAAGCCCGTCAGCAACGCGCCGAAAATAGATTTTACGACCGCCGGAAAAGGGCTTGACGTTAAAGTGCAGCTTGATAAACAACAGAACGCCAGCGGAAAGATCGACAAAAAAGGCGGGAGCTTAACGCTCGCGGGCAGTGATGGAAGCAGGTTTACGCTTGATGTCCCCGCGGGGGCGCTCGAGGCTGAAACGACGATCACGATGACGGCTGTCAAGAGCCTGGAGGGCTCTCCGCTGGATAAAAATACACCGCTGGCCGTTCAGCTCGAACCCTCCGGATTATTCT
>Ga0193752_1003007_pt1 | contig 11968 bp, 8 predicted proteins | sample H1c1metaG_FD_144924 | JGI IMG/M metagenome (GOLD analysis project Ga0193752, IMG submission 144924) | Soil microbial communities from a riparian zone of the East river system, Colorado, United States - H1c1 | ecosystem: Environmental > Terrestrial > Soil > Riparian zone | place: USA: East River... | reverse complement strand
CCTGGTCTACCGGTTGAACGGTGATCTCGGTGGCCAGTGCCGGGTTCTGGCAGCGCTCGAAGAAGGAATATTTTTCCCTCAGTTTAATATAGTCCGGCAGGTATCTCCCCGCCTGTCGCATCATCCATACAGGTGGCCTGTTCAACTTTTCCCCTCTTAGCGCCCTTAATAACAGATCATTTTTTAAACTGCTCATCTGATTCATTTTTGCCGACCAGGTAAATTTCCAATGCTTCCAATAAACTTTCTTCAGAACTGGTACTGGCTGTTATGATGGTGTTCTCTGTATAACCACGGAGTGCCCGTGAAGTTGTAGATCCAATAGAAAAATAAATCGTCGCCGGGCCGGGATGATTGTTTATAAAAAAACTTTCCACGGCGGATGGACTGAAAAATGCGACACCATCAAATTCACCAGCCACTGCCTGTGGCACCGGGGTTGTCTGGTAAACGATGATTTCGCTGACCCGGATACCAGCCTTCTTTAGCATTTCAGGCAGTTCGTTCCTTCTCAGGTTGCCACAGATAAAAAATACCTCTTCTGTCTTCCTTTCTCTGATGATTAGCCGGGCGAGCATAGTGGCATTGTTCGCAGTGCCCAGCAACTTACCTTTTTGGAAATACTTCTCTGCCTCCTGCCTGGTTGAGCCATCGAGCGTATACAAACGAAATCCTTCCAGAGATTTGCGCTTGCCGGCAAAAAATGTAATAGCATTGACGCTTGTAAATAGCAGCACAGCATCGTTCGCAATTTCTGCAACCTGCCTGTCATGATCGCCAAAAGCTTCAATCCTGATGAAAGGTAGTTCGGTAAATTCAACTCCGTATTTTTCTGCAAAGGCCGGGTAGGATCGCTTCAATTTTTTTGTAAACAACATGCGGGAAGGACTCATGACAGATCCCGCGTTGGTGATTGTGCCCTGATCAGCAGGTCGATCTCCCTGCCACCCAGCTCGAGTATTTCTTTTGCGGCTTCTGTTCCAAAATCAATTTGAAGTGAACGCTGCCAGCTTTTTTCGATCTTTGCGTTTTTTGTTCCATCCGGAGAGAACATATTACCCCTGAAATGGATCTCGTCACCTTTGATTGTGGCCAGGGCGGCAACAGGTGTGGAGCAGCCGCCATGCAGGCCACGGAGGAAGCTTCTTTCTATTGCGGTGCAGATGGCCGTGTCGGCGTGATTCAACACTTCACATGCCTGAATAGTTTTATCGTCCTGCTGCCGGGCCACTACCATGATCGCGCCCTGTGCGGGGGCGGGCAACATCCAGTCGAGCACGAGGCTGTTTGCGGGACGGATCGCAATCCGTTCCAGTCCAGCCTGCGCAAATATGGCTCCGTTCCATTGTTCATCATGGAGTTTTTTTAATCTCGTCTGCATGTTTCCACGCAGGTTGTGCATCCGGTGACGCGGAAAACGATGCAGCCATTGCGCCTTGCGCCTGATACTGCTCGTGGCGATGTCGGCTACGGTTTCGGAATCTTCAAGGAAGGAGAGATCCTTGTTGTACACCAGCAAATCATTGACTGCGGCTCTTTCCAGTACACCGGCCTGAACAAGACCTGCAGGCAGGCGGGTGGGAACGTCCTTCATTGAATGAACCGCAATGTCGATCTGATTGTTGAGCAGGGCGTCGTCGAGACTCCTGGTAAATATGCCCTGTACACCCATTTCGTAAAGTGGAGTAGTGAGGTTGAGGTCGCCTTCGCTTTTTATGTAAACCATTAAACCTTCATAGCCATTTGCCACCAGTGTGTGAAGAACGCTGGATGCCTGCCATGTTGCCAATGGACTGTCTCTGGTGCCTATCCTGATCGGTGTGACCATAGCCCTTAATTTACCACGGGAGTCATGAACTCGTTGATCGCTTCGATATAATGACAACCTTTCTGATTCCTCTCTCTCATTTTCACGGCCATTACATTGATCACTTTCTGAATCCTTTCCTGGTGGTCGGCCACTTGAATTCCGGCAAAACCAGTGGTGGTAAGGCCCTGGCAAAATACCGGGTGCCCGTGGATCTCCTGGAGCTTGGTCTTAACGGCTCTCAGCACAGGAACGTGCTTACGCATTTCGTGCCATTCGGTGAAGTCGCTTATATGTTCGCAGATGATGGCCTCGGCCTTTGGCACTTCGGCCTCGCGGCGGTGCAGGGTGGAGTCCTTCAGCTTTGATAATTCGTCTACATTCACCAGGCGGATGCCAGGAAGCAATTGCGCGGAGGCTTCAACGTTATATGGGATGGAAAGATCGATGATCAGTTTGTCGCCGGCCTTCACAATGTGTTTTGCGAGGATAGTGGGCTCCGGAGCATTTGTGGCCACCAGGATGATGTCCGCTTCACGAACCTGCCGGGTAAGGGTGGCAAAAGGAGCAAATTTTAGTCCGAGCTCGCTGGCCAGTAAACTTGCTTTTTCATCCGTGCGATTGATCAGGGTAATATTGCTTGTGTTGAGGTAGTCGACCAGATTGCGGCAGGTGTTGCGACCGATCTTGCCGATGCCGCAAAGCAGAATCTTTTTATGCTGAATGTCCTTGATCTGCTTCCTGATGAACTGGACGGCAGCAAAGGAAACAGAAACGGTACCTCCACTTAAGCCCGTCTGGTTCTTGATCGTTTTGGAAGCCTGCAATACACTGTTGACCAGTCTTTCAGTGAAGCCAGCGATTGCCCCTCTTTCTTTGGAGAATTTCACAGCCTGTTTAATCTGGCCCACGATCTCGTAGTCACCCAAAATCTGTGAATCCAGCCCGGCGGACACCCGGTAAAAATGGTCGATGGCATCCATTCCTTTTTTTGTATAAGCCATCTCCCTGAAACTGGTGAGGTCGCCGGCTGTGTGCCTGCAGAGTAATTCGGCTAATAAGGATGGATCATGTGCCAGGCCATAGATTTCTGTGCGGTTGCAGGTGGAAAGGATGAAGATCTCAGCAATCCCTGCACGGGATGCGTCAAAGAGTATCCTTTCATAATTATCACTACTTACAGCAAACAACCCGCGAATTGCGGCATCTGTTTTTTTGTAATTGATCCCTGTTACAAAAAACTTTGGTATGTCCTGAAGACTCTGTCCGTTCATTCCTACATAATACGGTGCAAAAATACTTGTGGACAGCCGACGATTCTAATTTTTGTGTCATTGCAATGTCACATTTTAATCCATTGTTCCATTTGAGCTAATTTCGCATCGAACTATGGCAAAGGGTATAAAAAGAGGGATCCTCCTTATGAATCTCGGGTCTCCCGATTCTACTGAGGTTAGGGACGTCAAACGCTATCTTGACCAGTTCCTGATGGATGAAAGAGTGATCGACAAGCCCTTTCTGTTAAGGACCTTACTGGTCAAGGGGATTATTACACCTTCGCGGGCGCCGAAATCGGCCGAGGCCTACAAGACCATCTGGACAAAGGAAGGGTCTCCTCTGATCGTGCTGAGTAAACAATTGCAACAGGCCGTTCAGCTGCAGGTGGAGGAACCCGTTGAGTTGCTTATGCGCTATGGCAAACCCGATCCGCAAACGGCATTCGACAACCTGGTCAGTAGGGAGCCTGCGCTTGACGAGGTATTGGCCATTCCACTTTATCCGCACTATGCCATGTCTTCCTTTGAGACAGCCGTCGAATATGCAAAGGATTACCACAGGAAAAAAAACTATCCCTTTCATCTGAAATTTCTCAAACCCTATTTCAATCATCCCGACTACATAGCTGCACTGGCCGATCGGATGGGTCCCTACCTTGCAGGAGAATTCGACCACTTGCTTTTCAGTTATCACGGTGTACCGGGCAGGCATATACGCAAAAGCGACATAACCGGCCGTCACTGTCTCGCCTCGCCAAATTGCTGTTCGATGCCCTCGCCCGCGCATGCCCGGTGCTATCGGCACCAATGCTTCACCACTACCAGGCTGGTCACCGAAGCGCTGAATATTCCCAAAGAAAAGCACAGCATTTCATTTCAGTCGCGATTGGGCAAGGGATGGCTGGAGCCATTCACCGACGTCAGGCTGGAAGAAATGCCGGCGGAAGGCATCAAAAAATTGCTGGTCATCTGCCCCGCATTTGTGAGCGACTGCCTGGAAACGCTGGAAGAGATAGCAGAGAGGGGCAAGGAAAGTTTTATGAAAGCCGGTGGCGAAACTTATGAGATGATTCCCTGCCTCAACACCCATCCCAAATGGGTGAAAGCCCTTTCGGGGTGGATAGAAGCCTACCGGAACGGCAATGAGGACCTGATCACGCATCAATAGCAAGTCATGTATCTATACGTCAAAGCAATCCATATCATTTTTATCGTAACCTGGTTCAGTGGCATGTTTTACATAGTCAGGCTGTTTATTTATAACGCTGAGGCGGGAACCAGGGAGGAACCGGCAGCCAGTGTGCTGAGGGAACAATTCAGTGTCATGATCAGGAGGCTCTGGCTTGGAATCACCTGGCCCTCGGCGATACTTACCCTGGTACTGGGTATCTGGATGTGGACACTGCTTGGCAGCACCCCGGCCTGGCTGCACATCAAACTCGCCTTCGTGGTCCTTCTCTATATTTATCATTTTTCTCTTCACCATATCTACCGCCAGCAGATGGCGGGCAAATTCAGGTATTCCAGTCAACGGCTCAGGATCTGGAACGAGGTGGCCACCTTATTCCTGGTGGCAATCGTAATGCTGGTTGTTGTTAAACAGCAGCTAAGCTGGCTCTGGGGAATCATTGGCTTACTTTGCCTGGGCATTCTGCTGATGACGGCCATCAGGATCTATAAATCTGTAAGGAAAAATTGAGGTCTTTTAGGCCAGGCATAAAATAACCAAGCCTCTTCCACGGAAGGGGCTTGGTACTGGTATAGTTTTCCAGGACATCGTCCTAAAACGGAGGTTTTATCAAGATATGGAAAGCCTGTGCGGCTATTAGAGATTAAAAACGGGTGGGGTGTCTGTAGTGTAAGGTTCACTGAACAGTGAGCCAGCCATTTCGGAATTCAGTGGAAAAAGGATTGATAATTCAATCGGGAGAGGATCAGACCAAGGTCGAGGGAGGAATTTAAAAGGAAAGGGGAGTAGGAATACTCCCCTTATTAACCCCTAAACCCTAAACCGTAGAAAAAATATGCATCAAGGTAGATGTATCTAAAAAATTATAATGTCATGTCCAGCATACACAAACTCTTCGAACTCTGTCTGACTGACCTGCTGATAGTTTCATAAACTATGCCAAAATTAAAATTAAGCCGGTTTCTAAGAGTAAGCATGTAGAATTTAAATGATTTTATCTTTTCCTTATCTACTCATAGGATAGGACGACATCACTCCACAAAACCTGCGCCGAAATACTTAACTTCGCACAATTTTTTTATCATCGTTCATCAGGGAAACATCCATGGCAGGCAGCTATAAGGAATTTGACAAACTGAACCTCCCCTCAATTGAGCAGGAAATTCTGACTAAGTGGACTGAGGATCACGCTTTTGAACAAAGTGTAAGTCTCAGGGACGGAGCCAGACCCTTTGTTTTTTATGAAGGGCCCCCAAGCGCCAATGGGCTGCCTGGTATTCACCATGTGATTAGCCGTACACTAAAAGATCTCGTCTGCAGGTACAAGACCATGCAGGGATTCCAGGTTAACCGAAAGGGTGGCTGGGACACCCATGGGCTTCCAATTGAACTGGGTGTAGAAAAAACGCTGGGCATCACGAAAGAAGATATTGGAAAGAAGATCTCCATTGCCGAATACAATGAAACCTGCCGCAGGGAGGTGTTGAAATACAAGGACCGCTGGGATGAACTGACACAGAAGATGGGCTATTGGGTCGATTTGGAACGGCCCTATGTCACCTTCCATAATAATTATATTGAGACACTCTGGTGGCTGCTGAAGGAACTTCACAAGAAGGGACTTCTTTACGAGAGTGTGAGCATCCAGCCCTATTCTCCTGCAGCCGGCACCGGCTTAAGCTCTCATGAACTGAACCAGCCCGGCACTTACAAACCAGTCAAGGACAGTTCTGCCGTGGTCATGTTTAAGGGCATCAGGAATAAAAAATCGGAACTGCTTTTCAAACACATCCCCGAAAAATCCGAAGAACTTTTCTTTCTCGCCTGGACCACCACACCCTGGACCCTGCCTTCCAATCTAGGCCTCGCCGTTGGACCCAATATCGAGTATGTGCTGGTGAAGACTTTCAATCCTTACACCCATCTACCGATCAATGTAGTCCTCGCCCGGAACAGGTTGAATGAATATTTCAAACCCGAGGGTGAACAGGAAGAACTTAGGAACTATAAAGAAGGAGATAAGATCCTTCCGTGGAAGATCCTGACCACCTGCAAGGGTTCAGCGCTCGAGGAATGCCGCTATGAGCAACTGCTGCCTTATCCCGCCAACACTGCCCAGGTAGCGGGAGGTAGTGGACACGCCTTCAGAATCTTGCTTGGCGATTTTGTGACCACCGAGGACGGCACCGGCATTGTCCATACCGCGCCAGCCTTTGGAGCGGATGACTACAAAGTGGGGAAGAAATATGATATCGGCATGCTGGTGATGGTTGACCGGGAAGGAAAATTTATCGAGGGGCTCGGTGAGTTCAGCGGCCGCTTTGTAAAGAATTATAAGGATCAGAAGGACTATGTGGACGTCAATGTCGACATCTGCGTGAAATTGAAAAAAGAGAACAGGGCTTTCAAAATTGAAAAATACGAACACAACTATCCGCATTGCTGGAGAACAGACAAGCCCATACTTTACTACCCGCTCGACGCCTGGTTCATCAGAACCACAGCGGTGAAGGAAAAGATGGTAGCACTGAACGAGACCATTCAATGGAAGCCAAGATCCACCGGCGAGGGCAGGTTTGGCAACTGGCTGGAAAATGTGGTCGACTGGAACCTCAGCCGATCGAGGTATTGGGGTACCCCACTTCCGATCTGGAGAACTGATGACGGGTCCGAGGAAAAATGCATTGGATCGATCCGCGAACTAAATGCCGAGATACGCAAGGCCAATGATACACTCGGGGGCGATGTAAACCAGGCCTACCTGCATGAGGGTATCCTGGACCTGCACAAACCCTTCGTGGACGAAATTGTGCTCGTGAGCACAAGCGGATTGCCCATGCGCAGGGTTTCCGATCTGATCGATGTCTGGTTTGACAGCGGCGCCATGCCATTTGCGCAGTGGGGACTCGATTACGACAAGATGGATGCAGGTGACGAACGTCCCTTCAACATGCCTTTCGAATCCAATTATCCGGCGGACTTCATAGCAGAGGGTGTTGATCAGACCCGCGGCTGGTTTTATACCCTCCATGCGATATCGACCCTGATCTTTGGCTCCGTAGCTTACAAGACTTGTGTGTCCAATGGACTGGTGCTCGATAAGAACGGTAACAAGATGAGTAAGAGGGTAGGAAATGTAGTAGATCCATTCAAAACCATCCAGGAATTCGGGGCCGATGCCACGCGTTGGTACCTGATCACCAATGCCTCTCCCTGGGAGAGCATGAAGTTTGACACCGAAGGCATCAGGGAGGTTCAGCGGAAATTCTTCGGCACCTTATATAATACCTACCAGTTCTTTGCTCTCTATGCCAATGTGGATGGATTTGCATTTCGCGAAGCCCCAATTTCACCCGCCGCCCGACCCGAGATCGACCGGTGGATACTATCATCGCTAAACACTCTTATCGGGTCGGTGACTGCTTACATGGACGATTATGAACCCACCCAGGCAGGCCGGGCAATTGAAGATTTTGTCGACGGACAGCTGAGCAACTGGTATGTACGGCTTTGCAGGCGCCGGTTCTGGAAAGGAGAGTATGAACAGGATAAGATCAGTGCCTACCAGACTCTCTATGAATGCCTTGAAGTAATTGTCCGGCTGATGGCCCCGATAGCTCCATTTTTCAGCGACAGTTTATTCCGGAACCTGAATAGTGTCACCGGCAGGTTTTCAGAAACCTCGGTGCATCACGTGTTGTTTCCAAAACAGGATCCGGCCGCGATCGATGAGGAACTTGAACAAAGGATGCGCCTGGCGCAGGATATTTCCTCGCTGGTACTTTCGCTCAGGAAGAAAGTGAACATCAAGGTTAGGCAGCCTTTACAACGGATCCTGATCCCGGTAACGGAAGGCAGGTTGCGAAAACAGGTGGAAATGGTGGCTGAACTGATCAAATCCGAGGTTAATGTAAAGGAGATAGAGTACCTCGAGGATACAAACAACTTCATAAAGAAAAAGGTCAAGGCCAATTTTGTGGCGCTCGGAAAGCGGCTCGGGTCTAAAATGAAAGCTGCGGCGGCAGCGATTTCGGCAATGTCGCAGGAGCAGATCTCAACACTTGAAAAAGAGGGCGTTATTTCATTGGAAATCGAAAGCGAACCTGTAATATTACAGCTACAGGAGGTTGATATTTCAAGCGAAGATATACCCGGATGGATGGTTGCTAACAAAGATACTCTTACGGTAGCCCTCGATGTTACCATAACTCCACTCCTTGTAGTTGAGGGCAATGCACGCGAGTTTGTAAACCGGGTCCAGAAGATCAGGAAAGACAGTGGGTTTGAACTGACTGACAGGATTACTGTTAAGCTTAGTCAGCACGACCAATTAAAAGAATCTATCGCAAGATTTAATAACTATATTTGCGCCGAAATTTTAGCAGATCAACTTGAAATGGTACCCGAGCTGGCGGAGGGTACCGAGGTTGAAGTCAACGATATTCCCGTAAAAGTGTTTGTTACCAAAAAAGCCTAACTACATGGCAACCAAGAAGAAAGCAGCAAAGCCTGCTAAAAAAACCACTCCAGTAAAAAAGGCAGCCCCTGCTAAGAAACCTGCTGCCAAGGCTGCCCATCCCCCTGCTGCCAAGGCTGCCCATCCCGCCAAGGCGGCTAAACATGCGCCCAAAAAGGTCGCAAAGCCAGCACCGACCGCTGCCAAAAAACATACACCGGCCCCTGCACCGCCGGTGAAAAAAGGATCTGCCAAACCAGCGGTTAAACCTCCGGCGCACAAGCCCGCGGCAGCCGCAAAACCGGCAGCTCACGCTCAACCAATTAAGAAAACAGAAGTTAACCATACAGTGATGCCGAAGAAAGAGGAATTGAAAACGAAACTGATCAACATACCACCACCCAAGAAGCCGGCACCACCGAGCAAGCCCGCAAAAGTGGTGATCCCGGAAATGAAAACAAAGACTGTCAGGAAATACGAGCCGGAATTTACTAAGTCTGTGCTCGATCAACCAGAAATAACCCATTCAGGACCAACAATGAGATATAGTGACGCGGAATTGCAGGAGTTCAGAGAACTGATCCAGAAAAAACTCGATCAGGCGAAAAAAGAATTAACCTACCTGCAGGGTTTGATCACCCGTAAAGACGAAATGGGTGGCGACGAAAATGAGAACAGGTATATGACCATGGAAGATGGCAGCATGAGTATGGAAAGGGAACAGCTGGCGCAGATGGCCAGCCGTCAGATCAATTATATCGATCACCTCGAAAAGTCCATGATGCGCATCGAAAACAGGACCTACGGTATCTGCCGGGTAACCGGCAAACTGATCGACAAGGCCCGTCTCCGTGCGGTTCCTCATGCCACTTTGAGCATCGAGGCGAAGCAGATGATGAATAAATAAGTTTAGTTTTTGCCTAGCAGATACTTCTCGACAAACTTCATTGTCTCCATAGTGCTGTGAGCGAGTTTCTCGTCATGAAAGCCATGCCGCTGACCGGGATAGACCATCATTTCAAAGTGCTTCCCCTGGTCTTGCAGCAGGTTGATGAGCTGCAGTGAATTCTGAAAATGCACATTGTCATCCGCGGTTCCATGATTGATCCTCAGCAAACCCCTGTACTTACTGGCATAAGTGAGCACTGATGTGTTCCTGTATCCTTCCGGGTTGCTCTGCGGTGTGTTCATGAATCGTTCCGTGTAGTGCGAGTCGTACAACTGCCAGTCGGTAACCGAAGAATTGGCGATGCCATGGGTGAACACATCGGCGCCATAAGTCAGCGCCATACAGGTCATGTAACCCCCGAAGCTTCCTCCCGTGATAGCGATCTTTGAGCTGTCGACCCAGGGCTGCCCGCGCAACCATCGCCCGCAGGCCATGAAATCCTCGATCTCCCATTTGCCCAGTTGTTTGTATATATAGTTGATTCCCTTCTTTCCAAAATGACCGGAACTTCGGTTGTCCATGCTCACTTGTATCACACCCTCTTGTGAAAACCATTGCGCTATGCCATAGGGCATGGTCCAGCGGTCAAAGACAGCTGTAGCTTTGGGTCCGCCATAAACCGACACCAGGATGGGATATTTTTTTGTTGAATCAAAACCAAGTGGGTACCTGATGATGATGGGAAGGTCGAAGACCCCATCCGCAGATTTTACGGTCTTCAGTACGGGTTTCGAAACAAAGTACTGGTCGAGCTCTTTTGTTTTGCTATTTGCAATTTCTCTTATCACCTTGCCATTGTTATTGATCAGCACCATTACCGGTGGTGTGGTCAATGAAGAATAAGTGGCTACGATGTATTTTCCTGAAGGCGAAACTTCCGCATCGCTATAATCGTAATTCCCTGCGCTGAGTCGTTTAACTATTCTGCCATCCAATGAGACCCGGTAGAGATCGAACCTCGTAGTACTTTCTTTCCTGGCCTTGATGTAAACCTGTTTTTGTTTAAGGTCGATCTTCAGGATAGAGGTACCCCAGTAATTGCCTTTGGTGATCTGGTTTACCAACCTGAAATTCTTGTCGTAGAGATAGAGATTTTCCCAACCGTCCTTGTCGCTCTTGACAATAAATCCCTGACCTTCCGGAAGAAAGGTCAGGCGATCCGTGTCCTTCAGTGTGATCCAGGTGTTCTGGTGTTCGAGATAAACCTGCTTTTTGGTTCCATCGGTGTCGATCGCATATTGTATCAGGGTATCCTGATCGCGGTTCATCCAGGGAACCCAGAGCTGGGCATCTTCCGTCCACTGGGGCATTCCAAAATACTGGTCCGCTTCGAAATTGAAATCTGCCCAGGTAATGCTGCTGCCCTGGATGCCGGCAATGCCAATTTTCACGGTTGGATTGCGATCGCCGGGTTGAGGGTAGTGCCTGGTTTCAAGATAACCATGCTGGCCATTGGGCACATAGATCGGGAAAACCGGAACCTTCGAATCGTCGAAGCGCATGAACCCGAGGTACTTGCTGTCGGGCGACCACCAGAAGGCCCTGTACTTTGTTGGCCTGCCGAGGATCTCCTCAAAATATATCCAGGAGGAATAGCCATTCAGTATGGAATCTGAACCGTCGCTGGTTAGCGGTTTTTCCTCTCCCGAATTTGCGTTCAGGAGGTAAAGATTGTGGTCTTTTTTTGTGTAGGCGATCCACCGGCCATCGGGTGAGGGCGTAGGATTGATAAATTCGGGGGAGGTGTGTGCGGGACGGTTTGACTCCGGGGCGGCACCCGTATATTTATTGGCCTTGCCGGACAAAGCATCTATGGATTCGAGAACACCCGACGAATTGCGTTGCAGGTAGTGCTTGTCGTCCAGCCATCCCAGAATGTTAGGCAGTCTCTGGAATATGTTCTCCGGGTAGGCGCCACGGAACAGCTGGTCATAGGTGAAGGGTTTGTTCTGGCTGATGGCATTGAAAGGGAAGGCGAGGATAAAAAACAACAGGGTTCGTGCGGATCTTTTCTTCATTTTCACTATGTATTAATACAGGGCAGAAAACTATTTCACTTCCTGCAAATCTACCAACCTTTTGTATGTGCCGCCTATGGTGAGGAGTTCATCGTGGTTGCCCCGTTCAACGATCTGGCCTTTCATCAGCACGATGATCTCGTCGGCATGACGGATGGTGCTGAGGCGGTGGGCGATGACCACGCTGGTTCTGTTGAGCATCATTTTATTAATAGCATCCTGAACCAGGCGTTCGCTTTCGGTGTCCAGGGATGAGGTGGCTTCGTCGAGGA
>Ga0193752_1003006_pt1 | contig 11972 bp, 9 predicted proteins | sample H1c1metaG_FD_144924 | JGI IMG/M metagenome (GOLD analysis project Ga0193752, IMG submission 144924) | Soil microbial communities from a riparian zone of the East river system, Colorado, United States - H1c1 | ecosystem: Environmental > Terrestrial > Soil > Riparian zone | place: USA: East River... | reverse complement strand
CGCTTGCGGCTTGCGCCTGAGCCCCACCTCGGCCGGTTCGGCGAGCACGTAGGCGCCCTTGGCGATCTCGCCGAGCGCGCCGTCGGGCCGCGCCGGGTCGAACGCCGGCTTGGGCGCATACGGCAGGTTCTGACGCGACAGCAGCAGCGCGGTCGGGCCCTCGCGCCGGCCGACCGCCGACGCCCACGCCGCCAGGGTCTCGAGCGTGTCGCACGGCCGCCAGACGTCGAGGTTCGGAATCAGCCGCAGCGACGCCGCATGCTCGACCGACTGGTGCGTCGGCCCGTCTTCGCCGAGGCCGATCGAGTCGTGGGTGAAGACGTGGATCACGCGCTGCTTCATCAGCGCCGCCATCCGGATCGCGTTGCGGCTGTAGTCGCTGAAGGTCAGGAAGGTGCCGCCGTAGGGGATGTAGCCGCCGTGCAGCGCCATGCCGTTCATGATCGCGGCCATGCCGAATTCGCGCACGCCGTAGTTGATGTGGCGTCCGGCCCGGCCGTTCTCGTCGACCTGGGGTGAGCCGTCGGCGTTGAAGCGCAGCGCCGGCGTGTGCTTGGTGTTGGTGAGGTTCGAGCCGGTCAGGTCGGCGCTGCCGCCGAGGAGCTCGGGCAGCGCCGCGGTGAACCCCTCGAGCGCGAGCTGGCTCGCCTTGCGGCTGGCGACCGTCTCGGCCTTGGCATGGGTCGCGACCGCCGCCGACTGGACCGTCTTCCACCAGTCGGTCGGCAGCTCGCCGGCCATGCGCCGCGTGTAGTCGGCGGCGAGCTCGGGATGCGCCTTCCGGTAGGCGGCGAATGCGTTCTGCCAGGCCGACTCGGTGGCAGCGCCGCCTTGCTTCGCGTCCCAGTGGGCATAGGCCTCGTCGGGCACGACGAAGGCATCGTGCGCCCAGCCGAGGGCCGCGCGCGTGAGCTTGATCTCGTCGGCGCCGAGCGCCTCGCCGTGCGCCTTGGCGGTGCCGCCGCGGTTCGGCGAGCCCTTGCCGATGGTGGTCTTGCAGCAGATGACGGTCGGCCGGTCGGCCGACTGCCGCGCCTGGGCGATCGCCGCGTCGACGGCGTCGACGTCGTGGCCGTCGACGCCGGCGATCACGTTCCAGCCGTAGGCCTCGAAGCGCTTGGGCGTGTCGTCGATGAACCAGGGCGCGACCGCGCCGTCGATCGAAATGCCGTTGTCGTCGTAGACCGCGACCAGCTTGTTCAGCTTCCAGGCGCCGGCGAGCGCGCAGGCCTCGTGGCTGATGCCTTCCATCAGGCAGCCGTCGCCGAAGAAGACGTAGGTGTGATGGTCGACGATGGCGTGGCCGTCGCGATTGAACTCGGCGGCGAGGAGTTTTTCAGCGAGCGCCATGCCGACGGCGTTGCAGAGGCCCTGGCCGAGCGGCCCGGTGGTCGTCTCGACCCCCGGCGTGACGTCGACCTCCGGATGCCCCGGCGTCTTGCTGTGCAGCTGGCGAAAGTTCCTCAGCTCGCCGATCGCCAGGTCGTAGCCGCTCAGGTGCAGCAGCGCGTATTGCAGCATCGAGCCGTGGCCGTTGGAGAGCACGAAGCGGTCGCGGCCGGGCCAGCGCGGATTGCCGGGGTTGTGGCGCAGGTGCCGGGCCCAGAGCGCCACGGCGATCTCGGCCATGCCCATCGGCGCGCCCGGGTGCCCGGAGTTGGCCTGCTGCACCGCGTCCATCGCAAGTGCGCGAATGGCGTTGGCCATCAAGGCGCCGCGCTCGGCAGGGGGCGCTTCCGGAGCCGCGATGGGGGTGTCCGGGGAATCGATCGCGGCCATTTTTTCGAAGCTTCCGTGCGCAGGTGAGCCGACCATTTTAGAGGCCGGGCCGAGACCGACCCCGGGCCGGATAATCGGCCCGATGCAGGGTCTTCACCTCACCGCCGACCTTCGCGGCTGCGCCGCCGGGCGGCCCGAGATGACCGATACGGCGAGCCTGCGGAGCCTGTGCCTGGCGGCGGTCGCGCACTCGGGCCTGACGCCCGTCGGCGAGCTGTTCCATCGCTTCGTGCCTGCCCCCGCCCCGGCGCGGTCAGACGAGCCGAGTGGCATCACCGGCGTCGTCCTGCTCGCCGAATCGCACCTCGCGGTTCACACCTGGCCCGAGCTCGAGGCGGCGACGCTCGACGTCTACGTCTGCAACCTCGGCGCCGACAACTCGGCGCGCGCCCACGCGCTCATGGACGCGCTGGTCGCGGCGTTCGCGCCGGTGCGGCTCGAGCGCCACGCGCACCGCCGCGGATGATGCGGGCGATCGTTCTCGCCGCCGGCCGCGGCACCCGGATGCGACCGCTCTCCGACGCGATGCCCAAGCCGCTCCTTCAGGTGCACGGCAAGCCGCTGATCGAATGGCATCTCGAGGCGCTCGCCGCCGGCGGCGTGCGCGAGGTCGTGATCAATACCGCGTGGCTCGAGGAGCAGATCGTCGCCGCGCTCGGCGACGGCTCGCGCTTCGGCCTCAGCATCGCCTACTCGATGGAGGGCCGCGACCACGGCGGCGCGCTCGAGACGGCGGGCGGCATCGCCAAGGCCCTGCCCCTCCTCGGCGACGCGTTCTGGGTCGTCTCGGCCGACGTCTACGCCCCGGATTTCCGCTTCGACGCATCCGCCCACGACGCCTTCGTCGCCAGCGGCCGGCTCGGCCGGCTCTGGCTGGTGCCGAATCCGCACTTCCACCCGGGGGGCGACTTCGGCCTCGGCGCCGACGGCCTGGGCCTGGCCGACAGCACCGGACCCGACGGCCAGCGCTGGACCTACGCCAACATCGCCCTCCTGCGCGCCGCGATGTTCGCCGGCATCGGCGCAGGCACGCGGGCACCGCTCGCGCCGCTGCTCTACGCCGGCATGCGGGCGCGCCGGATCGGCGCCGAGGTCTGGCGCGGGCGCTGGGAAAACGTCGGCACGCCGGAGCAGCTCGCCACGCTCAACGCGGCGCCCTGAGCGTCTGCTTGCGCTGCTTGCGCTCGCCGTTGGCGATCGCGAGCGCGACCACGATCATCATGAAGACGTAGAAGACGCTGCCGCCGCCCGCCAGCCAGAGATAGGCCTGCCAGTCGCTCTCGGCGCTGTCGCGCACCGCTGGCGCGCCGCGTTCGGAGGGCACGAGGCGCAGCATCCGGGTCGCGTCGCTGGTCGGCACCTGCATCTTCAGGAATTCCTGCGCCGCCGGCACCGCCACCGGCCCGTCGGTCCTTGCGAGGATGACCTCGCGCGCGCGGGTGGCGCGCTCGGCGAGATAGCGGTTGGAGTTGTCGACGCGGGCGATGAAATGGACCGGCTCGCCGTCGCGCCAGCCTTCGGCGACCAGCGGCACCAGCGTGTACTCGACGCTCTGGCTCGAGCCTTTGGTGAGCGCCACGGTGCGCTGCCAGAGCAGCCGGCCGTCGATCGCGAGCCAGGGCGTGCCCGGCGCGGGCACCTGGTTGCGCACCAGCCGCAGCGGCTCGTAGGTGGCCGTCGCGTCCTCGTGATGCTGGTGCTGGAAGTACCACCAGGCCGCGTAGCCGCCGATCCAGATCAGCGGAATCGCCACGAACGACGACAGCAGGAAGCCGCGCTTCGACAGCGGCCGCGCCGGATCGGGCGCCGCGCCGAGCCGCGGCAGCGCGTCGGGTACGCCCAGCCGGCGGCCGAGTGCATCGATGCCGAGCCAGAGCGGGGCGAGCACGACCAGGCTGACGACGATCGCGGCGAGCATCGTCAGCTTCTGCGAATACGAGCCGAACAGGCTCTGCTGCGCATAGTTGAACCAGCCGATCGGCCCGGTCTCGGCGACCACGGCGTAGAGGCACACGGCCCCATAGGCCGCGGCCAAAAGGGCGCGGGCGAACCACTTGAAAACCATCTCAACCCTCCCGGTCGGTGGCGATGCACCGATCTACGATTTTTCAGTCGGCCAGCGGACGCGTCAGCGCATCGATGCGCGCCATCACCTCCGGTGTCAGCTTGGGCAGGACCGCGACCGCGCCGAGGTTGGCCTGCAGCTGGTCGAGGCTCGAGGCGCCGGTGATCACGGTCGAGACGCGCGGGTTCTTCGCCGCCCAGGCGATCGCCAGCTGGGCGACGCTCGCGCCGAGCTCGGCGGCGATCGGCTCGAGCTTCGCGACCGCGGCGTTGCGCTCCGGATCGGTGAGGCCCTTGGCGAGAAAGCTCATGGTCTCGAGCGCGCCGCGGCTGCCGGGCGGAACGCCGTTGCGGTACTTTCCCGTCAGCAGGCCGCTCGCCAGCGGGCTCCAGGTCGTGAGGCCGAGGCCGATCGCGTCGTAGAGCCGCGCGTACTCCTCCTCGACCCGCTGGCGGTGGAACAGGTGGTACTGCGGCTGCTCCATCACGGGCTTGCGCAGGTGATGGCGCTCGGCCACGTCCCAGGCAGCCTTGATCTCGGCGGCGGACCATTCGCTCGTGCCCCAGTAGTGCGCCTTGCCGCTGGCGATGATGTCGCTCATCGCCCAGACCGTCTCCTCGACCGGCGTGTGCGGATCGGGGCGGTGGCAGAAGATCAGGTCGACGAAGTCGAGCTGCAGGCGCTTGAGCGAGCCGTCGATCGCCTGCATCAGGTACTTGCGGTTGAGCGTGTCCTTGCGGTTGGCGCCGTCGCGGTCGAGGCCCCAGAAGAACTTGGTCGAGACGACGTAGTTGAGGCGCGGCCAGGCCAGCGCCTTGAACGCTTCGCCCATCACGATCTCGCTCTGGCCCTTGGCGTAGACCTCGGCGTTGTCGAAGAAGTTGATGCCGGCGTCCATCGCCGCGGCGAGCATCTCGCGCGCTGCCGACGTGCCGACCTGGTTGTGATACGTGACCCACGAGCCGAGCGAGAGCTCGCTCAGCTGGAGGCCGCTCGTGCCGAGGCGTCGGTATTCCATGGCTTCAGTTCCTTGTGCCTGCGATTGCGGAGCCGGCGAGGGTAGCGAATATCGACCGCGCCTGCTGCGGCCGCTACAGTGCGGGGATGGACAGGGATGCCAGCCTCGAACCGTACCGGGCGCGCCGCGCCCGCCTCGCCGCCGTCCTGCGCAGCCACGGCGGCGGCGTCGCGCTCGTGCCGACCGCGCCGGAGCGCCAGCGCAACGGCGACAACGACCACCCCTACCGCCACGGCAGCGATTTCCACTACCTGACCGGCTTCGCCGAGCCCGGCGCCTGGCTGCTGCTCGAAGCCGACGGCCGCAGCACCGTGCTCTGCCGGCCGAAGGACCTCGAGCGCGAGATCTGGGACGGCTTTCGCCTCGGCCCGGAAGCCGCGCCTGCCGTGCTCGGCGTCGATGCGGCCTTGCCGCTCGACCAGCTCGACGCCGCCATGGTCGAGAAGATCGCCAACCAGCCCTCGGTCTGGATCCCGTCGGCGACGCCCGGCCTGCAGAGCCAGCTCGACGGCTGGCTCGAGCGCATTCGGGCGCGCGAACGCCAGGGCGACGAGCCGCCGCGGGTGCAGCACGACCTCGCCGCGGTGCTCGCCGAGATGCGGATCGTCAAGGACGCCGGCGAGCTGGCGACGATGCGCCGCGCCGCCGCGATCAGCGCCGGCGCGCACGCCCGGGCGATGCGCTTTTGCGCCGAGGCGTTCCGCCGCGATCCGAACGCCGGCATTCCCGAATACGTGATCGAAGCCGAGCTGCTGCACGAGTTCCGCCGCCATGGCGCCGACGGCCCGGCCTACGGCTCGATCGTCGCCGCCGGCGGCAACGCCTGCGTGCTGCACTACGTGCCCGCGGGCATCGAGCTTCGGCCCGGGCAGCTCTGCCTGATCGACGCCGGCTGCGAGCTCGACGGCTACGCCAGCGACGTCACCCGCACCTTCCCCGCCGACGGCCGCTTCACGCCAGCACAGCGCGAGCTCTACGACATCGTCGAGGCGGCGCAGACCGCGGCGCTCGCCGCGACCCGTCCGGGCGCGCGCCAGCGCGACGCGCATGCCGCCGCGGTTCGCGTCCTCGCGCAAGGCATGCTCGACACCGGCCTGCTCGACCGCGACAAGGTCGGCGACGTCGACGCGGTGATCGAGTCGGCCGCGTACCGCGCCTTCTACATGCACGGCACCGGCCACTGGCTCGGCCGCGACGTCCACGACGTCGGCGACTATCACTCGGCCGACGAAGCGCCGGTCGAGCAGCCGGACTGGCAAGGCGGCAAGGTCGTCAAGAAGCCTTCGCGCAAGCTCGAGCCGGGGATGGTGGTGACGATCGAGCCGGGCCTGTACGTGCGCGCGGCCGAGGGTGTGCCCGAGCGCTTCTGGGACATCGGCATCCGGATCGAGGACGACGTGATCGTCACCGCCGAAGGCTGCGAGGTCATCAGCCGCGGCGTGCCGGTGGCGGCGGGCGAGATCGAAGCGCTGATGCGCGGCTGAATCGGCCGCGGCCGACGCGTCCCGCCCAGGGCGCTTAGAGTCGGCGGGTGCCCGTTTTCCTGATCTACGCCGCGTGCGCCTTCGCCAGCGGCTTCGCGCTTCGTCTCGTCGATCCGATCGTCCTGCCGGTCGCCGCGCATTTCGCGGTCACGCCCGCGGCGGCGGCGATGCTCAACACCGCCTACGCGCTGCCCTATGCCCTGGCGCAGCCCTTTCTCGGCCCGATCGGCGACCGCTTCGGCAAGCAGCGCTGCGTCCAGTTCTGCATCGCCGCGCTGGCCCTGGCGCTGGCCGCCGGCGCGTTCGCGAACAGCTTCGCGCTCCTGCTCGCGACCCGGGTCCTCGCCGGCATCTTCGCCGGCGGGCTGATTCCGCTCGTGCTCGCCGGCCTCGGCGACACCTATGCGATGAGCGAGCGCCAGGTGATGCTCGGCCGGATGCTGTTCGCGATCATCTCCGGGCAGATGCTCGGCTCGGTGGTCTCGGGCTTCGCCAACGTCGCCTTCGGCTGGCACAGCTCGCTGTTCATCGCTTCGGGCATCGGCACGGTCGCGGCGATCGTCGCCTGGACGGCGATGCCGGTGACACCGAAGCACGCCGATGCGCCGCCGCCGGCGTCGTTCGCCGCGCTCTACGGCCGTGTCTTCGCCAATCCCAAGGCCGCCTGGCTGTACGGCGCGGTGATGCTCGAGGGCGCGCTCTTCTACGGCCTGTTCCCGTTCATGAGCGAGCTGCTGGTCGCGACCACGGCGCGCGGCACCAACACCATCTCGGTCGAGACCGGCATCGTCCTCGGCGCCTTCGGCATCGGCGGCCTGCTCTACGCGGCGAGCGTGCGCCGCCTGTTGCGCGTCCTCGGCGTCCGCCGGATGTGCCTGCTCGGCGCGGCCGGCGGCGCGGCCTGCTACGCCGCGCTCGCGGTCTCGTCGCTCTGGTGGCTCGACGCGGCGGCGATGTTCTTCGCCGGCGTCGCCTTCTACATGCTGCACAACTCGCTGCAGACCGAGGCGACCGAGCTCGCGCCTTCGGCGCGCGGCTCGGCCGTCGCCCTGTTCGCCTGCGGCTTCTTCGTCGGGCAGGGGCTCGGGCCGCTGGTGTCGGCGGCCTGCTGCATGCGCTCGGGCCCCAGGCTTCGCTGGTGATCGTCGCCGGATCGATAGTCGTCCTCGGCCGGGTCGTCGTCGCCCGCATCGTCGACCGGCCGCTTACCGCGCAGGCGCTCGTCGGCTGAGCCCGCCATCGCCCGAGGGGTGGCGATAATCAGGCTCGAATCTTGCCCCGACCGTCCGTGCCGCAGCGTCTCCCCCCACTCCGGATCACTGCCTACACGACGACGACGGCCGCCGGCCCTGGCAAGGCTTCGCTGCTGTCCGCCCTGCAGGCGGGACGGACGGCACTTCGCCCCAACGACTTCGGTCCCGGCCCGCTCGCGACCTGGATCGGCCGGGTCTCGAGCGTCGAATCGACCGCGCTGCCCAAGCCGCTCGCCCCCTGGGACTGCCGCAACAACCGTCTTGCCTGGCTCGGTCTCGTCGCCGACGATTTCATCGATGCGGCGCATGCCGCGCGCGAGCGCTACGGCCCGGCCCGGGTCGCGCTCGTGCTCGGCACCTCGACCTCGAGCATCGGCGCCACCGAGGACGCCTACCGCAACCTCGATGCGCAAGGCGGCTTTCCAGCCGGCAACCGCAACCCCCGGGTCCACACGCCGCATTCGCTGGCGAGCTTCGTCCAGGAAGCGCTCGCCCTCGAGGGCCCGTGCGTCACCGTCTCGACCGCCTGCTCGTCGAGCGCCAAGGTGTTCGCCTCGGCCGAGCGGATGCTGCGCCTCGGCCTGGTCGACGCGGCGATCGTCGGCGGCGTCGACACCCTGTGCGGCAGCGTCCTGTTCGGCTTCAACGCCCTGCAGCTCGTCGCGCCCGGACCGTGCCGCCCGTTCGACGAAGCTCGCGACGGCATCAGCATCGGCGAGGCCGCGGGCTTCGCCCTGCTCGAGCGCGCGCCGGCGAGCGAAGCCGGCGACGGCCTCGCCCTGCTCGGCTACGGCGAATCGAGCGATGCGCACCACATGTCGACGCCGCATCCCGAAGGTCTCGGCGCCGAGCTCGCGCTCGACGAAGCCCTGGCGCGCGCCGGGGTCAATGCGAGCGAGATCGACCACGTCAACCTGCACGGCACGGCGAGCGCCAAGAACGACGAGGTCGAAGCGGCGCTGGTGGCGCGGCGCTTTCCGGCGCGCACCCACGCCAGCTCGACCAAGGGCTTCACCGGCCACACCCTCGGTGCCGCCGGCATCGTCGAGGCCGCCGCCAGCCTGCTGGCGATCGAGCATGGCTTCCTGCCCGGCATGGCCACCACGCGGAGGCTCGATGCCGCCTGCGGGCCGCAGATCCGGATCGAGCCGGCACGCGGCCCGGTCCGGCTGGCGCTCAGCAACTCGTTCGGCTTCGGCGGCAACAACTGCGTCCTGGTGTTCGGCCGCGGCGCGGGCGCGCGCTCATGACCGCGCTGCGCTTTCGGGTCGAGAGCGTCGCCTTCTGGGCGCCGTCGCTGCCCGGCTGGCCGATCGCACGGGCGGCGTTTCGCGGCGAAGACTTCGAGGGCGAGGGCGACGCTGTCCGGCGCGCGCCCGAGATCCTGGCCCCGGCCGAACGCCGGCGCGCGCCGGACAGCGTCGCCCTCGCCCTCGAAGTCGCGGCCGCGGCGGTCCGCGACTCGGGCAGGGACCCCGCCGCGCTGCCTTCGGTCTTCACCTCGGCGCACGGCGACCTCGCGGTCAACGACTACATGTGCACGACGCTGGCGAGCCAGCCGACGCTGATCTCGCCGACCCGCTTTCACAACTCGGTGCACAACGCCGCCGCCGGCTACTGGACCATCGCCACCGGCTGCCGTGCCGCGAGCAGCGCCCTGACGGCGTTCGACGCGAGCTTCGCCGCCGGCCTGCTCGAAGCAGCGACGCAGTGCGCGGCCGACGGCCGGGCGGTGCTGCTGGTCGCCTTCGACGTCGCCTCGGTCGGCGCGCTGTCGAGCGTCACGACGAGCCAGGGCCTGCTCGCCGCCGCGCTGGTGATCGCCCCGGCGGATGAGGCCGCCGCTTCCTCGAACGGCCCGGTGTTCGAGGCGTCCCTCGTCTCCGGCCCGACGACGGCTCGCGGGCCGAGCTCGGACGCGGCCCGCGCCCTCTCCGGCAACGCCATGGCCGATGCCCTGCCGTTTCTCGAGGCCCTGGCGCTCGGCTCGACCGCGACCCTCGACCTCCCCCTGTCGCGCACGCTCGCGCTGAGGCTCGTTTCGTGAAGCGCCACGACGTCGTCATCGCCGGCGGCGGCCTCGCCGGCCTGACCCTGGCGCTGCAACTCAAGGACCGCTTCGCCGACCTCGACATCCTGGTGCTCGAGCGCAAGCGCCATCCGGTGCCCGAGGCCGCGCACAAGGTCGGCGAGTCGTCGGTCGAGATCGGCGCCCACTACTTCAGCCGGGTGCTCGGCCTGAAGCAGCATCTCGAGGAGCGCCAGCTCAAGAAGTTCGGCTTCCGCTTCTTCTCGTCGGAAGGCCGGCGCGACATCGACGCGGTGACCGAGATCGGCGCCAGCCGCTACCTCTCGGTGCCGAGCTACCAGATCGACCGCGGCATCTTCGAGAACTTCCTCGGCGAGGAGGTGCAGCGGCGCGGCATCGCCTTCGTCGACGCCGCGCTGGTCCAGGACATCGCGCTCAGCGAGACCGGCGGTCCGCACCGCATCTCCTGGCGCGTCGGCAAGGAACAGCACGAGGCCGAGGCCGGGTGGGTCATCGATGCCGGTGGCCGCGCCGGCCTGCTCAAGAAGAAGCTCGGTCTCGCCGAGGCGAACGCCCACGACGCCAACGCGGTCTGGTTTCGCATGCAGGACCGGATCACGATCGACGACTGGCCGCGCGACCCGGCCTGGCGGGCGCGCTGCGAGCCCCCGGCGCGCTGGCTCTCGACCAACCACATGGTCGGCGCCGGCTACTGGGTCTGGCTGATTCCGCTGTCTTCGGGCTCGCACTCGGTGGGCATCGTCGCCGATGCGAAGCTGCATCCGCTCGAGACGATGAACAGCTTCGACAAGGCGATGGCCTGGCTCGCGCGCTACCAGCCGAGCGTGTTCGACGCGCTCGACGGCAAGCGCGACCGGCTGATGGACTTCGCGTTCTTCCGCCATTTCTCGTACGGCTGCAAGCAGGTGTTCTCGGGCCGGCGCTGGGCCCTCACCGGCGAGGCGGGCCTGTTCCTCGACCCGTTCTACTCGCCCGGCAGCGACTTCATCGCCATCGGCAACACCTACATCTGCGAGCTGATCGGGCGCGACCGCGCCGGCCGGCCGCTCGATGCGCACGCGAAGCTCTACGACCAGATCTTCCACTCGTTCTACGAAAGCGCGCTCGCGCTCTACACCGACCAGTACCCGATCTTCGGCGACCCCGAAGTGCTGCCGGTCAAGGTGATCTGGGACTACACCTACTACTGGGGCGTGCTGGCGCAGTTCTTCTTCCAGGGGCGGATCGCCGACCTCGCAGCGCTCTCCGATCTGCGCGTCGAGCTCGCGCATTGCCAGGCGCTCAACCGGGAAGTGCAGGCGCTCCTGCGCGCCTGGTCGGCAGCGCGGCCGCTCGAGACCGTGCCCAACCCGGCGGTGATGCTCGACCAGGCGTCGCTGCCCTGGTTCGCCGCACTCAACAAGAGCCTCAACGACACGCTCGACGATGCCGGATTTCGCGCGCGGATCCGCCACTCGACGCGGCAGATGCGCGCGCTGGCAGGCGAGATCGCCGATCGCGCGCTGGCGAGCGCGGACGTTGCCGCGCCGGCGTTGCGCCGCCTGCTCGCGGAAGACGTCGCCGCCGGCGCGACGCCGGCCGGGCCGCACCCGCCGATGCTGTTCGCGCCGGCCGCCGAGCGGGCCGATGCGGTCGCGGCAGTCCCGGCCTGAGGCCGACCCGCTTCAGGCGCGGACGCGCAACCCCGAGGCGTCGGCGTGCACGGCACCGACGACCGCGGCCGCGTCGAACCCCTGCTCGCGAAACAGCGCGAGCACCGCAGCCGCGGCCGCGGGCGCGCAGCTCACGAGCAGGCCGCCCGAGGTCTGCGGGTCGGTGAGCAGGTCGCGGGCGATCGGCGGCAGCGCCGGATCGAGCGCGACCTCGGCGCCGTAGCCGGCCCAGTTGCGGCCCGAGGCGCCGGTGACGAAGCCGTCGCGCGCCATCTCCGCGACGCCGTCGAGCAGCGGCACCTTCGCCCAGTCGAGCGTCACCCCGAGCCGCGCACCGCGCGCCATCTCGAGCGCATGGCCGGCGAGGCCGAAGCCGGTGACGTCGGTGATCGCATGCACGCCCGGCATCGCGGCCAGGGCGATGCCGGGCGTGTTGAGGCGGGTCGTGGTGGCGATCAGGCGCGCATAGCCGGCAGGATCGAGCGCGTTCTTCTTCAGCGCCGCCGACATCACGCCGACGCCGATCGGCTTGCCGAGCACGAGCACGTCGCCGGCCCGCGCATCGGCGTTGCGCCGCACCTTGTCGGGATGGACCAGGCCCATCACGACCAGGCCGTAGATCGGCTCGACCGAATCGATGGTGTGGCCGCCGGCGATCGGGATGCCGGCCT
>Ga0193752_1003005_pt1 | contig 11974 bp, 16 predicted proteins | sample H1c1metaG_FD_144924 | JGI IMG/M metagenome (GOLD analysis project Ga0193752, IMG submission 144924) | Soil microbial communities from a riparian zone of the East river system, Colorado, United States - H1c1 | ecosystem: Environmental > Terrestrial > Soil > Riparian zone | place: USA: East River... | reverse complement strand
GTCGCGCCGGTGCGCGGCGGGCCGCTGCACTACCTGAAGAATAAATAGATGGCAAAGCCGCCGCTGGAACAATTACCCGACGGGAAGGTGCCGGCCCTGCGCGTCGTACCGATGCCGGCCGACGCCAACCAGAACGGCGACATCTTCGGCGGCTGGATCATGTCGCAGGTCGACATCGCCGGCGGCTCCGTCGCCGGGCGCATCGCACGCGGCCGCGTCGCCACCGTCGCGGTGAAAGAGTTTGTCTTCAAGCAGCCGGTGCAGATCGGCGACGTGGTGTCGTTCTACGTCGAGCTCGAGCGCATCGGCACCACCTCGATCACCGTGACGGTCGAGGTCTACGCCGAGCGCCGGCCGGAGGAGCCGAAGACCGTCAAGGTCACCGAGGCGACCCTCACCTACGTCGCCATCGACCGCGACGGCCGGCCGCGCACCGTACCGCGCTAGCTTGCTGCTCGACCCCTTCACCCTTGCCGCGGTCGCCCTGCTCGGCCTCGGCGCCGCGGTGATCGGCAGCGTCGGCGGCTTCGGCACCGGCATCATCCTGACCGCGGCCCTCGCGCCGCTCATCGGCGTCAAGGCGCTGGTTCCGGTCCTGGCGGTGGCCGGCGTGATCATCAACGCCGGCCGCTTCTGGTTCTACCGGCATCACCTCGACCGGCGCACCTTCGCCATCGTCCTGGCGAGCGCGCTGCCCTTTCTCGTGGCCGGCGCCTGGATCTACAGCGTCCTGGACGCGCGCACCCTGGGCGTCGTGCTCGGCCTGGTGATCATCGCCTCGGTACCGCTGCGCAGGATCCTCAAGAAGCACGAGATCGTCATCGGGACGGCGGGCCTGGCCGCCGGCGGCGGCATCTTCGGCCTGGCGAGCGGCGTCGCCACCGGCACCGGCGTGATCCTGATCTCGCTGCTGCTCGGCTCGGGCCTCGCCGGCCCGGCGGTGCTCGCCACCGACGCGCTGATCACCATCGCGCTCGACTTCTCCAAGGCGCTCCTCTTCCAGCGCTTCGATCTGCTCGACAGCCAGCACTTCTTCACCGGCGTCGTCATCGGCGTCGCCTCGATCCCGGGCAGCGCGCTCGGCGCCTGGCTGGTGCATCGCATGCACGCGCGCCTGCACGTCTTCTTCATGGAAGGGCTGATCCTCGTCGGCGGCGGCTTCATGCTGTGGCATTCCTGGAGGTGAGATGAAAGACCTGAAAGGCAGGACGGCGGCGGTCACCGGCGCCGGCAGCGGCCTGGGCCGCGCCATGGCGCTCGCTTTCGCGAGCGAGGGCATGCGGCTTGCGCTCGCCGATATCGACGAAAAAGCGCTCGCCGAAACTGTTTCCCTGCTCGGCGTCCCTCCGGTCGCTTCCATGCGTGTCGATGTTTCCAAGGAAAGCGATATGCAGGAGTTCTCCAGGCGGATCGACAGGCCGTACCTGATCTGCAACAACGCCGGCGTCTCGCCGCTGGGCGCGGTGTGGGAGAACAGCACCGGCGACTGGCAGTGGATCCTCGGCGTGAACCTGTGGGGCGTGATCCACGGCGTGCGCGCTTTCGCGCCGCGGCTCATCGCGCAGAACGAAGGCCACATCGTCAACACCGCGTCGGTCGCAGGCCTGATCTCGCCGCCCGGCTCGGGCGCCTACAACGTCACGAAGCACGCTGTGGTGGCACTCTCAGAGTCACTGCATCACGACCTTCGGGAACGGAACAGCGCGGTCGGGGTGTCGGTGCTTTGTCCGGCGTACGTTCCGACCGGCATCTCGAACTCAGAAAGGAACCGCCCTGCGGGCCTTTCACAAGGCGTTTTGTCAGAGGAAACCAAGGCAAAACAGGCCAACCTGAAAAAAGCGGTTTCTTCAGGAAGGCTAACTGCCGACGATGTCGCAAAAGCCGTGGTGGCGGCGGTTAAGGAAGATCGCTTCTACGTCCTCACGCACCCGCGCATCAAGGGCGCGATCCAGGCGCGCATGGAGGACATCCTCAACGAGCGCGCGCCGCGCGATCCCCTGCGGCTCTAGGCGAGCCCGGGAAACAGCTCCTTCAGCCCCTCGGCCATCGTCTGGATGGCGAGCGCGGCCAGCAGCAAGCCCAGTAGCCGCGTCGCGATGTTGAGGCCGGTGGTGCCCAGCCGGCTGCCGATGGCGTCGGCCGTGCGCAGCACGATCCAGGTGAGCAGGCTGACGATGGCGATGCAGCCGAGGATCGCGGCGAGGTGCGCGGCGCCGGCGCCCTTCTCCGCCGCGATGATGGTGGTACTGATGGCGCCGGGGCCGGCGAGCAGCGGCACGGCGAGGGGCACTACGCCCCTCAGCTCGCCGCTCTCCAGCTCGGCCGCCTCCTCCTCCGACTGCCGCACGCCGCCCGCCTGGGCGTTGAGCATGGCAAGGGCCATCAGCAGCAGCACCAGGCCGCCGCCGACGCGGAAGGCGGACAGGCTCGTGCCGACCAGCGTGAGGATCGAATCGCCGAGCAGCGCCGAGACGGCAAGCACCGCAAACACGGTGATCGCGACCACGCGCACCAGCACTACGCGGGCCCGCACGCTCTGCGCGGCGGTCACCGTAAGGAAGATCGGCACGGCGAGGAACGGGTCGAGCACCGCGGTGAGGGTGACGAAGAAGCGCAGGTACTCCTGGAAGTCGGTCACTTCTTCGCGGCCGCGTCCTGGCGCTTGCGCCACTCCCAGGGAGGCTCCGGCTTGTCTCCGGCCCACAAGCCGAGCCCGCGCAGCCTGGCGTGCGCCTCCATCTCGGGCAGCGGCGAATTGGGCAGCGAGGCGCCTGCGAACACCCACGCCATCCCGCGGCGGACTTGTTCGGCGCCGGCGTCGACGCCGGCACAGGTCACTTTCCCGATCACGCGTGGATCCTTGCCGACCGTTTCGACTACCGCAGACTTCTTCGCGCAGATCTCCGCCAGCGACTTGCGCGACTCGGTGCCGAAGGGCTGCTTGCGTTCCGGCGCGTCGACCTCCGCGAGGCGGATCCTGTGCCGCTTCCTGTCGTTGTCCACGATGGTGAGCGTATCGCCATCGGTGATCGCAACGACCTTGCCCGAGATCGTCTCCGCGGATGCCGCCTGGACGATCACCGACAACGGGAACAACAGCAGGAGCTGTCGCATGCGGCGGGTCAGATGCGCCTCACTTTGGCGAGCGCCTCGGCGACGCTGGTCTGCTCGCCCAGCTCCAGCTTGGCGATCTGGTTGCGGTGCACCTCGTCGGGGCCGTCGGCGAAGCGCAGCGTGCGCGCATGCGCGTAGGCGTAGGCGAGGCCGAAGTCGTCGCTCATGCCGCCGGCGCCGTGCACCTGCATCGCCCAGTCGATCACCTGGCAGGCGACGTTGGGTGCCAGCACCTTGATCATGCCGATCTCCTTCTTCGCCCCCTTGTTGCCCACGGTGTCCATCTTCCACGCCGCGTTGAGCACCATGAAGCGCGCGCTGTCGATCATGATGCGCGCCTCGGCGATGCGCTCGCGCGTCACGCCCTGATCCGCCACTGCTTTTCCAAATGCAATTCTGTCCGTGGCCCGGCGGCACATTTTCTCCAGCGCGCGCTCGGCCTGCCCGATGAGGCGCATGCAGTGGTGGATGCGCCCCGGCCCGAGGCGGCCCTGCGCGATCTCGAAGCCGCGGCCCTCGCCCAGCAGGACATTCGACGCCGGCACGCGCACGTCCTTCAGCTCGATCTCCATGTGGCCGTGCGGCGCGTCGTCGTAGCCGAACACCGGCAAATGGCGCAGCACTTTGATTCCTTTTGCATCTGAAGGCACCAAAACCATGGATTGCTGGCTGTGCCTGGAGGTGTTGTCCGGGTCGGTCTTGCCCATGACGATGTAGATCCTGCAGCGCGGATCGCCGGCGCCGCTCGACCACCACTTGGTGCCGTTGATCACATATTCATTTTTCTCGCGCGCGATCCTGGTCTGGATGTTCGTCGCATCCGACGAGGCGACGGCCGGCTCGGTCATCAGGAAAGCCGAGCGGATCTTTCCCTCGAGCAGCGGCTCGCACCACTGCTTCACCTGCTCGGGCGTGCCGTACTTGAGCAGCGTCTCCATGTTGCCGGTGTCGGGCGCCGAGCAGTTGAACACCTCGGGCGCCCAGTGCTCGCGGCCCATGATCTCGCACAGCGGCGCGTACTCGAGGTTGGTGAGCGCGCCGCCGTGCGACTTCGGCCGCCACAGGTTCCACAGCCCCGCGGCGCGGGCTTTCGGCTTCAGCTCCTCGATGACCGGCACCGGCTCCCAGCGCTTGTCGCTCCGCACGTGCGCGTGCCACTTGTGCTCGTTCGGATGGATGTGCTCGTCCATGAAGGCGATGAGCTGCTTGCGCAGCTCCTGCACCTTCGGCGTGTAGTCGAAATTCATGCAGCTCTCCTGAGGATCTTTTCGGCCTGCTGCCAGCCGAGCTCGGCGAGGGGCACGGTCTTGGTCGCCGCCTCGGCCGCGAAATCGCTCGCCGCCGTGCCGTCCAGCACGCGCTTGGCGATGCCCTGGCAGATCGCCGCGATGCGGAACAGGTTGTAGGCGAGATAGAAGTCCCAGTGCGACGAATCGATGGACTTCCTGTTGGTCCGCTTGCAATACATGGCGACGTATTCCCTTTCGCCGGGAATGCCGAGCTGCGCGAGATCGAGCCCGGCGATGCCGCGGAACTTGTCGGGCGGGATGTGCCAGCTCATGCAGTGGTAGGCGAAGTCCGCCAGCGGATCGCCGAGCGTCGACAGCTCCCAGTCGAGCACCGCGAGGATGCGCGCCTCGGTGGGATGGAAAATGGTGTTGTCGAGCCGGAAGTCGCCGTGCACCACCGTGGTCTCGGCCTCCGGCGGGATGTTCTCCGGCAGCCAGCCGATCAGGCTGTCCATCGCCTCGATGCGCTGCGTCTCCGAGGCGCGGTACTGCTTGCTCCAGCGCTCCACCTGGCGGCCGATGTAGTTGCCGGGCTTGCCGAAGCCCTCCAGGCCGAGGCTGCGATAGTCGAGCGAGTGCAGCAGCGCGATGACGCGGTTCTGCTCGTCCCAGATTGCAGCGCGCTCGAGCTTCGTCATGCCGGGCAGCGCCGGGTCCCACAGCACGCGGCCGTCGACGAACTCCATGACGTAGAACATGGTGCCGAGCACGCTTTCGTCTTCGCAAAGCTTGATCGGTTTTGCGACGGGAAAGCCCACTTTCGAGAGCGCCGCGATCACGCGGTACTCGCGGTCAACGGCGTGCGCGGAGGGCAGGAGCTTGCCGGGAGGCTTTCTGCGCAGCACGTATTTCCCGCCGTCGGCCGCGGCAAGCCGGTAGGTGGGGTTCGACTGCCCGCCCTTGAACTGCTCGATGCTCTCGATCTTGAAACCCAGGAATTTCTCAAGGGAGGCCAGGTCGATCCGGTGCCGCTCCTCGACCGGCTTGGTCCCGATGAACTGCTCGAACATGAGGCGAGCTTACCTTAGAGGCCTGTTCTGTGGAGAAACCTGCAGCCAGAAAGTCACCGGCCCGTCGTTCACCAGGCTGACCTGCATGTCCGCGCCGAAGCGGCCGGTCGCGGTTCGAATTTTTTTCTTGAGAATTTCCACCAAATAAGCAAACAGCCGCTCAGCGTCCGCAGGCGCGGCGGCAGCCGAGAAACTCGCGCGAGTACCGGAATTCGTATCCGCCGCCAGCGTGAATTGCGGCACCGCGAGAAGCTCGCCGCCGATGTCAACAATCGAAAGATTCATTTTTCCGGCGGCATCCGGAAATATCCTGTAGGCGAGGACCTTGTCGGCCAGGCGCTGCGCCTCGGCCTCGCCGTCGCCGCGCTCGACGCCGATGAGCGCCAGGATGCCGCGCCCGATCGCGCCCACCGTCTCGCCGCCGACCGCGACCTTCGCCTCGGTGACGCGCTGCACGAGCGCGATCACGCGATGATGTCGGGAATCAGCCGCGTGCGCAGCTTGGCGATCTGGTCTTTGAGGAACAGCTTGCGCTTCTTGAGGCGCTGCAGCTGCAGCTGATCGAGCGTGATGTCGCCGGCCAGCCTGAGGATCACGGTGTCGAGGTCGTGGTGCTCCACCTCGAGCTCGTGCAAGCGGCCCGCGATCTGGGTTTTTTCCTCTTCCGTAAGAGGGAGGTCGGTCAACTCTGCCTCTCCGTGACAAACTTCCTGCGGCCCGCCAATCGTATCTCTATACTTGAAGGTCCGAAAGGCCCTCTCCTAAGAAAAGCCTGACGTAATGCGCCGCAACGACTACGACGTCACCGACTCGATCAGGACCACCGATCCGGAGGCGGTCGGCACTGAGGTGGTCCGCATCTATCGCGGCCTTTACAACGGCACCCCGGTGCCCGAGCTGGAACGCGCCTTCCCCGACCACGCCGCGCTCTACGGCGGCCGGCACCCGGACTACCTGCCCTGCGACACCGAGTACCACGACACCCAGCACGTGCTGGACGTGACGCTCGCCATGGCGCGGCTGATGGACGGCTACCACCGCAGCCGGCGCGCCGGCGACGCCGAGCTGCCGCGCGACGTGTTCGTGATCGGCACGCTCGCCGCCCTGTACCACGACTTCGGCTATCTGCGCCGGCGGCACGACCACCGGCACCGCTTCGGCGCGGAGTACACGCTGACGCACGTGTCGCGCGGCGCGGCCTTCCTGCGCCGCTACGTGAGCGAGGTGGGGCTGGCGCAGCTCGCGCTGGCCGCCAGCACCCTGGTGCACTACACCGGCTATGAGCGCCCGGCGGAGACCATCCGCCTGTCGAACACTCTGCTGCGGCGCGTCGGGCAGATGCTCGGCACCGCGGACATCATCGCGCAGATGTCGGACCGCTGTTACCTGGAGAAATGCCGCGACCGCCTGTTCCCCGAGTTCGTGCTCGGCAACCTCGCCGGACGCAAGACCGTCGGCGGCCGCACCCTGCCGGTGTTCGCCTCGGGCAATGAGCTGGTGCAGAAGACCCCGGGGTTCTACCAGGGCGCGCTGAAGCGCCTCGACCTGCAGCTCGCGCGCGCCTACGAGTACGCGGCGCAGCATTTCGGCGGGCCGAATCACTACCTCGACGAGATGCGCAAGAACGTCGAGTACGCGCAGACGATGGCGGCCGACCCCTCCGAAGGCCTGCGCCGGCAACCGCCGAGCACGCTGGCCCCCGAAGTGAAGCCCTATCCCAGGGACCTAGTGAAGTTTTGAGGCGCGGAAGTACTCGACGCGGTCGATCGAGCGCACCGAGACGTCCGTCAGCTTCGCTCCGCGCAGCACCTTGATCGGCACCTCGACGCCGGCCGCGCCGCGCGCCCAGACGCGCCGGTAGAAATCCGCCAGCGTGGTCACTTCCTCGCCCGCCACGGCGAGCACGATGTCGTCCTTGCGCAGCCCGGCGCGCTCCGCCGGCCCCTCGGGCGACACGCGCGAGACGAAGAGGCGGCCGCGCACTTCGTCGGCATTGATGCCGAGCCACGGCCGCGGCGGTCCATTGCGGCGGCCCTGCTTCATCAGGTCCGACAGGATCGGCTTGAGCAGCTCCACCGGCACGAACATGTTGCCAGGCGACTGGGTCCCCTCGCCGCCGGCGTCGGGAACGATCAACGAGCCGATGCCGAGCAGCTCGCCTTGCGCGCCGATGAGCGGCGCGCCCGACCATGCGTCCACCGCGGGGTAGGTGAAGATCGCCGAATCGACCTGGTACTCCCAGTTGCCGGTGAACGGCCGGCGCGAGATGACCTGGACCAGGCTCACGCCCTCGCGCTGCGAGGTCGTCGCTACCAGCGCCGGCTCGCGCTCGGCGAGCGCCGCCGAATCGCCGAGCCGCAGCGGCTTGCCGGCGAGCGGCGCCGCGAGCTTGAGCAGGCCGAAGCCGGAGGCGTGGTCGTAGCCGGCGAGCGTCGCCGGCACCACCTTGCCGTCGGCGCCGGTCACCTCGATCGCCTCAGCCTCGATCACCAGGTAACCGATCGTCAGCACGTAGCCCTCGCCGATCAGCGCTCCCGCCCCGCGCCGCTGCGGGCCCAGCGTTGCCGCGCTGCGTGCCCCGGGCACCGCCTTCGCGCTCACGGCGACCACTGCGGAGAGAGTCTGCTCGGGCGTGTCCTGAGAGAGCGCCGGCGCCGCCGCCAGTGCCAGAATAGCCAACCATCTACGCATGGAGCCTCCTGAACGAATCATGCGCCTGCTCAGCTGGAACGTGCAATCGTGCCGCGGCATGGACGGCAAGGCCGACCCGGCGCGCACCGCGGCGGAGGCGAGACGGCTCGCCGATCCCGATATCGCCTGCTTCCAGGAAATCGATTCGGACGCGCTGCTACATGAGCTCCCCGCGTACCAGTCGGCGTGGGCCACGGGCGTCGACGTGCCGGCCGACCGCGGCCGCTACCGCTTCGGCAACGTGATCCTCTCGCGTCAGACGCCAGGAAGAATCCTGCGCCATTCGCTGCCCTGGCCCGCATCGCCTGACACGCCGAGCATGCCGCGCGTCGCGGTCGAAGCCGTCATCGGCGATCTGCGCGTCATCACCACGCATCTCGAGTACTACTCGGCCGCCCATCGCGAAGCGCAGGTAGCTTCTCTTGAAAGAATCTTCGTAGAAGGTACGGCGAAGCGGCTGGAAGAAAACGGGGACGGCCCGTTCAAATATTTTCCCCGGCCGGAAAGCGCGATCCTGTGCGGCGACTTCAACATGAAGCCCGACGAACCGCTGCACGAGAAGATCCGGCAGATCGGCTTCGTGGATGCGTGGAAAGCGCTCAACCCGGGCAAGCCGCACCCGCCGACCTTCCGCGTGCACGAGGCGAAGGAAGCGCCCTACTGCTGCGACTATGTCTTCGTCACGCCCGATCTCGTGCCGCGCCTGCGCGCGATGCGCGTCGACGGCGCGACGCAGGTCTCCGACCACCAGCCGGTGATCGTCGAGCTCGCCTAGCCGCGGATGCGCTTCTCGAGGATCGAGCGCAGCTGCTCGATGCGCTCGCGGTTGACGCCGAAGTCGCGCCGTCCGAGGCGCGAGGCGGAGCGCACGTGCACCACGCCGCCGGCAGGATCGGCCAGGAACTCCACGTCGTCGACGAAGCCCATCAGCTTGCTGCGGAATTCCGCGTAGAGATAGTCGGGCTCGACCTGCACGATGGTGGTCCGCGGCATCGACTCGACCGCTTTTCTCACCGCGGCGATGGCGTTCTTGCCCTTCAGCGCGATCGGCGCGATGTAGTGCTCCTCGTCCTTGGGATCGGCCTGCGAGGCGACGCAGTTGGGACTGGTCTTGCAGGGCGCGAGGCGCCCGGTCGCGTAGCCGAGGTTCTGCGGGCGCTTGCCGGCGAACATGGTGTCTCCCTGCGTGAGTGAGGTGTGCAGCGCGACGCCCGCCGCCGCGCCGGCGGCGAGCAGGACGGCGACGAGAAGCAGCCGCTTGAGTGCTACCATCGACGCAAGACTATCGTACCCCGGGGAGAACCTCCATGCAGATCAGCGCCCAGCAGCTCGCCGAACTCCTCGCGGGGATCGCCCGCGCGCAGGCCGCGATCGTCAACGGCCTGGAGAGCGAGCTGGCCGGCGTGCGCAGCGGCCGCATCATGCCCGCGCTGCAGAACGCCGCGCACATGCGCGACCATCCGCAGGCGACGCTGACCGACCTGCCGGTGCGCCTGGTGCTCTCCTCGCTGGGCCGCGCCGGCGGCCCCGACCTCGCTGCGGTCGTCAAGGACCTCGAGCGCCTGTGCGGCGGCGCCGAAGCGCCGGGCGAAGCGATGGACTTCACCAAGCCTGCTTAGAAGTCAGAAGTCTTTCGGCTCCTTCGGAAACGACGGATTGCGCTTCTCGCGCAGCGACGCGAGCCCTTCCTTCACCTCGGGCCCGGTAAAGCCCATCATCTCCAGCGCGAGCGAGGCGTCGAAGGCCGGCCCCGCCATCCGCAGCCAGTTGTTGAGCGAGTACTTGGTCCAGCGGATCGCGGTCTGCGGCCCCGCCGCGATCTTGCGCGCCACCTCGAGCGCCTTCTGGATCAATTCCTTTTCTTCGCAAGCCAGCGATACGAGTCCCATGCGCTCCGCCTCCTCGCCGCTCACGGTGTCGCAGGTCAGCAGGTAGTACTTCGCCTTCGCCATGCCGCAGAGCAGCGGCCAGATGATCGCCGCGTGATCTCCTGCGGCCACGCCAAGCCGGGTGTGGCCGTCGATCAGGCGCGCGTTCTTCGCCGCGATCGAGATGTCGGCCATCAGCGCGACCGCCAGGCCCGCCCCGACCGCCGGGCCGTGGATCGCCGAGATGACGACCTTCGAGCAGTTGATCATGTTGTAGACGAGATCGCGCGCCTCGCGCCAGACGCGCGCGCGGGCGTCGAAGTCTTTCGTCATCTCCTCGACCATCGCCATGTCGCCGCCGGCCGAGAAGCCCTTGCCGGCGCCGCGGATGATCGCGACGCGCGTCTCCGGGTCGCGGTCGACGTCGAGCCAGACGCGCGCCAGCTCGGCGTGCGCCCGCGCGGTAGCGACGGCGAGCTTGCCCTCCTCGCCCATCACGATCTCGAGAATGCCGGGCTCGAGCTGCCGGATTTTCAGGTCCTGGTACGAGGAGTAGTCCATCGGGGCATTCTACAATTCAGGCATGACCGTCACCTATGCAGACGTCGCCGCGGCGCACGAGCGCATCAAGCCGCACGCGATCCGCACGCCCGTCCTCAGTTCGGCCGCCATCGACGCGGCGACCGGCGCCAGGGTGTTCTTCAAGTGCGAGAACCTGCAGAACATGGGCGCCTTCAAGTTCCGCGGCGCCTACAACGCGCTTTCCCAGCTGAAGGACAAGTCGCAGGGCGTCATCGCCTTCTCATCGGGAAACCATGCGCAGGCGGTGGCGCTCGCGGGAAAGATGCTCGGCATCAAGACGCTGATCGTGATGCCCGAGGACGCGCCGAAAGTGAAGCTGGAAGGCACACGCAGCTACGGTGCGGAAATCGTTCTATACAAGAAAAACGAAAGCCGTGAAGCCGTGGCGGAAAAGCTGCGCAAGGAGCGAAACCTCATCCTCATTCCGCCGTTCAACCACCCGCACATCGTCGCCGGCCAGGGCACGGCGGCGAAGGAGCTGCTCGAGGAGACCGGGCCGCTCGACCTCCTGCTGGTGCCGGTGGGCGGCGGCGGGCTGATCTCGGGCTGCGCGATCGCGGCGAAGCACCTGGCGCCGAAGTGCCGCGTGGTCGGCGTCGAGCCTGCCGCGGGAAATGATGTGTTCTTATCCTTTCAGAACAAGAAAATCACCAAGATCGATGTCCCGGACACCATCGCCGACGGCGCGCGCACGCAGGCGCCGGGCGATATCACCTTCCCGCTGATCCTTCAGAACGTGGACGCGATCCTCACCGTCACTGACGAGGAGCTGCTGCGCGCGATGTTTACCCTGTGGGAGCGGCTGAAGACTATCGTCGAGCCGACGGGCGCTTTGGGTGCTTGCGCGCTTTTCGAGAAGAAGCTTTCCGCTTCGGGGCTTTCCGCTTCAGGACTTTCCGCTTCGGGGCAGCGCGTCGGGGTGCTGCTTTCGGGCGGGAACGTCGACTTGCAGTGGGCCGCCGCTGCTTTGCGAGCGCGCCCTTGAACAGCTGGATCACCGCGACCAGCGCGGCGGCCTTCGTCGGATAGATCGTCTCGGTGCGGGCGAGCAATTCGCCGTCATCGGGGCTGTAGAGCTCGGCGAGGAACTTGCCGTCCGCCTGCTGGATGCACTCGACGCGAAACTGGGGCACTGAACCTCCTCGGTGAGGTGATACCGTAACGCGCTTATGTCGATTCCTTCAACCATGCGGGCCGTGGAGATCGCAAAGCCGGGCGGTCCGGAAGAGCTTAAACCCGTGCAGCGCCCCGTGCCGCAGCCCAAAGCCGGCGAGGTCCTGATCAAGGTCGCGGCCGCCGGGGTCAACCGTCCCGATGTGCTCCAGCGCATGGGCCACTACGCGGTCCCTCCGGACGCTTCCGACCTCCCGGGCCTGGAGATCGCCGGCGAAGTGGTTTCAGGCGGAAAAGCCACTTCGCC
>Ga0193752_1003004_pt1 | contig 11975 bp, 11 predicted proteins | sample H1c1metaG_FD_144924 | JGI IMG/M metagenome (GOLD analysis project Ga0193752, IMG submission 144924) | Soil microbial communities from a riparian zone of the East river system, Colorado, United States - H1c1 | ecosystem: Environmental > Terrestrial > Soil > Riparian zone | place: USA: East River... | reverse complement strand
GGATCGTTATAAAAATGAACAACCCGGCCAGTACAATAAAAAATCCTTTGATCAAACGCATACTCATTTTTATTCCCATTTAAAAACCTTGATGGCAGCTATATAAACAATAATGCCCCATAATAATAAAATACCGATCTCCATACGTACATCCCATAGGCTCTGGCCTTCAAAAGCTACGCTTCTCATAGCAGTGTTTAAATGCGTAAGCGGCAATGCTTTTGAAATGGGTTGCAGCCATTTTGGAAAAGCTTCTACAGAAAAAAAAGTACCCCCTAATAAAAACTGTGGTAATGTTATCAGGTTGGCAAACGGTGGTATGGTGCTGTCATTTTTTGCCAACCCGCTTACTATAAATCCAAAGCCCATAAATATTACAAGGCCAATGAAACTCAGTAACAGCATTTCCATCAATGTTCTCAATCCGTGTACGAGCGTGAATCCAAATATGTAATATCCTGCAAGTATGATCACAATGGCTGTAAGCATCTGGAATATGACCCTTGCTAAGCCTTCTCCTAAAATAATATGTGTTCTGCTTATAGGAGTTGCAAAAAAGCGTTTGAGTACTAAGGTATTTCTAAGATTAAAAAACATAAACGCTACGCCAAAAACGCCAGAGCTAAGCAGCGAAAAGCCTAATTGCCCCGGAAGAATAAAATCTATTGTTCTATACTTTCTAACCACTTCCCTTATAACTGGTTGCTTAGTATCTGCGTTAACATATGCAGGCCTGCCAGGGAATTTTGCATTATTTATTTTTTCACTGATGGTATTTAAAACAGGTATTAATTGTGGCCATTTATCATCACTGGCACTGGTACTGCTGATAGTATACTGATAAGTTGAAGCCGAATCAATTGGCTTCGCAATTTTAATAACTCCGGCCAACTTCCCCTTTAGCAGGTTAGATCGTAGATCTTCCTCGGTTTCAAATCTTACAATTTTTATACGGCTGTTTGCTTTGATGGAATCATAGAATACATTTGTCGTGTCAGAATCCTTATCAATGGCTATTTTATATACCGGCACTCCTCCTCCCTCGCCTATAAAACCAAATACCAGTATAAAAATAAAAGGGAAAACAAAACTAAACACAACAGCCGACGGGCTCCTGAAAATAGCTCTTAAACTGGCTTTGGTAATGGCCAGCATGGCCCTGACCTGGCTGTATTTTTGCATAACCTCCTTTTAATTTGAGGCGTAAAGCTATTGGTAAAAAAGGATTCAAAAAAAATTTGTTGACTCCGACAAGTGTCGTATATTTGTATGACAAATGTCAGGGTCATGAAAAGGAAAGAAAAAACTGTTGCTTACAAAACAAATGCAACAGCCTCAAAAGCAGAAGAGCCAATACCAGCCTACCGTAGTGTAAAGGCATTGCCCCAGGTAAAAGATTTTACATACAACGAATTTAAAAAAATTGCCGATAAAACTCCCTTTACACAGGCTGAATGGGCTGCCATACTCCATGTAAGCGAACGCACATTACAGCGCTATGCCAAAAACAACGGTAGCTTTGCTCCTATCAATGCTGAGCGTGCCGTTCAAATTGAAAAAGTTATAAAAGAAGGTAAAGTTACTTTTGGAAAGGTTGAAAATTTTTACAACTGGCTAAAGGGCAATCCTTATATGCTTGAAGGCAATCTATCTTTTGCTTCATTAACTACCTATGAGGGTATCCAAAAAGTATTAACCCAATTAGGAAGAATTCAACATGGGCTGTTTGCATGATAGTTTACCGCATAAGCAATACAGTTTACAGTGATGATATCAGCGGTAGCGGAGCCAAAATAAACGGTTCACGCTGGAACTCAAAAGGGGTTCCGGCATTGTATACTTCCCAGTTTATTTCTCTTGCGGTTCTGGAGATGCTTGTAAATACACACTTTAAGGATTATACAATTGCTTTGGATCTGATATATATTAATTTCCCCGACGGACAATCCATTACCAATATTGATCTGAAAAATTTAAAAAATAACTGGAAAGATGATTTTGAATACACCCGTTATATGGGTGACGAATTTTTTAAACAGAAAGAATCACTGATCTTAAAAGTTCCATCGGCTGTGATACAGGAAGAATATAATTATCTTGCAAATCCATTGCACCCGGATTTTAAAAAAATAAAAATCATTAAAACAAAATCTTTTTGGCCTGATGAAAGGCTTTTTAAAATCTGATGAACAAAACCTACTTACTTCTCGGCAGTAATATGGGCAACAGCAAAGCCAGTTTATCTAAAGCTCTTGTACAAATAGAAAAGCTAATAGGCAAAATAACCCGTCAATCAGGCTTGTACAGTACGGCAGCCTGGGGTAATACCAAACAGCCCGACTTTTTAAACCAGGTGATCATTGTTGAAACAGAATTATCAGCCCCACAAACTATGGCAACTATTTTAAACATCGAAAAAAAAATGGGAAGGATAAGAACAATCAAAAATGCACCAAGAGTCATCGACATTGATATTTTATTTTTCAACAAAGAAATAATCAACCAAACAGAACTAGTCATACCCCATCCCGAAATACAAAACAGGCGCTTTGTACTTGTACCACTCAACCAGCTATCACCTAACCTGAAACATCCGGCACTAAACAAAACAGTCCACCAACTTCTTATTAACTGTCCGGATAAACTAAATGTGAAAAAGTTTTAGCAGCATAAAAGCTGTTTCCGCTTATTTTGCAGTTCTTTCAGCGTATGAAGTATAATTTTGTTACTATAGAAGGGAATATTGGTGCCGGTAAAACCACGCTGGCCCATTTGTTAAGCAAACATTTTAACGCCCGGTTGATACTGGAAGAATTTGCCGACAACCCCTTCCTCCCCAAATTTTACGAAAACCCGGGCCAATATGCTTTTCCACTGGAATTGTTTTTTATGGCAGAGCGGTATAAACAGCTAAAAGACCTGTTGCAGACAAAAGATATGTTTCAGAACATAACCATCTCCGACTATCTTTTTACCAAATGCCTTTTGTTTGCCAAAGTAAATTTACCGGATGAAGAATTCCGGTTGTATCAAAAACTTTTCGAGATCATTAATCCCCAGATCATACAACCCGACATTGTTATTTACCTGCACACACCTGTAAAAAAACTGCAGGAAAATATAAAAAAACGTAACCGGGATTATGAGCAATCCATTCCCAACGATTACCTGTTCACCTTGCAGGAAACTTATACCCAGTATATAAAACAGCACAACATTAAAACGCTTTATGTAGATGCAGGCAATGCTGATTTCCTGGGTAATGAAGAGCACATGAAAGTTATTATTAACGCACTCGATAAAGAATATGAAGATGGGCAACATTATTTAACTTTGCCCTAATCTTTACAAATGAGCAGCAAACTACCCAAAGAATTCCAACACTTTATTTTTGCCAGGTTATTTTTTGTGCTGGGTTTACGCATGATAACCACCATTGTAATTTACCAGGTCTTTCATTTAGCCAATACTTACATGGTAGGTTTTGCAGGCCTTGCCGAATTTATCCCTGCTGTTATCGCCGCCCTGTATGCCGGTCATTATATCGACAGGCATAATAAAAAAAATATCCTTGTGTGGTCCTATGCCTGTTATGTGCTTTGCGGCATTACCTTAGCAATGATCAGCCTGCCCTGGTTTGGTTTCAGCAATACCACACAACTTACAGTGATCTTATCGGTGGTTTTTTGTACCGGGATCATCCGTTCGTTTGCCGGGCCATCGGCCAATAGCATGATCGCTGCCATTGTCCCCCGTGAACAGTTGCAAAAAGCGATCTCTTACAATTCATCCACCTGGCTCATCTCATCCATTGGAGGCCATGCCATTGGCGGGTTACTGATCGCAATCATTGGTATTTCGGGAGCTTACTTCATAACAGCAGGATTAATATTGGTGGCAGGAATTTTTGCTTTACAATTATTCCCAAAACCACCGGTGCAAAGCCTTGAGAAAGAAAACATGTTCACTTCCATCAAAAAAGGATTTTCCTTTGTTTTTTCCAATAAGAATTTACTTGGTGTAATTTCTTTAGACCTGTTTGCAGTGCTTTTTGGAGGCGCCAGTGCTTTTATACCCGAAGTGGCATCAACCATCTTACACACAAACGCTATTGGTTATGGCTTTTTAAATGCTGCCATGGACCTGGGCAGTTTGATAATTGTAGCTGTTCTTGTAAAATATCCCATGCGCCGTAAGCAGGGTTTAAAAATGCTGCTGGCTGTTGCAGGTTTTGGTATCTGCATCATCATCTTTGGCTTATCAAAAGTTTACTGGCTAAGTTTTATGGCATTATTAGCTGCAGGCCTCTGTGATGCTGTCAGCGTGGTGGTACGTGGTACCATATTACAATTATTTACACCCGATGAATTAAGAGGCCGTGTTTCTTCGATCAATCTAATTTTTATAAACAGCAGCAACGAGCTGGGACAATTTGAAAGTGGTGTAACCTCACGTATGTTTGGAACTTTGCCGGCCGTTATCTTTGGTGGCGCTATGTCGGTATTAGTTGTGGCAGGCACCTGGTTTGGTTTTCCGAAGTTGAGAAAGCTGGAATATTGATTTGATACCAGCGATATATTTTCATAGCGACATAGTTGCGTCGCAATCCTTTCATCGGAATACCAATGGGGAAATTTAATTGTGTTTTGCTGATTCCACATTGATAAAAACCGGTTGCGTATATTTATGCATCAAATATAAGTACATGAAACACATCAACAACTTTAAACTATTTGCAACCTTATTTATATTTATTATTATAGCCTTACACACAGGTTGTAAACCTGAATCTCAATTAAAAGCCGGAGAAGGTTATGTTACTGTAAAAGGAGGAAAAATATGGTATCGTGTTTTAGGGGAAGGTAAACAAACGCCTCTCCTCATGCTGCATGGCGGGCCCGGTGGAACCAGCAAGTCTTTTTATCAATTTGCTTCCATAGGTGACGACAGGCCGGTTATCATATTTGATCAGCTTGGCAGCGGACGGTCTGGCTACCATACCGACACTACATTACTTAAAGTTGAAAATTTTGTTGAACAGGTTGAAGCGCTAAAAACTTCATTAGGATTAAAAGAGTTTTACCTGCATGGCCATTCATGGGGTACTGCATTAGCTTTGGAATTTTATCTGAAATACCCAAAAGGCATCAAAGCCATTATATTTAACAGCCCCTACTTCAGTACATCATTATGGAAAGCTGATGCCGATACTCTTATCAGCACATTGCCGGATTCCATTCAGCTGGCAATTAAAACAGGCGAAAAGAATCACGACTATAAATCGCCTGCTTATAAAAATGCCAATGAAGTATTTTATAAAAATTTTGGAGTACGAAAAACAAAGTTGACAAGTGAACTGGATACATCAACTTTAAGAGGCAATGAGTTTATTTATAATTACATGTGGGGGCCGACAGAATTTACAGCAACCGGTACTCTTATTAATTACAACCGGGTACAAAATTTAAAAACTATTAAAGTTCCAACACTTTTCATAACCGGGGAATTTGATGAAGCCCGTCCTGCAACAGTTAAATATTTTCAAACGTTGATACCCAATTCTAAATATGTAATGATTGAAGGTGCCGGTCATGGAACAATGCATGATAACAAAAGCCAGAATATAAATGCTATAAAGAAATTTTTAGACGGCCTTGAATAAACTTCAAAAAGAAATAACGGTGTAAGAGCCAACAAAATGATCCTATTCACATTTCTTTTGTAAATTGTAATACTAAAATTTATTTTTATGCAACGCAGATCATTTGTACGCAATACGGGTTTAACCCTGGCGAGCCTGGCATTACTTAATAAAAGCTCATTAGCTTCATTTTTATTTGACCCGGCCTGGAAGATAAAGATGCTTACAGATGATATCGGCATCTTTACCGAAAAAGGCGGAACCATTGTTTTTCTCCTCACAAAAAAAGGTATTGTGGTTGTTGATTCGCAATTCCCGGACACTGCGGGGCATTTAATAGAAGAGTTAAAAAAGAAAAACACTAAACCTTTTAAATATCTCATCAATACACATCATCATGGCGACCATACCAGTGGCAATATTGCTTTCAAGGGAATTGCCGAACACGTGGTGGCGCATGTAAATTCAAAAGCCAACCAGTTAAGGGTGGCAGGTGAACAAAAAACCGCCGCTGATAAATTTCATATACCTGATATGACTTTTGGTGAAGAAGGCTGGAGTACCAAAGTGCACAAAGAAACCATAAAAGCCCATTATTTTGGTGCAGGCCATACCAATGGCGATTCCATCATACATTTTGAGAAGGGTAATGTTGTACACATGGGCGACCTGGTTTTCAACCGCCGTCACCCTTACATTGATAAAACAAGCGGTGCCAATATCGCTAACTGGATAATTTTGTTAGACAAGGCCATTGCCACTTTTGATTCAAAAACACAATTTGTTTGCGGTCATGCTGCAGCCGGTTACGAAGTTTTACTTAAAGCCGATGACCTGAAAGCCTTTGGCAATTACCTGGGCAATCTTTTAAAATTTACAGAAGCAGAAATAAGGTTGGGCAAAACAAAAGAAGAGATCCTAAAGGCTAAAGAAATTCCCGGCTCACCGGAATGGAAAGGTGATGGTATTGAAAGGCCATTGGGTGCTGCATACACCGAATTGGCAGTTAAATAAAAAAATACTTTTTTATTCTGCGGTAGTGGGGCTTATTATGTTTTTAACTTCTTCAACCCGGTTTGCAGGAAAGCCACCCTGCATTGCGTGTTCCATGATGATCTCCTTATTTGGTGCATTGTAAATGCAAAAAATTTTATCTTCAGTAACAAAGCTTTCCACCCATTGAATGGATGGGCCAAGATTACTGATAACACCGCAGGATTTTTGTGAGATAGCTTTAAGGTCTTCTGCACTGAGTTTACCTGCACCAGGTATTTCTCTTTCAATAACATATTTAGGCATAATACAAATTTTTAAGTCAGCTAATTTAAAACAATAAGCCGTTAAAACGAAGCTCTTTATTTTGATGCTATCAATTTTTCCAACACATAGTAAACAATAGGACAAAAACTACTGTTCTTTTGTGTAAGTTGTTGCCGTTTTATCAACACATCTTCGTCGGTATAGGGAAAGCGGTGACAGTCTGATGGGCGCTGTTCATAAATGCTGCAGAAATTATCGGCACCCAAAAACGGGCAGGGTTTTGATCTTAAAACATAATCGCCTTCACTATCAATGAACAGATAGGTGTTGATAAAATCCCCTTCTTTCATGTTTAGATATTTGGCAATACGTTTTATGTCGGGCGTTTTAAACCGGGGCGAATAGCTTTTACAGCAATTGGCACATTGCAGGCAGTCGATCTTTTCAAAAGCTTCTTCATGCAGGTCAGGCAATAGTTTCAGCGCTTTCCTTTTATCGGCACGGTGCAGGTATTGTTTATACAGCTTTTGGTGATCGGCCGATTTTTTTTCCCAATTATGTAATATGTCCTCTCCCATTTGTACAGGCATTTAACTGATTATATCCCCCAAATTTCCACAGGTCAAAAGTAGCGAACTTATTAGCATTAACTCTTGTTGTGTTTTCGTAAATTTGCGGCACCAAATACCACATAATAAAAGCCGAATAAAGGTATGACGTACAAGTGAGTGACACAACTATACTAAATAGTGTTTCAAACGCTTGTCCCAAAAAAAATAAACCATAATCTACTCCGTGTCTTCTTTAGGAGACTGGGGCAAAACCATCGCAGCAATATGAATCTTTTTGAAGAACAACAGTACGAATTTGCAGGCCGTCACATCGGCACCAATGAAGCAGAAAAAAATGAGATGTTAAAAACGATTGGCATCAGCAGCCTGGATGAATTGATCGACAAAACAGTGCCTGCAGCCATACGTTTGAAGAAGCCCCTGCAACTTCCGGTGGCGCAAACTGAATTTGAATACCTGGATGAGCTGAAAAAAATTGCTGAAAAAAATAAGATCTTCAAAACCTATATCGGCCAGGGATATTACAATACCATTACCCCCAGTGTGATCTTGCGGAATGTTTTTGAAAACCCGGGATGGTACACACAGTACACTCCTTACCAGGCTGAAATTTCACAGGGCCGTTTGGAAAGTTTGCTTAATTACCAGACCATGGTTTGTGACCTGACCGGTTTGGAATTAGCTAATGCAAGTTTACTGGATGAAGCCACTGCCGCAGCTGAGGCCATGGCCATGTTGTTTCATCAAAAAAATAAATCAGAAATAATTGGTTCACCAAAATTCTTTGTTGACCAACATGTTTTTGCGCAAACAAAAGAAGTATTGCTTACAAGAGCAACACCAATAAAAATTGAGTTGGTTTACGGCGATTACAAAACAGCTGAACTGGATGAAAGCTATTTTGGTGCCATTGTTCAATATCCCAACAGCATTGGTTCGGTAGAAGACTATCGTGAATTTATAAACAAAGTTCATGCTGTAAATGGTTATGTGGTAATGGCAACCGATCTGCTGGCGCTTACTTTGTTAACACCTCCGGGAGAACTGGGAGCAGATGTTGCAGTTGGCTCTGCACAGCGCTTTGGCGTACCATTGGGTTATGGTGGTCCTCATGCTGCTTTCTTTGCAACCAAAGATGAATTCAAGCGTGGTATACCGGGACGTATCATTGGTGTAAGCATTGATGCACAGAACAACCGTGCTCTACGCATGGCTTTACAGACAAGAGAGCAACATATTAAAAGAGAAAAAGCAACCTCCAATATTTGTACAGCACAGGCTCTTCTGGCCAATATGGCTGCTATGTATGCTGTGTATCACGGACCTGATGGATTGAAAAAAATTGCACAACGCATTCATGTTTTAGCAGCAGCTATTACCAGGGGATTACAAAGTATTGGAGTAAAAGTATTGACAAATGAATTTTTTGATACCATAACTTTTGAAGTTGCTGATATCAATGTATTTAAAAAAGCCGCTGAAGAAAACCAGGCAAACTTTCATTACAATGCTGATGGTACGGTAAGCTTATCAATTGATGAAGTAGCAAGTAATTATGTTGATGAGACAGAAAAAAATCTTGCTGCTATTTTTAATACAGTTAGTTCCAAAACATTCAGTTTGTCTTTTGATGAAGCTGATGCTTTGTTTGGCAAAAGAACTTCAGCATATTTAACACACCCCGTTTTTAATACACACCACAGCGAAAGCGAAATGATGCGTTATATCAAATCGTTGGAAAATAAAGATCTGAGTTTAAATACTTCGATGATCAGTTTGGGAAGTTGCACTATGAAACTGAATGCTGCTTCTGAATTGATACCGGTTAGCTGGCCCGAATTCAGTTCCATTCATCCTTTTGCACCTGCATCGCAAACAGAAGGATACCAACACATGATCGCTAAACTGGAAGAATATTTATCTGAAATAACAGGCTTTACAGCTTGTTCTTTACAACCCAATAGCGGCGCCCAGGGCGAATATGCAGGTTTGCTCACCATCAGGGCTTATCATGAACAAAGAAATGAAAGCCATAGAAATATTGTACTGATACCCATCTCGGCACATGGCACAAATCCTGCTAGCGCAATTATGGCCGGTATGAAAGTTGTAGTTGTGAAAAGCGATGAGAAAGGTTATATTGATGTAGAAGACCTGAAGTTAAAAGCAGAAGAACATAAAGCTGACCTGGCCGCACTGATGGTTACTTACCCAAGTACCTATGGTGTTTTTGAAGAAGGTATCATCAACATCTGCCAGATCATACATGATAATGGCGGCCTGGTTTACATGGATGGCGCCAATATGAATGCGCAGGTTGGTTTAACAAGTCCGGGTATGATCGGCGCCGATGTTTGCCATTTGAATTTGCACAAAACATTTGCCATACCCCATGGCGGTGGCGGACCAGGTGTTGGGCCAATTTGTGTTAATGATAAACTGAAACCGTTTTTGCCTGGACATAATGTAAATGACACATTAAAATCTACTGAGAATAATATACACGCTGTAAGTGCAGCGCCTTATGGCAGCGCAAGCATTTTACTCATAAGCTATGCTTACATAAAAATGCTTGGTGCCGAAGGTGTAAAAAAATCTACTGAGTATGCCATTCTGAACGCAAACTACATGAAGGCAAGACTGGAAAAATTGTATCCTATCCTATATACCGGTGCCAACGGGCATTGTGCACACGAATTCATTGTTGACCTGCGTCCGTTTAAAAATACCTGTGGCATTGAAGCTGAAGATGTGGCCAAGCGATTGATGGATTATGGCTTTCATGCGCCAACCATGAGTTTTCCGGTACCGGGCACCATCATGATCGAACCAACAGAAAGCGAAGATAAAGGAGAACTTGACCGTTTTTGCGAAGCACTTATCAGCATCTATCACGAAATAAAAGCCATTGAAGAAGGCAAAGCAGATAAGGTTGACAACGCTTTAAAAAACGCACCGCATACACAACAGGTAATTTGTGCAGATGAATGGAATCATAAATACAGCAGGCAGCAAGCAGCTTTCCCACTGGCTTATGTTTCAAAAAATAAATTCTGGCCATCCATTGCCCGTATCAACAATACTTTTGGTGACAGGAATTTGATATGCACCTGCGAACCGATGGAAAGTTATATGGAAGAGAAAGCTTAAAATAATTTCTTATCTTTTTACTGAAAGCCCGATCTGAAAAGGTTGGGCTTTTTTGATACCAGCTTTAGTTCCTTGTGGCATCATCGTTGCGAACTTGTTCTGTTACTAAATTTATTTCCAGTGGAAATGAATTTAGCAACCAATCCTTTCACCGGCATACCATTGGGCAGCATTTGAGACCACGATTAACCGGATGTAAAAAAATATTCAGGTTATCATCACAATTTGATTGTATGGTAATTTTAATAGGCGTAAATTAAGGCCTCAATTATAAAATCAATCATCATGAGAAAACAAATGTTGTTTGTATGTATCTGTTGTTTATCAGGCAATTTGCTTTTTGCCCAAACGGATGCTGTTGCAAAGATCAGGAAAGAGGGTCTTGATAATTCCAAAGTAATGGATATTGCTTTCCATCTTACCGATGTAAGCGGCCCCAGGCTTACCAATTCACCCGGTTTTTTCAGGGCAGCCAACTGGGCAAAAGATGAGCTCACAAAAATGGGGCTTGTAAATGCAGCTATTGAACCCTGGGGCGATTTTGGTACAGGATGGGAACAAACCCGTTGCTATGTTGCCATGACTGCACCCTATTATTCAACAATGATCGCCATACCCCGTGCATGGACGGGAAGTACACCAGGCAAAAAAATGATCAGCAGCGATGTAATACTTATCAGGGCCAAAGATTCTGCAGAACTATACCAGAATTATTCCGGTAAGATCAAAGATAAGATCGTGATGTTCTATTCCAATGATACGCTTCGCCCGTCCTTTACTGCCGACGGAGAACGTTTTACAGAAGAACAACTTACCAAAATGGCCAATTCAAAACCTGATACTGCACGAAGAGCACCAAGAAATGCAAGTCCTGAAGCAATGGCAGCAAGAAGACAGCAGCAGGCCCTTGCAAGGCAGATGAATGGATTTTACAATGCTGAGAAACCAGCATTGGTTTTAAGCATGAATGGCAGGGGAAATGATGGGACGTTGTTTGTACAGAACGGTGGCTCGGTTGACAAAGGAGCAGAAAATAATTATGCCTGGATCATGTTATCCAGCGATGATTATTTAAGAGTGCAGCGTTTGGTTGCAGCCGGTGAAAAAGTAGAGCTGGAAGCAGATGTAAAAACCAAATTTTATGATAAGGATATTAAAGGATATAATGTAGTGGCTGAAATTCCAGGAACTGACCCTGTTTTAAAAGATGAGATCGTAATGCTTGGCGGCCATTTAGATAGCTGGCAAGGAGCAACGGGTGCCACAGATAACGCTGCCGGTTGTGCAGTGATGATGGAAGTGGTGAGGATATTAAAAACAACAGGCTTGCAACCCAGGAGAACTATCCGTAT
>Ga0193752_1003003_pt1 | contig 11979 bp, 11 predicted proteins | sample H1c1metaG_FD_144924 | JGI IMG/M metagenome (GOLD analysis project Ga0193752, IMG submission 144924) | Soil microbial communities from a riparian zone of the East river system, Colorado, United States - H1c1 | ecosystem: Environmental > Terrestrial > Soil > Riparian zone | place: USA: East River... | reverse complement strand
AACGGTCACACGACTGTTGCCGCTGCGGAAGCGACTGCGGCAGCGGGCATCACTCAGGGCGCGACCATGACGGTCGACAGCGCGACGTACACCTTTGTCTTGGGCGCGACCTCCGGCAACAACATCTCGTTGACGCAAGCTGGTAACAATGCGGCGGCGCAAGCCTTGGTGGCCACAGCGATGGCGACTGCAATTAGCGCTAACCACACGGCAGTCGTGCCCGCCACGAATACGTCGAACCATACTGCGACGGCTGCGACCAACGTAGTGACGGCAACGTCGGTACTCAAAGGCACGGCGGGTAACGCGCTGGCTACAGGTATCACCGGCATTACGGTAGCGGCAGGTGTGACGGCGACTGACGGGACTTACACCGCCAGCACGACCTACGGGCAAATCTCGTTGAACTCGAATGCGGCCTACCAAGTCGGCGGCAACAACTCGAGCAAGGCGGGTTTGTCGACGGCTGGCTCGACGCTGACCTCGATCGCATCGATCGACATCTCGTCGGTGACAGGCGCCAACACTGCGATTAACTTGGTCGACGGCGCCTTGGCGCAAGTGTCCAAGATTCGCGGCGACCTCGGCGCGATCCAAAACCGCTTCGAATCGACCATCGCGAACTTGAGTGCAACGTCCGAGAACCTCTCGGCCGCTCGCAGCCGAATCCGCGACGCCGACTTTGCGCAAGAAACTGCAAACTTGATTCGTGCGCAGATTCTGCAACAAGCCGGTACGGCGATTCTGTCTCAAGCCAACGCAGTGCCGCAGAGCGTTCTCTCGCTCCTGCAGTAACGCGATGACTAGGGACCGGTCATGAAGCTCGAAAGAGCTACGGACGGGCAGGCGGCGACGATCGCAAGATCGGCGCCGCCTAGCCCGTTGTTGCAGTTAACAGTAGTGTTAATGCGCATCACCAGCATGCGTAAACGAAGCGCAATTGCCGCATGGACTTGCGCGTCGTGGCTGGTAGGATGTTATTTATGAACCTCGGGACCGTCGTTCAAACGGCTAAACAGCAGTCGCAACCGCAGGTCGCGGCCGATACAGCGATTGCCGGTCAGGCCTCTCAAACTGCTGGGCCTAGCGTGCCGGCAATGCCGGCAATGCCGGAAGCTGTTGTCGCGCGTAAAGCTGAGCCGGTAGAACCGCCGGCCGAAGACGCCGTCAAGGCGGCTGCCGCGCAGATCGAGTCTTATTTGAAGAGCGTGGGCCGCAACCTCGACATTTATGTCGATCGCGACACCGGCAAGACCATTGTGACGGTGCGGGACGCGGCAACCGGTGATGTGATCAGGCAAATTCCGGGGGACGAGACATTGCGATTGGCGCGTTCGCTCGGCGATCATGCCTCCGCATTGATCGATCTCTCGGCTTAAGTTCAACCAGACGCGGATCTGAAATCAGTCTATGGCAACGCTACAGTCTCCGGGCGTCGGCTCAGGTCTCGACATCAATACGCTGGTCACGCAGCTGATGGCGGCGGAGCGCGCGCCAAAGGAAGGTCAGCTAAAGCGCGATACCACCGCGATTGCTACGGAGATTTCCGCGCTTGGCACGCTCAAGGGAGCGTTATCGGCGTTCAACTCGACGCTCAAGTCGCTGAGTACGGTCGACGTGTTCAATGCACGCAGTGCCCTCTCCAGTGACGATGAGGTGTTTACCGCAACAGCTGCCAGCAACTCAGCGCCCAGCACTTACAACATTCGCGTCAACGAGCTGGCCAAAGCTCACCAGATTGCGAGTCATACTGGATTTTCGGCCGGCAGTAGCAGTGTCATCGGGGCCGGATCGCTGACGATTTCGTTAGGGTCGAAGGCGTTTGGCCTCGAGATCAGTGCCGAGAAGGCCCGGTTGAGCGATATTCGCGATGCGATCAACTCTGCTGCCGACAATCCTGGAGTTCGGGCGGCGATCGTGAATGCGACGGATGGTGCGCACTTGGTTTTGACGTCGACCAAGACGGGTGTTGCGAACAAGATCAAGGTGGAGACACCGGCCAGCGGTGGTTTGGAGCAGCTTGCCTACGACTTGAGCGGGAATACTGCTAACTACGACCTGAAAGCGACGGCATCGGACTCCGAAATTCTAATCGCCGGGTTCTTGCACAAGAGTGAAACCAACGTGGTTTCCGACGCCATCGATGGCGTGACGCTCACGCTTAAGAAGAAATCTCCCGACGACGACGTATCGCTCAGCATCGAGGCTAATAAGGACGCGGCCAAGACGCGTATCCAGAATTTCGTTTCCCAATACAACGCCGCGCGTCAGCAGTTGGCGGACTTGGGCAAGTACGAGGCGGCAACCGGTAAGTCCGGTCCGTTGATCGGCGACGCGCTGCTACGCAGCGTGACAGCTGAAGTCCGACGCGGCATTTCGGACCCGGTGGCAGGCATCAAGGGCGAGCTGACTTCACTATCGAGAATTGGGATTACGACGGACAAGACCGGCAATTTAACCATTGACGACTCGAAGCTGGACGCCGCGTTGGCGAGCAATTTCGACTCAGTGGGCCAATTGTTCGGTTCGGAGAACGGCATCGCCGCGCGTCTGTCCGCCACTATCTCGAAGCGATTGGAAGTCACCGCGGAAATCGCTTCTCGTAACGTGTCGTTGGATAAGCGCTCGAAGGACGTCACCAAACGAGGCCAGGAACTCGAAGTGTATTTGGCGAAGGTCGAGGAGAAGTATCGCCGGCAGTTTTCCGCGCTGGATACCGCTGTCGCGCGTATGCAATCGACATCGTCGTTCTTGTCGCAGCAATTGGGCGCGATCGCGAATATCGGCCTCAACAAGAAGAGCTAGCTTCCTCATAGGCTCAAGTCACACGGCCGTTCGCCGATATATAAAGCAGTAGCGAACACACTTAGAGCGTGATTTATGATGTCCTATTCTCACGGCAACGCGCATCTCGCTTATCGCAGCGCGTCCAATCACGGGCAAATGGCTTCTGCCTCGCCGCATGGATTGATTGCCATGCTGATGGACGGCGCGTTGGAGCGCATCGCACGCGCCCGCGGCTGCATTCAAAACAAAGACTTCGCCAACAAGGCTTTGTTGTTGCATCGTGCAGTGGCAATCATCGACGAATTGCAGGCCGCGCTGGACCTCAAAAAAGGCGGTGAGTTCGCGGGGAATTTGAGCGAGCTGTACAGCTACATGTGCCGTCAGCTATTGCGCGCGACTGTCGAGAACAGCATTGAGCTTCTCGATGAAGTCATGCGACTCATGCAACAGATTCGCGATGCTTGGAAGCAAATGCCCCAGGACGCCAAGTCTGGTAGGTAATCGATGGTGGCTCGAGACACATTGATCGGCGGAGTGCTCGCGGCAACGGACAAGGTTGCCCGGCAAGCAGAGCAGGGCGATTGGCAGTCGGTCACCAAGACCGTCGAACAACGCCGCATGCTGCTCGATGCGTTGCAAAGGGCAGAGCCTCAAAGTGGCGAACACGATTTTCTCAAAGCGCTGAGAGCGGCGGTCACCGAATCGGAAGCTGCGGTCGATGTGATGAAGAAGGCAACGGTTCTGCCGACATCCGGCGCATCCTCATCGGTGGCTGCCAAGAAAGGCTGGACGGCCTGATTTATGTACGAGGGCACAGATACCACCATCCTCTATGAGGAATTGGCGTATCACGATGTGTTGCCTATCGAATGGCGCTCGCTAGCGGATGCGCAGCAAGGCGAAGGGTTTTCCCAACTCGCCGATCGCAATCTTCGTCTGTTGCAAGCCTGTTTGGCGCTCGAGGAGCACGGCCACACCGACAAGACCGATGATCATTCACCGCATGCCGCGGATATCCAACGATTGGATATGAAGATGAACCTGTTGCTGGACCTTGTAGGACGCATCCTACGAGCCAATCATCCACGGCCTGCCGCCCTCAATATCAAGTTCAATGTCCATGGCGCGGCCTTCGTTCATCGCGGGGCGCCGCTCGGAGTGGGCGAGGAGGGTGTGCTCGACATTTACTTGCAAGACTCCCTTGTGGAGCCGCTGCGAATGATCGGGCGCATTGCCAGCGTTTCGCCGGAAGGCGCTGTGAAAGTGAAATTCGCGACGCCTGGCGATACGATCGGCAATCTCATCGAGAAGCTCGCGTTCCGCCACCATCGACGTCAAATCGCCGACGCGCGACATCCCCGCAAAAAATAATTGGCGGAAAAAGTAAAATCGCCGCACGTTTCTTGACGCTTCGTCAGCTCCGGAAAAAACTTGAGCGCTCAATGACGCATTTAAGTGCCGACTGATTCACGTTGCCTTGGTGTTCAGGGCGAGACTTATGGCGCGCATGCGCGGTGCCGCAGACAATAAAAATACGCTACAAAAATAGCTGAGCGCGCACCCTAATCAATATCGCACGTGGCAATGCGACAACCGAGCGGAACGGATTGCAAATGAAAACCCGCATCTCATGCTCGGCAAATTGCCTAACGATATCGCATCGCGTCGGGTATTCCCGGAGCGCGCTTAAGGGTCGACTCGCTGTAAATTACTCGCTCGCGGAATATTCGTTCAGCGATGGGGTGCGATCATGAGCGCTGTCATGGTCGACTCGGTCGCCGGCCCTTCGGAGATCATGATCGCAGCCAAGCCCTCAACTGCCGCGACCGCTGTCAAACGAGCCGTCGTATACGATTGCAATCCGGAACGCGCCGCTGAAGTAGCCGCCGTTCTTCGGTTTCTCGACATCGAAGCTATGACCGTCGATCACGCCGCACTCATGCGGTCGCTGGTGCAGAGCAATCTGGTCCAATATAACCTCAGTCGCCAGGAAGGGCAGGAGACAGGCGCCGGCGTGGCACTGCTAATCGGCGACGTCGCGGAAGTCGGTGATGCGCCTGACTGGCGCGAATTAGGCGCCTCCCTGCGCAGTAACTGGGGCGACGTGGCCGTGTTGTCTTACGGCAGCGATGCTGTATTCCAGCAAGTTGCAGATCAAGCCGGATCGGGCCGCGTGTTGCGCGTGCCGTTTCCCTTTAAGTATGGTTCATTGGCGGCCGCTCTGACACCCGCTGCGAATAGCGGACCTGAGATGGCCGCGCCGATTGTGCGTATGCCCACTGGCCGGTCGACCGCAATTCGTGAAACCACTGCATTGATTCGTCAAATTTCGGTCCATGACTCCAGCGTATTGATCCTTGGAGAGTCGGGCACAGGCAAGGAAGTCGTTGCTCGTGCGATTCACGACTCGGGTCCTCGCCGTCAGCGTCCATTCGTTGCGATTAACTGCGGCGCTATCCCCGCTGAGCTCCTGGAAAGCGAATTATTCGGACACGAAAAAGGCTCTTTCACCGGCGCTGTGACCGCACGCAAAGGTCGCTTCGAAATTGCCGAGGGCGGCACCTTGTTCTTGGACGAGATCGGCGACATGAGCATGCCGATGCAAGTGAAACTGCTGCGTGTGCTGCAGGAGCGCGTGTTCGAACGTGTAGGTGGCCAGACACCCATGCGCTGCAACGTCCGCATTATTGCCGCCACCCACCGCAACCTTGAAGACTCGATTGCGCGCGGAATGTTCCGCGAGGATCTTTTCTATCGCTTGAATGTGTTCCCCATTGAAATGCCCGCATTGCGCTCGCGCATCGAGGACTTGCCGTTGTTGGTGCGCGATTTTGCGCGCCAAAACGAAGCCGAAGGCCGCGGTCGCGTCGAGTTCAGCGCGCCGGCGTTCGGCGCACTGATGCATTACCCATGGCCCGGCAACGTGCGCGAGCTAAGTAATCTAGTCGAGCGCATGTCGATCATGCATCCCAGCAAGTTGGTATGCGTGGCCGAACTCCCTGTGAAGTATCGGCCGGTGGGTTGGACGCCGAGTGCGGAACGTCCCACCGAACTTGCCAAGGATTCCGCGCGCGTGCGGCAAGTCGAGTTGCCGTTTCAGGGATCGGCAGTGAAAGACGCTGATGTCACGGAAATGGGCGATCTCGAACAACTCGCCGAAGAGCAGGCTCTGAGGTTGCTGACCGCAAGCAATCTGCCCGAGTCCGCGATGGAAGAGCTGGCGAGCTTGCCCGCGAATGGACTCGACCTCCGATCCTATCTGTACGGCATTGAGCGTGCGTTGATTCGCCAAGCGCTCGAACGGTCTTCCGGCACCGTCGCGCAAGCCGCCCGATTGCTCAATTTGCGCCGCACGACGCTCGTCGAAAAGCTGCGCAAGTTCGAAATGCTTGCCGAGGACGCGGCGTCGGAAATTTGACGTCGTCTCGTCATGGCGAAGCGCACTCAATCTAAGTGTCGTTGTCGCTCCCTAGTTTCGAGTTATCTCCCCCATCGGATCATCAGGCATTGCACTAACGCAGTGTCGCGTGAATGTGATGCCGTGCTCGCACTCGGCATTTGCTTGCAGCCGCGGCAAGACGGCAGCCGTTTGCCGCCACTCGTGGCATGGAGCTTGCTATCACTATTTGCGAGGCCGCGAGATCGGCTTTGGCCATGGTTCTCCGACGATCGAACAGGACAGGTTTAAGCGAAGAAACTGAATGAGCGAAGCATTCGACAATTTGGCGGAAAGCGAAACCGTGCGAACGGATTCGACGCTGGCGTGCGAAAGCACTGCCGTGACCGCTAATGCGTTGCGCGCGGCCCAAGACTTGGTCGCCTTCGCTCCTGCCTCTCTGCGACTGACCGAACTGGCGCGCAGAGTCGCGCAAAGCGATTGCACTGTGCTCATTGCCGGCGAGTCCGGTGTAGGCAAAGAAGTGCTCGCGCAATTTATTCATCGCAATTCGCCGCGCGCCGCGCAACCATTCGTGGCCGTGAATTGTGCGGCAATCCCCGACAACATGTTGGAAGCGATGCTGTTCGGGTACGAACGCGGTGCCTATACCGGCGCGCACGCAGCCCATGCGGGCAAGTTTGAACAAGCCCAAGGCGGCAGTTTGTTGCTCGATGAAGTGACGGAAATGCCGCTTGGTCTGCAAGCGAAGCTACTGCGTGTGCTCCAGGAGCGTGAGGTCGAACGTTTGGGCGGTCGTAATCCCGTCGCCCTCAATGTTCGCGTACTCGCTACGACGAACCGCAATCTACGCGCCGAGGTGGCCGCTGGCCGCTTCCGCGAAGACCTTTACTATCGGTTGAATGTATTTCCTTTGACGGTTGCGGCGCTTCGCGATCGTCGTGAAGACGTGTTGCCGTTGGCGATGCGATTGCTGAACACGCGTTGCCGTCCCGGCCAGCGCATTCCGGCGCTATCAGCCGATGCCGCTCATTCGCTGCTGACGTACCGATGGCCGGGCAATGTCCGTGAGCTCGATAACGTGATGCAGCGCGCGTTGATTCTAACCGGCGGTGCGGTGATTGAGTCCGACCATATCCAGTTTGAACTGGGAGAGGCGGCCAACATGCCTGTCATCGCCATCCCGAACGATCGCGTGCTCGCGAATTCGCTTGAGCAAGCGGAGCAAGAATTGATTCTGGAAGCGCTGCGCGCCGACAACGGCAACCGGCAAATGGTGGCCAAGCGATTGGGCATTAGCCCGCGCACGCTGCGTTACAAATTAGCGCGCTTACGCGACCAAGGCGTCGCGGTGCCGGCTTAGGAGTCTTCGATGAGTGCTATGAACGTCAACGCGGTGCTCTCGCAGATTCGTGCGATGTCGTCGCAGATTCAGGCGCCTGGCAGTCCTGGCATCGGCGGTGTGAATTTAGGCAGCGGCATCGGCGGCCTCAAAGGCGCGGGTGGACCCAGCGAAGCATCAAGTCCTTTTGCTGCTTTGATGAAGCAAGGCGTGCAGCAAGTGAATGAAGCGCAGCGCAGCGCCGAGACCTTGGCGACGGCATTTGAGCGAGGCGTGCCCGGTGTCGAGTTACCGCAGGTCATGCTCGAGGCGCAAAAGGCGAGCGTGTCGTTTAAAGCGTTGACTGAAGTTCGCAATCGGTTCGTCAGCGTCTACCAAGACATCATGAATATGCCCATTTAGACGGGATCGAGCAGGCATTTGGATAGCGGTTGATTTGAAAATTGAGTTGGCCGTGTTGAAGGCAGGAACAAGGTACGGTGGGTCATGAATAGCGGGATTCGTTCAATACTGTTGTTGGTCGGCGTCGCAGCCGCCGTCGCCATTGGTGTGGCGGTGGCGCTGTGGAGCAAGGAGCCGACCTATAGTTTGCTGACTTCGCGCGTCAGCGACTCCGAAGCCTCGAAGATCGTGCAGTCGCTGGAAACCTCCGCCATTCCATATCAACTGGATAGCGCGTCGGGCGCGATTCTGGTGCCCGCAGATCGCCTGTCCGATGCGCGCATGAAGCTGGCGCAGCAAGGTGTCGGCGGCAGTGATTCGGGATTCGCTTCGATGTCGAAGGATCCAGGGTTTGGCGTCAGCCAATTCATGGAGACCGCGCGCTACCAGCATGCTTTGGAGACAGAGCTCGCGCAGACCATCGGCAACTTACAACCGGTAGAAGGCGCCCGCGTGCATTTGGCCTTGCCGCGGCAATCGGCCTTCCTTCGCGATCGCAAACCCGCGAGCGCCTCGGTTTTCGTACAGCTGCGCTCCGGCCGACGCCTATCCGACGAGCAAATAGAGTCGATTGTAAATCTGGTGGCGTCCAGCATTCCGGAATTGGATGCAGCGCAAGTCACCGTGATCGACCAGCAGGGTCATTTACTGTCATCGCCAAAGGGCAATGACGAATATGCGATGCGTGACAAGCAATTCGAGTTCGCGCGCCGCATCGAAGAAGTCTATACCCATCGCGTCGAGCAACTGCTGGGCGCGTTGGTCGGCCCGGACCGCGTGCGCGCGCAAGTTGTCGCGGACGTCGAGCAGGCAATTAGCGAGCAAGCCCGAGAGCAATTTAATCCTGCGAGCCAAGTGGTTCGCAGCGAACAGCAAGCAGAAGAGATGAGTCGTACCGCCGGCGGTCCACAAGGTGTCCCGGGTGCGCTAACGAACCAGCCACCGCAGGGCGGTGTCGCGTTGCCGCCCGGCACGAATGCGGCGTCGAACGCTGCCGCCACGACAGCGAGCACAGGTCCGGATAACTCCTCCAAGCAAAGCACGCGCAACTATGAGATCGACCGGACGTTGGCCTATACAAAGCAATTGCCGGGCCAGCTGAAGCGGTTGAGTGTTGCCGTCGCTGTCGACAATACACGCAAAGTAAACGACGACGACACAGTCACCGAAACCCCATTGACGCCCGAGCAAATTGAGAATTACACGCGCTTGGTGAAGGACGCGGTCGGCTTCGATGAAAAACGCGGTGACAGCGTCAACGTTGTCAATGCATCGTTCCATGTGCCGCCGGCTGCCGAGCAGGAAGCGCCAGTGGCCGGCACTCCGATTTGGCAGCAACCGTGGGTGCGCGATTTGGCCAAGGTGCTGGCCGGTTTGATCGTGCTGGTGTTGTTGGTGTTCCGCGTCATCAAACCTTTGTTGGGATCGCTGGTCTCTTCCGCATCTCAGATGTCGTCGCTGGGGGGCGATATGTCTGCGCAGGGGCAGCTTGCCAGCCCTAACGGCGCTCCCACGGCGGTCAATATCGCGCAGCAACAGTATGAAACTCAAGTCAACGATGCACGCTCGGCGGTGCAGCAGGATCCGCGTCGCGTCGCGCAAGTGGTCAAAGCATGGGTAAGCACCGATGAATGAGATGGCGGCGGCAAGCAAACGCACGGGCGTGGAACGCGCCGCGATTTTCCTGATGGCTCTCGGCGAGGCCGCGGCAACGGAAGTGCTTAAGCATTTGGGCGCTCATGAAGTGCAACGCGTCGGCGGCGTGATGGCCAACATGGGTGGGATTTCGCGCGATGAAGTGGCGGTAATTCTGACCGAGTTCTCGTCGGCTGTGGAGACGCAAACGTCGCTCGGCGGCGATGAGTACCTGCGAAAAGTCATGATCAGCGCGCTCGGTGAAGAAAAAGCCAGCTCGATCATGGATCGTATGGCGCTCGGCGGCACGAACAAGGGATTGGAAGCGTTGAAGTGGATGCATCCCAAAGCGGTGTCCAATCTGATTTCTCAAGAGCATCCGCAGATCATTGCGATCGTGATGGCCTATCTTGAGGCCACGCAGGCGGCGGCTGTGCTGGCGCTGTTTCCGGAAGCATTGCGCACGGCAGTCATGATGCGCATTGCCACGCTCGACGGAGTGCAGCCGTCGGCGCTTAAGGAGTTGGATGAAATTCTCGAGAAGCGCTTTACGGGCTCCAGTAACACGCGCACCTCGCAGCTCGGCGGGCCACGTGCGGCCGCCAGCATCATGAACTTGCTGGACGGCAGCCAGTGCAACGCAGTGTTGGAGGAGATTGCCAAGAGCGACGATGGGCTGTCCGCAAAGATTCAAGATTCGATGTTCGTCTTCGCGAATCTTATCGAGATCGACGACCGCGGCATGCAGGAGTTGCTACGCGGCGTCTCGAGTGAGCGTTTATTGCTGGCATTGAAAGGCGCAGACGAACGCATGAAGGAAAAAGTATTCAAGAACATGTCGCAGCGCGCCGCAGAGATGTTGCGTGACGATCTCTCTTCGCGCGGCCCGGTGAAGCTAAGCGAAGTTGAAGCCGCTCAAAAGGAACTCGTGCTGGTCGCACGCAAGTTGGCGGATGCCGGCACGATTATCCTCGGCGGCACGGGTGAGGCGTATGTCTGATCCGCGCGTGAAGCAAACGGTAGTTCGCAGTCCCGCGAATGCGGCGGCGCAGAAGTGGACACCGCCGCCTGTGAATGGGCCCGCCTTCGCGCCGCGCCGCGAGCGCAACAAAGAACCGACGAAGCAAGAGCGTGACGTATTCGAGGACGCGCGCGCGCAAGGCTACGCTGCGGGGATGGCGGAATTCGAGGCTCGCAATGCGGACGTCTCGATGTACATCCAAAGACTCGACAATGTTCTCAATCTGCTTGCGAAACCGCTGGCGGATATGGATTCGCAAGTTGAACGTCAATTGACCACGTTGGCGCTGACGGTAGCGCGGCACTTGGTTCGCCGAGAATTGCGCGTGGATCCTACGCAAGTGGTGGCCATTATTCGCGAGACCGTCGTGCTATTGCCTGCCTCTGCCCGTAACGTCCGAGTTCACCTGCATCCCGAGGATGCGGCGCTGGTACGCGAGCGGCTGGCTGAGCCGCAGACCGAACGCGCGTGGACGATCGTCGAAGATCCGATCGCGAGCCGTGGTGGCTGTCGTGTCACGACCGATACCGCGCACATCGACGCTCGTCTTGAAACAAGATTAGGTCAGGTGATTGCGCAAGTGCTCGGGAGCGAGCGAGCTGAAGCCCGAGCGCCACGCCGTGAGGGCGATGCATGAACCCAGCCAGCAACGATCTGAAAAAAGATCACTCGTCGCGATGGGCACAGCGCCTAACGCGGCATATTGCGCGTGCGGAGCAGATCCAACCGCCGCCCGTGGAAGGGTCGTTGACGCGCATGATCGGCTTGACGCTCGAAGCGTCCGGTTGCCAAGCGGCAATCGGCGATCGATGCGAAGTCATGACCGCCGACGGTACAAACGTCGAAGCTGAAGTGGTCGGTTTCTCGCAAGATCGCTTGTATCTCATGCCGACCACGGTCATGCATGGGGTGATGCCGAGCGCTCGTGTCGTCCCGATGCAGCGGACGGGTCGCGTGCAAGTGGGGCCGCAGTTGCTCGGTCGCGTCATCGATGGCGGTGGCCAACCGCTCGACGGTCTCGGGCCCATCGAATGCGAAGCGTCTGTGCGACTCACTGGCGTGCCGATCAATCCTCTGGAGCGTCAAACAATTTCGCAGCCCCTCGATGTCGGCATTCGCTCGATCAATGCGCTGCTGACCGTGGGTCGCGGTCAGCGAATCGGCCTCTTTGCCGGATCCGGCGTCGGTAAAAGCGTGCTGCTCGGCATGATGGCTCGTTACACGAGCGCCGATGTCATCGTCGTCGGCCTAATTGGCGAGCGCGGCCGAGAAGTGAAGGAATTCATTGAACGTATCTTGGGCGCCGACGGCCGCCGACGTTCTGTGGTGGTTGCGACCCCCGCCGACCATCCGCCG
>Ga0193752_1003002_pt1 | contig 11982 bp, 9 predicted proteins | sample H1c1metaG_FD_144924 | JGI IMG/M metagenome (GOLD analysis project Ga0193752, IMG submission 144924) | Soil microbial communities from a riparian zone of the East river system, Colorado, United States - H1c1 | ecosystem: Environmental > Terrestrial > Soil > Riparian zone | place: USA: East River... | reverse complement strand
CGTCCAGCTGGGCGACTGGGGTATCGGCAATCCGGGAGAGATTCCCGACGACCTGGTGCAGAACTTCTGCGTCGTCTGCCAATTCGACGACTTCAACACTTCGGACATCGCGCAGACCGGATTCAAGGCAAACCCGATTCCGCTGGCCGAGTGGGCCGCGGGGGCGTACGGCATCAACCCGGTCGCATCGCGCGATTACAACCAGAACAACACGGTCAAGGAAGACACCAAGGCCATCTACTTCCAGATCGGTCTGACCGGCACCCTGGCGGGCCGGCCGACGCACACGCTGATCGGTGCGCGCTACGAGAAAACCGAAGTCGAATCGACGTCCCTGTTGCTCGTGCCGACGAACATCGTCTGGACGGACAACAACGACTTCCGCATCGATCGCGCGACCACCCAGACTCCGCTCGAAGGCGCGGTCGACTACAGCCATCTGTTGCCCAGCCTCGACTTCGATGTCGGGGTCACGGACAACCTCAAGGCACGCTTCTCGTATAGCAAGACGATCGCGCGCGCGCAGTACGATCAGCTGCGCGCAGCCGTGAACGTCGGTGGCGCGAATGCGCCGACGCTCACGGGCGGTGTGTACGGGGCGGCGCAAACCAATCCGGCGCTCGTGCCGCTCGAGTCGAACAACATCGATCTTTCCCTCGAGTGGTACTTTGGCGAGAGCAGTTATCTCGCGGCGGGTGCTTTCGAGAAGCGGGTGGCGAACTTCATCGGCAACGAGCAGGTGGAGTCGACATTCTTCGACATTCGCGACGTGACGAACGGTCCGCGCGCCCTCGCGGCACGCGCCGCGGTGTTGGCGTCGGCCGCACACACGCCGGGTCAGCCGGTGAATGAAACGGAGTTGTTCGTGATGGCCGCCATCCTCGACAACCCGGCGGCGTTCCCGGGAGGCGCGGCCGAATACACCGGCGATGGATCGCAGGCGACGCAGATCGCCGCGGACTACGATCTCACGGCGAATTCGAGCGATCCGTTGACGGTGTTCCTGACCACCCGGCCAATCAACAACAAGGAGGCCAAGCTGCACGGCTTCGAGTTGGCGGGTCAGCACTTCTTCGGCGACAGCGGGTTCGGCCTGCAGGCGAACTACACCATCGTGCGCGGCGACGTGAAATACATCAACGATGGCGATCCGAGCATCAACCAGTTCGCGTTACCGGGCCTGTCCGATTCGGCCAACCTGGTGGCGATGTTCGAGAAGTTCGGCCTGTCGGCGCGTCTCGCCTGGAACTGGCGCGATGAGTATCTGCTGAACTCCAACAAGGGTTCGGGCAGGAGTCCGGAGTACGTCGAGGCGTATCAGCAGTTCGACCTCTCGATCGGCTACGACCTCAACGACCATCTGGCGCTGACGTTCGAGGCTCTCAACCTCACTGGCGAAGACATCCGCACGCATGGTCGTTCGGTCAACCAGTTCTGGTACCTCGAGGAGCTGGGTCCGCGATACGCCCTGGGGGCGCGCTTCAAGTTCTGAAACGACAATCCAAGGTAGTGAGAGTGCGGGGCCGCTGGCGACAGCGGCCCCGTTTTCATAGATACGTGGGGTATATCCAGACTCTCTTGTAGCGGAAATGACAGCGCTTTTTTCCGCACCGACCTGCGATTTCGTACAGGGTGGCCCACCCATCCCCATCCTGATCGCGCCAGTAGAACTCGACGTGATACGCGTTGCTTCGTATCCACTGTGAAACCGTGAGATAGGAGGGAAAAGTTTCGAACTCCTTGTCCTTTGCATTCCGATCTTCAGTTTTCATGAATTCGACAACCGCGATCGCGATGCGCGGCGAAACGTCGATGGCCCGCAGCGATTGCTGTTCTGTGCCGCTTTGATAGACGAGTTCCGAACCGCTCTGCTCGCAGAGCCAACCGCCCTCATCCGTCCGGCATCTTCCCTGGCCCGCGATCGTTGCCGTGTCGTAGGAATCGTGCTGCACACAGGTTACAAACCACCAGGTCGGCGAGTCGGCATTCCACGGATCGCTTTCGATCCTTGCAATCTCCCGCCCATACCAAGCGCGGCAACTCTTCCCGGCGATCGCTTCCCGCTGATCCGGGGTCAGAATGGCCGGCTCGGATATCGGGGTCTGGCCCAACCCCTCGGCTTGGCAGGCCAGGCCGAAGCCCGCGAGCAGTAGGGTCCAAATGGCTGAAACACGCGCTTTCATCGGTTTTCGAGGCTCCATGTGCGCTTATATATGTGTCGCGCCGGCCTGCCGGCCGACATTCTGGCGACAGTCCGGCCCGAGGGCTGGGAGGTCTGAGTCCCGGGCATAATTTTGCACCGCAGCATGCGTTGACACCCCCCGGTCACGAACCTAGAATCGCCGGCCTTTGTCGCTCCACCCCCAAACCGGGCGGGGCGTAAATAGCGGACTAAATCCACCGGGCCATTCTCCAAAAGAGACTGGCCCGGTGTTTTCTCGTCCGCCGGGATTCAAATCCCGCAGTGTCGAATCAAGAACTTGGAGTAAGCATGGCCACAACCGGTCAGTTGATCGCGAACCCGCGTCGCGTCAACAAAGAGAAGACGAAAGTCCCCGCGCTCGGCGCTTCACCGCAGAAGCGCGGCGTCTGCACGCGCGTGTACGCGACGACACCGAAGAAGCCGAACTCGGCCATGCGCAAGGTGGCGCGTGTGCGTCTCGTCAACGGTTACGAAGTTTCTTCGTACATCGGCGGCGAAGGCCACAACCTTCAGGAGCACTCGGTGGTGCTCATCCGCGGCGGTCGCGTCAAGGACCTCCCGGGCGTTCGTTATCACACCGTGCGTGGCACGCTCGATTGCGCCGGAGTCGGCAATCGCAAGCAGGGCCGCAGCAAGTACGGCGCCAAGCGCGCGAAGAAGTAAGAGGACTATCTAAATGTCACGTCGCACAGCAGCGCCCGTCCGCCACATCCTGCCGGACCCGAAATTCAACAACGACATGCTCGCCAAGTTCATGAACGTGGTCATCCAGACCCGCAAGAAGTCGGCCGCCGAACGCATCATCTACGGCGCGATCGACCGCATCGTCGAGAAGACCGGCAAGCAGGGCCCGGACGCCGTCGCCATGCTCACGACCGCATTGGACAACGTCAAACCAGTCGTCGAAGTGAAGTCGCGCCGCGTCGGTGGCGCCACCTACCAGGTGCCCGTCGAAGTGCGCTCGCAGCGCCGTCAGACGCTCGCCATGCGCTGGCTCATCGAAGCCGCGCGCGATCGCAGCGAGAAGTCGATGGCGTTCCGCCTGGCTCACGAGCTGATGGATGCGGCCGAGAATCGCGGCGCCGCCGTGCGCAAGCGCGAAGACACGCATCGCATGGCTGAAGCCAACAAGGCGTTCGCTCACTACCGCTGGTAGGTCGACCGCTTCCAGTTAGTTCATGCCTCGAATCACGCCCATAGAGCACTATCGGAACATCGGCATCTCGGCCCACATCGACGCCGGGAAGACGACCACGACCGAGCGCATTCTTTTCTACACGGGCGTCTCGCACAAGATCGGCGAGGTCCATGACGGCGCGGCCGTCATGGATTACATGGAACAGGAACAGGAACGCGGCATCACGATCACGTCGGCCGCGACCACCTGCTTCTGGAAGGGGATGGACAAATCCTTCCCCGAGCACCGCATCAACATCATCGATACGCCGGGTCACGTCGACTTCACCATCGAAGTCGAGCGCAGCCTGCGCGTCCTCGATAGCGCGGTCGCGTTGTTCGATTCCGTCGCCGGCGTGCAGCCGCAGTCGGAAACGGTATGGCGGCAGATGAACCGCTACAACGTGCCGCGCATCGCGTTCGTCAACAAGATGGACCGGGCCGGCGCGGACTTCCTGCGCGTCGTCGACATGATCCGCGCGCGCCTGCGCGCGAACCCGGTGCCCATCCAGTTGCCGATCGGCGCCGAGGATTCCTTCGAAGGGGTCATCGACCTCATCAAGATGAAGGCTATCTACTGGGACATGGAAACCCAGGGCATGAAATTCGAGTTCCGCGAGATCCCGGCCGCCCTCATGGCCGACGCCGAGAAATATCGTGCGCTCATGATCGAAGCCGCGGCCGAAGGCAACGACGCGCTCACCGACAAGTATCTGAACGGCGCGACGCTCTCGGAAGGCGAGATCAAGCAGGGCTTGAAGGCGCGTTCGCTCAAGAACGAAATCGTCCTGTGCATGTGCGGCACCGCGTTCAAGAACAAGGGTGTGCAGGCGCTGCTCGACGCCGTCATCGAGTTCATGCCGTCGCCGATCGAGATGCCGCCGACCAAGGGGCTTTCGGAGCGCGGCGAAGCCATCACGCGCACCGCGCGCGATGAGGAGCCGTTTTCGGCCCTGGCATTCAAGATCCTCAACGACCCGTTCGTCGGCAATCTCACGTTCTTCCGGGTGTACTCGGGCACGTTGAATTCGGGCGACACGGTGTTCGTGCCGACCAAGTCGAAGAAAGAACGCATCGGGCGCCTGTTGCAGATGCACGCCAACGAGCGCAGCGAGATCAAGGAAGTGCGCGCGGGCGATATTGCCGCCGCCGTCGGCCTCAAGGACGTCTACACCGGCGACACCCTGAGCGACCTCGAGAAGGTCATCACGCTCGAGAAGATGAACATTCCGATCCCGGTCATCTCGGTGGCCGTGGAGCCGAAGACGCAGGCCGACCAGGAGAAGATGGGCATCGCGCTGCAGCGCCTGGCGAAAGAAGATCCCTCGTTCCGCGTGTCGACGGATGAAGAATCGGCGCAGACCATCATCAGCGGCATGGGCGAGCTGCACCTCGAAATCATCGTCGACCGCATGCGGCGCGAATTCAAGGTCGAAGCCAATGTCGGCAAGCCGCAGGTCGCGTATCGCGAAACCATTCGCGCCAAGATCGAGAGCGAAGGCAAACACGTCAAGCAATCCGGCGGCCGCGGCCAGTTCGGTCACGTGTGGCTCAAGATCGAGCCCAACGAACAGGGCAAGGGCAACGAGTTCATCAACGGGATCCAGGGCGGCTCCGTGCCGCGCGAGTTCATTCCCGCCGTCGAGAAAGGCATCAAGGAAGCGCTCGAGACCGGCGTGATGGCCGGCTACCCCGTCGTCGATACCAAGGTCACGTTGTTCGACGGCTCGTACCACGACGTCGACTCGGACGAAATCTCCTTCCGCATGGCAGCGATCTTCGGGTTCAAGGATGGCTTCCGCAAAGCGAAGCCGGTGATCCTCGAGCCCATCATGAAGGTCGAAGTCGTGACTCCCGAGGATTACATGGGCGACGTGATCGGCGACTTGAATCGCCGCCGCGGCCAGATCCAGGGCATGGAAGATGCGCCGGCCGGCAAGACGGTCACGGCGGAAGTACCCCTTTCGGAAATGTTCGGTTACGCGACCACGGTTCGCTCGATGAGCCAGGGCCGCGCGACCTTCACGATGGAATTTTCCAAGTACATGGAAGTTCCGCCGAACATCGCCGATGGCATCATCAACCGTTAATTACTTTTTACTGGTTCAGGAAAAACTCTTCAGGAGCTCGTCGTCATGTCGAAGGAAAAGTTTCAACGCGATAAACCGCACATCAACGTAGGCACGATCGGCCACGTCGACCATGGCAAGACGACGCTGACGGCGGCGTTGACGAAGGTGATGGCCGAGACGAACGGGGGTTCGTACATGGCGTATGACCAGATCGACAAGGCGCCGGAAGAGAAGGCGCGCGGCATCACGATCTCCACGGCGCACGTGGAGTACCAGTCGAAGGAGCGCCACTACGCGCACGTCGACTGCCCGGGGCATGCCGACTATGTGAAGAACATGATCACCGGAGCCGCCCAGATGGACGGCGCGATTCTCGTGGTCAGCGCCGCCGACGGCCCGATGCCGCAGACGCGCGAGCACATCCTGCTGGCCCGCCAGGTCGGTGTGCCGTACATCGTGGTGTTCATGAACAAGGCGGACATGGTCGACGACAAGGAGCTGCTGGAGCTGGTCGAGCTCGAAGTGCGCGAGTTGCTGTCGGTGTACAAATTCCCCGGCGACAAGACCCCGATCATCATCGGCTCGGCGCTGAAGGCGCTCGAGGGTGATGCTTCCGACATCGGCGTGAAGGCCGTGATCAAGCTGGTCGAGGAGATGGACAAGTACTTCCCGATCCCCAAGCGCGAGATCGAGAAGCCCTTCCTGATGCCGGTCGAAGACGTGTTCTCGATCTCGGGCCGCGGCACGGTGGTCACGGGCCGCATCGAGCGCGGCATCGTCAAGGTGAACGACGAAATCGAGATCATCGGCATTGCCCCGACGCAGAAGACGATCTGCACGGGCGTGGAGATGTTCCGCAAGCTGCTCGATCAGGGCCAGGCGGGCGACAACGTCGGCGTGCTGCTGCGCGGCACGAAGCGCGAAGAAGTGCAGCGCGGTCAGGTGCTGGCGAAGCCCGGTTCGATCAATCCGCACACGCAGTTCGAATGCGAGGTGTACGTGCTGACGAAGGAAGAGGGCGGCCGTCACACGCCGTTCTTCAAGGGTTATCGTCCGCAGTTCTACTTCCGCACCACCGATGTGACCGGAATGATCGAGTTGCCGGGCAACACCGAGATGGTGATGCCGGGCGACAACATCAAAATGACGGTGGAGCTGATCAACCCGATCGCGATGGAGGAAGGCCTGCGCTTCGCCATCCGTGAAGGTGGCCGTACCGTCGGCGCCGGCGTCGTCGCGAAGATTTTGAAGTAACGCAATAAACATCAACCCGGCTCTTCGCGAGCCGGGTGCTCTTTAGAAGGAATACGCACATGGCTAACCAGAACATCCGCATCCGTCTCAAGGCGTTCGATCATCGTTTGATCGACACTTCGGCCCGCGAAATCGTCGAGACCGCCAAGCGCACCGGCGCCACGGTCAAAGGCCCGATTCCGCTGCCGACCAAGATGGAAAAATTCACGCTGCTCGTCTCGCCGCACGGCGACAAGGACGCGCGCGACCAGTTCGAGCTGCGCACGCACAAGCGCATCATGGACATCATGAACCCGACGGATAAGACCGTGGACGCGCTCATGAAGCTCGAGCTGCCCGCCGGCGTCGACGTCCAGCTCAAGCTGAACTAACAAAAACGTCAATTCGCTGCAGAGGTCGATTTGAAACTCCAGCAGCTCCGATATCTGGCGGCCGTTGTGCAGAACGGCCTCAACGTGACGACTGCCGCCCAGGCCCTGCACACTTCACAGCCGGGCGTCAGCAAGCAGATCCGCCTGCTCGAAGAAGAGCTCGGCCTCACGTTGTTCGTGCGTGATGGCCGCGCTCTCAAGCGGCTCACGCCGGCCGGCGAGGAAGTCGCGGCGCGGGCGCTGCGCATGTTGCGCGAAGCGCAGGCGCTCAAGTCGCTCGCCAAGGATCTGAAGCAGTCCGACCGCGGTTCGCTGTCGATCGGCACCACCCACACGCAGGCGCGTTACGTGTTGCCGCGCGTGATCCGCGATTTCCGCCAGAAGTACCCGGACGTGCAGTTGCACCTGCACCAGGGCACCTCGGACCAGATTGCCGAGATGGCCTCGCTCGATCGCATCGACTTCGCGATCAACACCGGCAGCCAGGACAAATTCCCCGACTTTGTGTTGTTGCCCTGTTATTCGTGGCACCGGCAGATCATCGTGCCGAAGGATCATCCGCTGGCGCAGATCGCGAAGCCGACGCTGCAGCAGCTGGCCGAGTATCCGCTGGTCACCTACGTGTTCAGCTTCACCGGCCCGTCGTCGCTACATCAGCAGTTCGCGCGCGCGGGGCTCGAGCCCAACGTGTCGCTGACCGCACGCGATGCGGACGTCATCAAGACCTATGTGCGCCTGGGACTGGGCGTGGGCGTGGTCGCGAGCATGGCCATCGAGCCCGAAGACGAGAAGGATCTCGCCGTGGTCGAGGCGGGGCACCTGTTCCCGTCGCACATCACCTGGATTGGTTTCCGCGCCGGCGCGCTGCTGCGTGGCTTCACCTACGATTTCATCCAGCTACTTGCGCCGCATCTGACCCGCGAGCGCATCGAGCGCATCCTGGGCGCGACCCCCGCGCAGCGTGAGCGGCTCATCTCCGCGATCGAGCTGCCGCGCTACGACTAGCGCGCGAGCCGCTGCCGCGCAGCGCCGGGAACATGGATCGCGACGATCGGTCGAACTTCCCGGGTCGAAATCCTCGAATGAGCAATCAGGAAGAAACTTCATGAGACTCGCACTCCTGTCGCTGCTGGCTGTCTTGTTACCCATCGCCGCCGGCGCCGCCGACAAACAGGCGCCGTTCAAGACGGCGCACCCCCTCAAGATCGGCATCATTGGTACGGGTGACATTGGTGGAGCGCTGGCCCGCCATTGGGGCGTGGCGGGGCATCAGCTGGTCATTTCCTCGCGCCATCCCGAGCAGCTGCAGGCGCTGGCCAAAGAGATAGGTCCCAATGTGAAAGTCGGCACGGCGCGCGAGGCGGCCGCCTTTGGTGAAGTCGTCCTGATCTCCGTGCCCTACGGCGCGACCCCCCAGGTGGGGCGCGACTATGCCGCCGAGCTCAAGGGCAAAGTGGTGCTCGACACCGGCAATCCTTACCCCAGCCGGGATGGCGAAATGGCCGTGCTCGACCGCAAGCGCGGTACCGGGGTGGCGTCGGCCGAATACCTGCCGGGGACCCGGCTGGTCCGCGCGTTCAATGCGATCAATGCCGGTCCGCTTGCCCAGGAGGGCTTTCGCACCCCCGAGCGCATCGGGATTCCTCTGGCCTCGGACGACGCCGGAGCCATGAAAGTCGCAGTGCAGCTGGTATCGGATGCGGGATTCGACCCGGTGCCCGTGGGCGGCCTGGCCCGGGCGCGTGAATTCGACTACGGCACGCCCGTTTACGTCCGCGGAATGACGGCCGCCGAGCTACGCAAGGCGCTGGGCCTCAAGTAGAAGGGACAAGCCCGGGTTTTGAGCGCCCGACCGGAGGCGTTGCGCGGGGGACGGGCCATGAACAGGCAGTCCCCGCCCTTTCCACGTCCGGCGCCCCCCAAATGCCGCTCTGTAACCCGGCTGTTATTGCTGCATAACCAAAAATACTTTCCGGCTCAGTGGCCTGCCTCGTACAGTCCCTCGCACTTCGACATGCCGGCCCGTGGCCGGCTTTTTACGCTTTCCGGAAAGGTCTCATGCACGCCCAGGTTCAAGCAGTAACGACCCTGAAACCCGCCAGCGGAGGACGCCGTAGCACCGGCGCCAACGCGGGAGCGGCGCGCCTGACGCACCTGGCCCGGCTCGAGGCCGAAAGCATCTACATCATGCGAGAAGTGGCGGCCGAGTTCGCCAAGCCGCTGCTGATGTATTCGATCGGCAAGGATTCCTCGGTCCTGCTGCACCTGGCCCGCAAGGCGTTTTTCCCAGGCCGCATCCCGTTCCCGCTGCTGCACATCGACACGGGCTGGAAATTCAAGGAAATGATCCAGTTCCGCGACGAGACCGCGAAGCGCCTCAACGCCGAATTGATCGTCCACACGAACGAAGTCGGCAAGGCCGCGGGCGTTTCGCCGTTCACGCACGGCGCGCGCTACACGGACATCATGAAGACCGAGGCGCTCAAGCAGGCGCTCGACAAGTACGGTTGCGATGCCGCCATCGGCGGCGCGCGCCGCGACGAGGAAAAATCGCGCGCCAAGGAGCGCGTGTTCTCGTTCCGCGATGCGCAGCACCGCTGGGATCCGAAGAACCAGCGTCCGGAACTCTGGAATCTCTACAACGGCCGCCTGCGGCGCGGCGACAGCATCCGGGTGTTCCCGCTGTCGAACTGGACCGAGGTCGACATCTGGACGTACATCCACACCGAAAACATTCCGGTGGTGCCGCTGTACTTCGCGAAGCCGCGTCCGGTGGTCGACCGCGACGGCATGAAGATCATGGTGGACGACAATCGCCTGCCGTTGAACCCCGGCGAGAACCCGCACCTCGAAAACGTGCGGTTCCGTTCGCTCGGTTGTTATCCGTTGACCGGCGCGCAGGTCTCGAACGCCGCGAACGTGCCGGAGATCATCGAAGAGATGCTGCGCACCACGACCTCCGAGCGCCAGAGCCGCGCAATCGACGCCGAATCCGCCGGCGCCATGGAAAACCGCAAGCGCGAAGGCTACTTCTGATGGCTGCCGTGCCCGTTTCGCCAGTGGTCAGCAATCCGGACGTGGCCCGAACCCTGGATAAATTCCTCGCGCAGCAGCGCGAGATCGACCTGCTGCGCTTCATCACCTGCGGCTCGGTCGACGACGGCAAGAGCACGCTGATCGGCCGCCTGTTGCACGACACGCGCCAGGTATTCGACGACCAACTGTCGGCGGTCGCGACCGACAGCCGCCGCTGGGGCACCACGGGCGAAGTGCCCGATCTCGCCCTGCTGGTCGACGGCCTGCAGGCCGAACGCGAACAGGGCATCACCATCGATGTCGCGTACCGCTACTTCCAGACGCCGAAGCGCAAGTTCATCGTGGCCGATTGCCCGGGTCACGAGCAGTACACGCGCAACATGGCGACCGGCGCTTCCACCGCCGACGCCGCCGTGGTGCTGGTGGATGCCGAGAAGGGCGTGCGTATCCAGACGCGCCGGCACACGCACATCGTCTCGTTGTTAGGCGTGCAGAACGTCATCCTCGCGGTCAACAAGATGGACCGCATCAATTTCGACAAGGCCCGGTTCGAAGCGATCGCCGGCGAGTTCGTCGCCTACGCGCACAAGCTCGGCGTCAACAATGTCGAAGTGATTCCGGTCGCGGCCCTCACGGGTGTGAACGTCGTGAATCGCGGACCCGCGACTCCCTGGTACACCGGCCGCACGCTGCTCGAGGCGCTCGAAGGCATCGAAGCCGGGCGTGTCGAAGCGCTCAAGGAACTGCGCTTCCCGATTCAGCTCGTCAGCCGGCCCGACGCGAATTTTCGTGGTTACGCCGGAACGGTCGCGAGCGGCGAGATTTCGGTGGGCGATGCGGTGCTCGCGCTGCCGTCGCGCAAGTCGAGCAAGGTCCGCGAGATCACCACGGCCGACGGCCAGCTGGATACCGCGCGCACCCACCAGGCCGTCACGGTCGTGCTCGAAGACGAAATCGACCTGTCGCGCGGCGACGTCCTCGTGCACCCGGACCATCGGCCGACTCTCGCGCGCACCTTCGACGCCAACCTCATCTGGATGGGCGAGGCGCCGCTGCTGCCCGGAAAACGCTACGAATTCAAGATCGGGCATCGCTACGTGAAGGGTCTGGTCGATTCGATCCAGCACCGCATCGACGTCAACGATCTATCCACCCGCGAAGCCGAGGCGCTCGACCTGAACGGTCTCGCGCGCGTGCGCATCGCGCTCGAAGAGCCCGTCGCGGTCGACGACTACAAACTGTCGCGCGCGACCGGCTCGTTCATCATCATCGATCTGCTGCATTTCGGCACCGTGGGCGCGGGCATGGTCATCGCGCCCACGCAGGCCGCGCGCGCCAGCAGCGACGTGGTCTGGCAGCCGACGCGTGTGACCGCCGCGATCCGTGCCAACCAGAAAAGCCAGCGGCCGGCCGTCGTCTGGTTCACCGGGTTGTCGGGCGCCGGCAAATCCACCATCGCGAACGCGCTCGAGCAGGCGCTCGTCCAACGCGGCCATCACAGCTATCTGCTCGATGGCGACAACGTGCGCCACGGACTCAACAAGGACCTGGATTTCTCCGAGGCGGGCCGCAACGAAAACATCCGCCGCATCGGCGAAGTGTCGGCGCTGTTCGTCGACGCCGGCCTGATCGTGATCACCGCGTTCATCTCACCGTTCCGCGCCGATCGCAACCGCATCCGGGAGCGGCTCGGCGATGAGAAATTCATCGAGGTCTACCTGTCGACGCCGCTCGAGGATTGCGAGCGTCGCGATCCGAAGGGTCTCTACGTGAAGGCGCGCGCCGGCCAGATCCGCGATTTCACCGGCATCGATTCGCCGTATGAGCCGCCGATCGCGCCGCAACTCACGATCGACACTTCCAGACTCGA
>Ga0193752_1003001_pt1 | contig 11984 bp, 11 predicted proteins | sample H1c1metaG_FD_144924 | JGI IMG/M metagenome (GOLD analysis project Ga0193752, IMG submission 144924) | Soil microbial communities from a riparian zone of the East river system, Colorado, United States - H1c1 | ecosystem: Environmental > Terrestrial > Soil > Riparian zone | place: USA: East River... | reverse complement strand
GTCGAGCGCTTCGAGGGCTTCTTCCGCAGCCCGACCTATCGCTTCGCCCGCACCGATGCCGGCGGCAAGGCGGTACGGATCGAGTTCGTCGACGACCAACGCGCCATCGCCTTCGACGCGACCTACTCGAGCTGCAGCCCCGACGATCCCGACCCGCCCTGGATCCTGAGCGCCCGCCGGATCGACACCGACAACGAAACCAGCACCGGCATCGCCCACAACGCGGTGCTGCGCTTCTATGGCGTGCCGATCCTCGCCTCGCCGGTGCTGAGCTTCCCGCTCAACGACGAGCGTCGCTCGGGCTGGCTGCCGCCGAGCTTCGGCCTCGACAGCCGAAGCGGCTTCCAGGCGGCGATTCCCTACTACTGGAACATCGCGCCCAATCGCGACGCGACCCTCACTCTCTCCGAAAGCCTGCGTCGCGGCCCGGGCATCGAGACCGAGTTCCGCTATCTCCAGCCCGGCTACTCCGGCGAGGCCGACGTGAAAGTGCTGCCCAACGACCGCGCCTTCGACGGCCACTCGCGCTATGCGATGCGCTTCACGCACGAGGGGGTGTTCCCCTGGGACGTGTTCGCGAAGGCCAGCGTGCTGCGCGTCTCCGACGACGACTACTGGAAGGACTTCCCGGGCGACCGGCGGTCGGCGACCCCCCGCTTGCTGCAGTCCGACCTGAACCTGAGCCGGCCGTTCGGCGACTGGTCGACCTACGCCCGGGTCCAGCGCTTTCAGGTGCTGCAGACGGTGGACGCCACGACCCGCATCGACCCGCCGCCCTACGAGCGGCTGCCGCAGATCGGCACCCGCTACGCCGCGCCGTGGCGCGGCGGCGTCGATGTCAGCTTCGAGGGCGAGTTCAACCGCTTCGCCAACCCGGACGACCACTACCTCGGGTCGCGCCTCACCGGCGACCGGTTCCACGCCCTCGGCAGCATCAGCCGGCCGTTCTATTCGCCGGGCTGGACGCTGACGCCCAAGGTCTCGTTCAACGCCGCGTCGTACTCGGTCGACCAGCCTTTGCCGGACGGCCGGCGCAGCGCCTCGCGAATCATCCCGACGGTGAGCATCGACAGCGCCTGGGCCCTGGAACGGGACACGACCCTGTTCGGCAAGGCGTTCCGCGAAACCCTCGAGCCGCGCCTGTTCTACGTCAACACGCCCTACCGGCGCCAGGCCGACCTGCCGAACTTCGACGCCGCGGGCAAGGACTTCAACTTCGACTCGATCTTCACCGAGAACGCGTTCACGGGCATCGACCGCGTGTCGGACTCGCACCAGCTGACGGCCGGCCTGACCTCGCGACTGGTCGATCCGCAGACCGGGGTCGAGGCCTTGCGCCTCGGCATCATGCAGCGCTACCTGTTCAACGACCAGCGGGTGACGCCGGACGGCCCGCCGCTGACCCAGCGCTTTTCCGACATCCTGGTGCTCGGCTCGACCTCGCTGGTGCCGAACTGGACCTTCGACGCCCAGGCCCAGTACAACCCGGACACGAGCCGGATCGCGCGTTCGATCGCCGGCTTTCGCTATTCGCCCGGGCCGTACCGCACCGTCAACTTCAACTACCGGCTGTCGCGCGGGCTGTCGGAGCAGGTCGAGCTCGGCTGGCAATGGCCGGTCTACGGCCGGCCGCGTGCTGCCGATGCCGGAGACCGCCCGGCAGGGGGCGCCGCGTGCAGCGGAACGCTGTACAGCGTCGGCCGGGTCAACTACAGCACCCGGGACAGCCGCCTCACCGACTCGATTTTCGGCCTGGAATACGATGCCGGATGCTGGATCGGCCGCCTGATCGTCGAGCGGCTGTCGACTGGCCGCAGCGAAGCGACGACCCGCCTGCTGGTTCAATTGGAACTCGTCGGCCTGTCCCGGATCGGTTCGAATCCGCTTCGCGTCTTGAAGGACAATGTGCCAGGCTACCAGCTGCTGCGCGACGACCGCACCACGAGTTCACCGTTCACCCCGTATGACTGATTCGAATCCTGCCCGCCGCCGGGCGTTGGCCGCGATCACGGCCCTGGCGCTCGGCATCGCCGCCGCCCCGGCTCCGGCGCTGGCGCAGACCGTCGACTACATCGTCGCCGTCGTCAATCAGGAGCTGGTCACCGCGGCAGAGGTCCAGCAGCGGATCGCCCGGATTCGCGCCGATGCGACGCAGAGCCGCACGACGCTGCCGTCGGCGGCAGCGCTGCGCCAGCAAGTGGTCGATGTGCTGATCGACGAGCGCGTCCTGGTCACCAACGCGCGCGAAAGCGGCACCCGGATCGACGAGTCCGAGCTGGATCGCGCGGTCGCGAACGTTGCGCTGCAGAACCAGCTGACCCTGCCGCAGCTGCGCGAGCGGCTGCGCCGGGACGGAATCGACTATGCGAAGTTCCGCTCCAACGTCAAGGACCAGATGCTGGTCGAGCGGGTGCGCGAGCGCGAGGTGGCGGGCCGGATCAAGGTGACCGACGCCGAGATCGACGCCCTGCTCGAGGAGCGGCGCAACGGCGGCGCCAATGCCCAGTTCAACATCGCGCAGATCATGATTCCCGTGCCGGACAACGCCACGCCGGCGATCCTCACCGAGCGGCGCGAGCGGGCGCAGGCGGTGCTGAAGCGGGTGCGCGGCGGCGAGGACTTCGGCGCGGTGGCCCGCGAGCTGTCGCAGGACAGCAACCGGGCGCAGGGCGGCGAGATCGGCATGCGGCCGGCGGACCGGCTGCCCGATCTGTTCGTCAAGGCGGTCCGGCCGCTGAAAGCGGGCGAGATCTCGCCCGACGTGCTGCGCAGCGCCGCCGGCTTTCACGTGCTCAAGGTGATCGAGCGCAAGGACGAGGGCGCCTTCAGCGTCCAGCAGTTTCGTGCCCGCCACATCCTTCTTCGGACGTCGGCCGCGCTGACCGGCGAAGCGGCGGCGCGCCGCCTCAGCCAATTCCGGCGCGAGATCCAGGCCGGCACCAAGACCTTCGAGCAGCTGGCGCGCGAGAACTCGGAAGACGGCAGCTCCGCCCAGGGCGGCGACCTCGGCTGGGCGTCGGCCGGCACCTTCGTGCCCGAGTTCGAGGAGGCGATCGCCGGGCTCGACGTCGGCGGCCTCTCGGAGCCGGTGGCCACCCGGTTCGGCGTTCACCTGGTGCAGGTCGTCGAGCGCCGCCAGGTCACCCTCGACAACAAGCAGCAACGCGAGCAGGCGAGAAACATCCTGCGCGAGCAGAAGTTCGAGGAGGCCTACGTCGAATGGCTGCGCGACCTGCGCGGCCGGGCCTACATCGAGCTGCGCGACCCGCCGCAGTAGCTGCGGCGAGCCGGCCGGTGGCGCACCTCCCGAAGAAGCGCTTCGGCCAGCACTTTCTCGTCGATGCCGCAGTGATCGACGCGATCGTCCGGGCGGTCGCGCCGCGGCCGGGCGAGGCCGTCGTCGAGATCGGCCCGGGGCGCGGCGCCATCACCATGCCTCTGCTCGAGCGCTGCGGCGCGCTCACCGTGATCGAGCTCGACCGCGACCTCGCGGCGCGACTGCGCCGGACGCCGGGCCTCGAGGTGGTGGAGGCGGACGTGCTGCGGGTCGATTTCGCGGCGCTGGCCGCGACCGGAGACGGCAGCCGCAAGCTGCGCATCGTCGGCAACCTGCCCTACAACATCTCGACGCCGATCCTCTTCCATCTGCTGCAGTCGGTCGACCACGTCGCCGACCAGCACGTCATGCTGCAGAAGGAGGTCGTCGACCGGATGGTGGCCGCCCCGGGCCGCAAGGACTACGGGCGGCTCAGCGTCATGCTGCAGTGGCGCTACGAGGTCGAGCATGTGCTCGACGTGGCGCCCGAGGCCTTCGATCCGCCGCCGCGGGTCGATTCGGCCGTAGTGCGGATGGCGCCGAAGCCGGCGGCCGCGGGCGTCGACCCGAAGCTCCTCGGCGAGCTCGTCACGATCGCCTTCTCGCAGCGGCGCAAGCTCCTGCGGCACACGCTCGGACGCTGGCTGGCCGAACGCGGCGCGAGCGGAAACTTCGACGTGCAGCGGCGCGCCGAAGAGGTGCCGGTCGAGGAATACCTGCGGCTCGCCGCCGCGCTCGCCTAGGCGGTGGGGAGCGGAGAGCGCCGCTTACGCGGCGCTCAGCCACATCGCCGTGTCGAAGGCGCTGCTCATCAGCGGCATGTTGGCGCCGAAGCTGCTGTTCGCCGCTGTTTTCGCCGCCGCCTTGACGGGCTTGTCGATGCTCTTGTCGTTGCTGACGCCGGGGGCCACTTCCGTCGCCCGCTCCCATGACCCTATTTCCTGGGAGCGGGCTACTGAAAAGAATAGAAGCACCTGAACGGTACTTTGCGCTCCGCCCAGTAGTCGGCGGCGTCGCGGAAGACGTCGAGCAACTGCTCGCGCGCCTCGCGGTCGAAGCGGGGGTTGTCGGGCAGCTGCTCCAGCACGACGATGAAGCCGGGCTGCGAGCCGGCTTTCTGCACCAGGTCGGTCATGCAGTCGTACAGCGCATCGAGGTTCTTGCCGAAGTGGGTCGGGAAGAGGAACGCCTCGGCGATGCCTTCGAGCACTTCCTGTTTGGACTGGGCCGCCGTCAGATTGGCATAGAGAAAATGCTGATCGGCATGGGTCGCCGCCTGCATGAGCTCGTCGACGCGATACGCTCGAATCGACTGCACGATGTTTGGACGGACTGTCTGCAAGAGCATGTCACGTTCCTCCTTTTCATTGAAATTTGCTAGGGCGCTCATGGCGTGATCCGTTTGAAGCTGGCGTAGTGATCGCCGGTGTAAAAGCAGGCGACGGGTGCGATCGGTTCGCGGCCGCCGCAGACGATGCGTCGGGCGCCCCGGTCGCGGGCTCCCGGCGTCGGTACCGTGTACTCACGGTAGTAACCCCCAGGCGCCGCCGGCAGGATACGTTCGCGGTTGCCGAACGCAAAGCCGTCCTTGGCATAGCGAAACGGTCCGCCGACGTGAATGGACCGGTGCACCGCCTGCGCCTCGGCCGGCAATTGCGTCAAGGGAACCGTTGCCGAAAACGGTGCGCGTCACGCGCTTGTAAGGTGCCGACTGCCAGCAGCCCTGCGACGCCGAAGCCCACTCCCCACCGGAGCAGTGGCCGCCAAGGCTGCAGCCGACCCATCAAAACCACCAGAAATCCCTGAACGTTGAATCCGGAGATGTTACCGAAGTGGGGCGAAAACCTCAAGTTGCTGCCACATATTAGGGCACGGAATGCAGGGATTAAGTCAGCGCACACTCATCTCAAGAGCAAGAAATAAAGGTATTTCTGATCCGCGCTAACGCGTACGTCATTTTAGTTTTGCAATCGGCTGCTGCTTATCGGGCCGCGTTGGCATCGGCGACCGTCAGCGCCGTCATGTTGATGATCCGGCGCACCGTCGCCGACGGGGTGAGGATGTGGACCGGCTGGGCCGCACCCAGCAGGACCGGGCCGATCGCGATGCCGCCGCCGGCCGCCGTTTTCAGCAGGTTGTAGGAGATGTTGGCGGCGTCGATGTTGGGCAGGACGAGCAGGTTGGCTTCGCCGGTGAGCGGGCTGTCCGGCATGATCTCGTGGCGGTAGTGGGCGTCGAGCGCGGTGTCGCCGTGCATCTCGCCGTCGACCTCGAGCCAGGCGGCTTCGGCGTGCAGGATCGCCAGCGCCTCTCGCATCTTCACGGCCGAGGCGTGGTTGCTGGTGCCGTAGTTGCTGTGCGACAGCAGGGCCGCCTTGGGCTTCAGACCGAAGCGCAGCATCTCCTCGGCCGCCATGACCGTGAACTCGGCGATCTGCGCGGCCGTCGGGTCGTAGTTGACGTGGGTGTCGACCAGCATCACCTGGCGCCCCGGCAGGATCAGGCCGTTCATGCAGGCGTAGGTCTTGGCGCCTTCGCGCAGGCCGATCACTTGGTCGATGTAGGCCAGGTGCATCGCCGTCCCGCCCCAGGTGCCGCAGAGCATGCCGTCGACCTCGCCCTTCTTGAGCAGCATCGCGCCGATCAGGGTCAGGCGGCGCCGCATCTCGATCTTGGCCAGCTGCGCGGTCACGCCTTTTCGCACCGTCATCTGGTGATAGGTCTGCCAGTAGTCGCGGTAGCGGTGGTCGTCCTCGGTGTTGACCAAGTCGTAGTCGCGCTCGGCGACCAGGCGCAGGCCGAACTTGGCGATCCGCTGCTCGATCACCTTCGGCCGGCCGATCAGGGTCGGCCGCGCCACGTTCTCGTCGACCACGACCTGAACCGCGCGCAGCACTCGCTCCTCTTCGCCCTCGGCGAAGGCGACCCGCTTGTGCTTGGCGGCCTTGGCCAGGTTGAAGATCGGCCGCATCGTCGTGCCCGAGGCATAGACGAAGGTCTGCAGCTTGGCCCGGTAGGCCTCCATGTCGGCGATCGGCCGCGCCGCGACGCCCGAATCGGCCGCGGCCTGCGCCACCGCCGGGGCGATGCGCATCATCAGCCGCGGGTCGAACGGCTTCGGGATCAGGTACTCGCGGCCGAAGCTCAGGGTCGCGCCGGCGTACGCCGCGGTCACGACCTCGCTTTGCTCGGCCTGCGCCAGCCCGGCGATCGCGTGCACCGCGGCGATCTCCATCTCGACCGTGATCGTCGTCGCGCCCGAGTCGAGCGCGCCGCGGAAGATGTAGGGGAAGCAGAGGACGTTGTTGATCTGGTTCGGGTAGTCGGTGCGGCCGGTGGCGACGATCGCGTCGTTGCGCACCGCATGCACTTCCTCCGGCAGGATCTCGGGCGTCGGGTTGGCGAGCGCGAAGATGACCGGGTTGGGGCGCATCGTCGCCACCATCTCGGGCTTGAGCACACCGGCGGCCGAAAGCCCGAGAAAGATGTCGGCACCCTTCATCACGTCGGCGAGGGTGCGGTGCTCGGTCTTCTGGGCGTAGACGATCTTGTCTTCGTCCATCAGCTCGACCCGGCCTTCGTAGACGACGCCGGCCAGGTCGGTGACCCAGATGTTCTCGCGCGGCACGCCGAGCTTGACCAGGAGGCCCAGGCAGGCGAGCGCGGCCGCGCCGGCGCCCGAGGTGACGAGCTTGACCTCCTCGATCTTCTTGCCGCTCACCGTCAGCGCGTTCAGCACGCCGGCGCCGACGACGATCGCGGTGCCGTGCTGGTCGTCGTGGAAGACCGGGATCTTCATCCGCGAGCGCAGCGCCCGCTCGACGTAGAAGCAGTCGGGCGCCTTGATGTCCTCGAGGTTGATGCCACCGAAGGTCGGCTCGAGCGCCGCGATCAGGTCGATCAGCTTGTCGAGATTCTTCTCGTTGACCTCGATGTCGAAGACGTCGATGCCGGCGAACTTCTTGAACAGCACCCCCTTGCCCTCCATCACCGGCTTGGCGGCGAGCGGGCCGATGTCGCCGAGGCCGAGCACCGCGGTGCCGTTGGTGATGACGGCGACCAGGTTGCCGCGCGCGGTGTAGCGGAAGGCGTTGGCCGGATCGGCGACGATCTCCTCGCAAGCCGCCGCGACGCCCGGCGAATAGGCGAGCGACAGGTCGTGCTGGTTGACGAGCTGCTTGGTCGCGGCGATCGCGACCTTGCCGGGGGTCGGAAACTCGTGATAGTCGAGTGCGGCTCGGCGCAGCTCTGCGGCGCGAAGTTCTGAAGTGGGCATGTTGGGGCGCAGCGGATTCGTCCGAAGAGGGTGCGGCACGGCCGCAGGCGGCGATCATTGCAGAAGTGTCGGCGCCGCCGACCCCGATATTTCCCCGGGGCGCAGCCGCCGAGCGAGGCGAGGTCCGGCGCCTATGATCCACGGCTCTCATGACCCTGCTCGGCGAGTTCGAACTGATCGCCCGCTATTTCACGCGGCCGGTGGCGCGCGCCGCGCTCGGCGTGGGCGACGACTGCGCGTTGCTTGCGGTCGCCCCCGGCATGACGCTCGCCGTCTCGAGCGACATGCTGGTCGAGGGCCGGCACTTCGTCTCGACCGTCGCCCCCGAGCGGCTCGGCCACAAGGCGCTGGCGGTGAACCTGAGCGACCTGGCCGCGTGCGGCGCCCGGCCGCTCGCCTTCACGCTGTCGCTGGCGCTGCCCGCGGCCGACGAGGCTTTCCTCGCCCCGTTTGCCCAGGGCCTGCTGGCCCTGGCCGAGCGCTACGACTGCGAGCTCGTCGGCGGCGACACGACGCGCGGGCCGCTGACGATCGCCATCACGGTGTTCGGCGAGATCGCCAGCGGCGCCGCCTTGCTCCGCTCGGGCGCGCGACCCGGCGACGATCTCTATGTCAGCGGTACGCTCGGCGATGCCCGGCTGGCGCTCGAAGTGTTGCGCGGCCGGGCCGCGGTCCCGGGCGAAGCGTTCGCGCGGATCCGCCGCGCGATGGAAGAACCCGAGCCGCGGGTCGCCCTCGGCCGCGCGCTCGTCGGCATCGCCAGCAGCGCGATCGACGTCTCCGACGGGCTGGGCGGCGACCTCGGGCACGTGCTGCGCCGGTCGGGCGTGGCCGCCGTGGTCGAGGTCGACGCGTTGCCGCGGAGCGCCGACCTCGCCGCGCAGGCGGACGCCTTGCAGCGCGAGTGCCTGCTCGCCGGCGGCGACGACTACGAGCTCGTCTTCACCGCACCGGTCGGGCGCCGCGATGCCGTCGCCGGCGCCGCGCGTGCGGCTTCGACCGCGGTCACGCGCATCGGCCGGGTCGAGCCCGGCAGCGGGCTCCGCTTCGTCGATGCCGCCGGCCGCGACGTGAAGGGACCGTCGACCTCCTTCGATCACTTCCGCGCCGCCACCGGCGCGCCCTCGCCGTGAGCACCGAGCCGGCCCTCAATCCTCCCCTGCGCGGTGCCGGGCGCAAACCCGACTGGCGCTTCCTGCTCGCGCATCCGGCGCATGTCTTCGCCCTCGGCTTCGGCACCGGCCTGTCGCCGGTCGCGCCGGGAACGGCCGGAACGCTCTGGGCCTGGTTCGCCTGGGTCGCGCTCCAGCCGGCCCACCTGAGCGACACGGTTCGCGCGGCGGTCCTCGTGGGTGCGACGCTGCTCGGCTGGTGGGCCTGCACGGTGACGGCGCGCGACCTGGCGCAGGCCGATCCGTCGGCGATCGTCTGGGACGAGATCGTCGCCTTCTGGCTCGTCCTCTGGCTGGTCACCCCCGCGGGCTTCTGGGGCCAGGCGGTCGCCTTCGCCCTGTTTCGCTTCTTCGATGCGGTCAAGCCCGGCCCGGTCGCATGGGCCGACCAGCTGTTCAAGCTGCGCCGCGGCGGCACGATCGCCTGGGCGCAGGGATTCGGCATCCTGTTCGACGACTTCGTCGCCGCGCTCTGCACGCTGCTCGTGATCGCGTTGTGGAGGTTCGTGTGAGCGGTGCAGCCGGACATGCGGAACGGGTCGAGCGTCTCGCCGCGGCATTGCGCCGGCACGGTGCTCGCCTGGCGACGGCCGAGTCGTGCACCGGCGGCCTGATCGCCGCCGCCTGCACCTCGCTGGCCGGGTCGAGCGACTGGTTCGAGCGCGGCTTCGTCACCTACTCGAACGAGGCGAAGACCGAGATGCTCGGCGTGCCGCGGGCGCTGATCGCCGCGCACGGCGCCGTCAGCGCCGAGGTCGCGGGCGCGATGGCGGAAGGCGCGCTCGCATACTCGCGCGCGACCTGGGCGGTGTCGGTGACCGGCATCGCCGGGCCGGGCGGAGGCTCGATCGCCAAGCCGGTGGGCACGGTCTGGATCGGCGTCGCGGCGGCGGGCGAGAAGGCCGTCGCCACCCTGCTCCAGGCGGGCGGCGACCGCGCCGCGATCCGCGAGGTGTCGGTCGCGCGCGCGCTCGAGCTGCTGCTCGCGCGCTGCGCTGCCGCCTGAGCTGCTCTCAGGCGCTGAGGGCGATCCGGGTTGCCGGCTTGCCGCCGACGCGTGCCGTCTCTTCGACCAGCATCAGCACCAGGCGCTTCAGCCCCTGCCACGGATCGAGCGGCCAGTCGGGGTGCTTCAGGCCCTTGACCAGGCCGTCGCAGATGTGCGCGGCCTCGAGCAGGTGCGCCAGCGCCGCGTCGCTCAGCAGAGCGAGCGCGCGCTCGAACACGCGCTCCTTGGCGCCCCAGACGCGTGCTTCGCGCAAGGCCAGCGGCATCGGCTTGCCGGCGCCGAGCGCGTCCTTCACGCGCTTCAGGCCGCGAATGTCTTCGGCCAGCGTCCAGTGCACCAGCACCGCCGCTTCGCCTTCGGCCTCGAGGCCCTCGAGCATGCGCAGGGCGCGCGCGGCCTGGCCGGCGAGCACCGCTTCCCCGAGCTTGAAGACGTCGTAGCGGGCGACGTTGAGCACCGCCGCCTCGATCTGCTCGAAGCTCAGCTCCCCCAGCGGATAGAGCAGGCCGAGCTTTTGCACTTCCTGGTGCGCGGCGAGCAGGTTGCCCTCGATCCGGTCGGCGAAGAAGGCGAGGGTCCGCTGGCCTTCCGGCCCCGAGGCGACGCCCTGGCCCTGCCCGGCCATCCGGTCGACGATCCAGGCCGGCAGCGCCGCCCGCTCGACCGGATAGATGCGGATCGAGACGCCAGCGCGGTCGAGGGCGGCGAACCAGGCGCTCTTTTGCTGCATGCCGTCGAGCCTGGGCAACTGCACCAGCGTGATCACGTCGCGGCCGCCACCGGCGACGGCCGCCTCGGCGTAGCGCTGCAAGGCCTCGGAGCCGTCCTTGCCCGGCTTGCCCGAGGGAATCCGGATCTCGACCAGTTGCCGGTCGGCGAACAGGCTCAGCGCCTGGGCGGCGCCGAGCAGGCTGCTCCAGTCGAAGTGCTGGCCGGCGACGGTGTGCACCTGGCGCTCGCTGCAGCCGGCGGCGCGGGCCGCGGCCCGGATCGCATCGCACGCCTCCTGGACCAGCAGCGCCTCGTCGCCCCAGACCGTGTAGAGCGGCGCGAGGCCGCGCTTCAGGTGGGCGTCGAGGGCGTCGTTGCGGACCTGCATCGGCGCTGCGCCTTCGCTAGAGCACCTGCACCGACGCCAGCCGGCGCAGCACCTGGGCGACGATGTCGGTCTGCATGGCGCGGTAGAGGAAGGCTTCCTCCTGCTCCTTGGCGAGCGCCGCGCTCTCGGTGTAGGTGAGGTCGCGCTTGAGCAGGATCTCGCTCGGCGGGATCAGCTCCTTGCCGCCGACCGTGCGCAGCGAAAAGCGGAAGCGCAGGCGCAGCTCGAACTCGCGGATCAGGTTCGCGGCGGTGACGGCGACGGCGCTCTTCTGCCGTTCCTCGGCGAGCGCCTGCAGCACCACCTGGGCGTCCTTGGGGCCCTCGACCACTTTGGTGGTCGTGCTCGCGTCGATGCTGCGCTTGAGGTCGGCGGCAAGCGCCGAGCGCTCCGGAAACCCGGTGAGCTGGATCGTCCTGAAGCGCAGCTCCGGCGCGCGGCGCAGCTCGAACCCGCAGGCGGTCAGCGTCGATGCGGCGAAGCCCAGGACGAACGCGCGGCGCGCTGTCATCCGAGGACGATGTTGACCAGCCGGCCCGGCACGGGAACCACGCGCTTGACCTGGCCGCCTTCGGCGAAGCGCGCGAACTCCGGCGTCGCCAGCGCGGCGAGTGCCGCCGCCTCGATGCCGGCCTTGCCGGCCGCCGCGGGCACCCGGATGCTGCCGCGCAGCTTGCCGTTGATCTGCAGCATCAGCACGACCTCGTCCTGGACCAGCGCGTGCTCGTCGACCGCCGGCCAGGGCGCGTCGAGCAGGGCGCCGAGATCGCGCTCGTAGCCGAGCTCGCCCCAAAGCATCCAGGTCGTGTGCGGGCAGACCGGGTAGAGCGTGCGCAGCAGAATGCCGAAGCCCTCGCGCCGGCTCGCCGCGTCGTCGGTGGCGTTCGCTTCCAGCGCGTTGAGCAGCTTCATCGCGCCCGAGACGACGGTGTTGTATTGCATCCGCTCGTAGTCGTAGCTGATCTGCTTCAGCACGGCGTGGATCTCGTGGCGCAGCGGCGAGCTGCCGCTCGCCTTGGCGCCGCTGGCCGCGCCGATCGCCTCGGCCTGCCTGGCGCCGAACTTCCAGAGGCGCTTGAGAAAGCGGTTCGCGCCCTCGACGCCGGCGTTGT
>Ga0193752_1003000_pt1 | contig 11984 bp, 11 predicted proteins | sample H1c1metaG_FD_144924 | JGI IMG/M metagenome (GOLD analysis project Ga0193752, IMG submission 144924) | Soil microbial communities from a riparian zone of the East river system, Colorado, United States - H1c1 | ecosystem: Environmental > Terrestrial > Soil > Riparian zone | place: USA: East River... | reverse complement strand
CACTAATGAAAAAGGAACGCCCAAACCAGAGTATGATGGTCGACAGTCCCCAAAGAATGTATGACGCATACGGCATATCCATGTAGAACATGCCTATGACTATAAGCGGAACCGCGAGAACAAGGGCCGAAATCGGCTCGAATGCGTTTTGAGGACCATGATGGTGATGTGATTCGTGGGAGCCCTCATTCAGCTGGAGGTCGTACCCCACTTCCTTTACCGCGTGCTTTAATTTGTGCAGGGTGGTGGTATGAGGATCGTAATTAACCGTCAGCGTCTCATTGGCGAAATTCACGGCCGCATCCCTCACGCCTTTCTGTGATGCCACTACCTTCTGCACGGTCACCGCACAACTGGCGCAGCTCATGCCCGTCACGGGCAACTGAGTCTTAACCGGCGCCTGATGATTATGCACTTTTTCCTCTAATATATCTGACTGCATCTTTTATGATTTTTACATCACAAAGTTCAGCCAATCATGGAATTAGATCGTTACAGAATCAGGTGAATAATGTACATAATCTTCGTGTTTGTCAGGGCATCAGCGCGGTGACCTGGATCTCGATCTTCATCCGGGGGTCAGCAAGACCTGCGGAGATCATGGTGGCCGCCGGGCGGATGGTGCCAAAGTATTTCTTCAGCACCGGCCAGCATTTGGAGAAGTCATCGGCCCGTGGAAGTATGTACATGACCCGGACAACATGTTCAAGTCCGGCACCGGCTTCCTTAAGGGCCTTTGCTATATTAACAAAACATTGTTCCGTTTGCGCAACAACATCCTCGGGTATCGACATATTCGAATAATCATATCCGGTAGTACCTGATACGAAGACCCATTTACCTTCGACCACTGCCCTTGAATACCCGATGTCGTTCTCAAATGTCGATCCTGAACTGATCAGTTTGCGGCTCATAAAATGTGTATTTATGAAAAAAAATCCCCACTATTGGTGTGGTGCAATATTAACACCAACTACGGTCCCGACCTTATCTTTGCGGATCATAAAGATATCCATACGACATGGCAAATATTTCGATTGCTGAGACCAGTGATTTATCCGCGCTGGAGCACCTGGTGAACAATGCCTACCGCGGTGAGAATTCTAAAAAAGGATGGACCACGGAAGCCGACCTGATCGATGGAATCAGGGTGAATGAGGAGATGCTCAAAGAGATGCTGTCGCACCCTGGTGCGGTGATACTCAAGGCCACCGGCGACGACGGCACACTTGAGGGCTGCGTGTATCTGGATGTTCAAGGTGAAAGACTGTACCTTGGCTTACTCACCGTTTCACCCGAGCTCCAGGCGAAGGGCCTGGGAAAATTATTATTGCAGGCAGGGGAAGATTATGGCAAACAGAAAAATCTCAAAGGCGTATTTATGAAGGTGCTTACGCTGAGACCCGAGCTGGTGGCCTGGTATGAAAGAAAGGGATATCATAAAACCGGGGAAGCGGAAATCTTCGAACCGCCAAACGACCTGATCAGGCCCGTGCAACCCCTGGAAATGGGCATATTGGAAAAAATATTTTGAATATGGATATGGATGAAAGAACAAAGCAGGCAGAGACGAAGGTATTCAAAGCCGTATTTCCTGGGAGCACGAATCATTATGACACCCTATACGGTGGCGAGGCCATGTCCATGATGGACGAAGTGGCCTTTATCACGGCTACGAGATTTTCCAGGAAGAAAGTGGTGACGGTTTCCTCCGACCGGATCGATTTCACCGAACCAATTCCATCAGGAACGATCATCGAGCTGGTCGGCAACGTTGTTCATGTTGGCAATACCAGTATGAAAGTAAAGGTGGAGGTGTTTACCGAAGACATGTTTTCGTTCTTGCCAAACAGGAAGCAGGCGATCTCAGGCACTTTTACCTTTGTCGCCATCGATGACAACAAGCAACCGCTTAAGATTCTTTAAATGATCTTCCTTTTGAAAAAGTGAACTGGCTTCTAAGTGGAGTGACATCTTCTTCCTTTTTTTGAAAAAAAAGGAAGCGAAAAAAACTATGGCTGTCGCGAGAAAAGGCGAAAAACCGGTTCTCAGGCTAAAGAAAAACAAGTCACAACTGGAGAATATACCCGGGCAAAAGTGGGACTTACGAGCTGAGAATAGGTTTCGGCTTTTGTATCAACTGTTTTTCTTTTACGCCCTGCGACCCGGTTTTTATCTCGCCTTTTCCACGAAGGCCAAAATCCCTAATCTCTTTCTCCCTCTTCGCCCTCTTCCTCTTTCTCTTTCTCATTCTCCGTCATTCCCTTGTCAAACTCTTCACCGGGTTTGCAATCGCTGCTTTTATAGCTTGGTAGCCAACAGTAAGCCACGCGAAAATTTCAGAAATAAGAATGGTTAATAAAAATATTCCAACGCCAATGTCTATTCTGTATGCATAATTTTGCAGCCATCGATGCATGAAAAAATACGCTAATGGAGTTGCGATTAAAAATGCAATGCCAATAAGCACTGTAAATTCTTTTGAGAATAAATAAACAATGCTGATTACTGATGCACCTAGTACCTTTCTAATGCCTACTTCTTTGGTACGCTGCACTGCCATGAATGAAACAAACCCATACAAGCCAAGACAGGAAATAAATATGGCAATGCCTGCAAATATTTTGAACAATTGTGAGAGCTGGCTTTCCTGCTTGTAAAAGCTCGCAATCTTATCATCGAGAAACTGGTATTCATAAACAAAATCAGGATACGTATTGTTCCAAAGCTTTTCTATTGCTGCCAAAGTTTGTTTCGCATGTTGCGGTTGTATTTTTATGTTGATTGACCCGTATACCATTTTCCATGAAGCAAGCATTATGGGCTTCATTTCTTCTTTCATCGAGCCACCGTTAAAATTTTTTACTACTCCAACAACAGGTACAACTATGTTTCCGTCGAAAATATTTATCCTTTTGCCTAAGATATCTTCGGGATTTTTAAAGCCTAATTTTTTCACCATCAGTGCATTCACCACAAATCCGTTTATCGTGTCAGCCGGATAATACGGCCTGCCCGCGATAAACTGAATATTAAACGTTTTAAAGTAATCAGCATCTGCCCATTTAAAATCCGGTTCGAAGTCTGATTTTGTTAGCGCATTATCAAATTTAAAATCACCGCCCCATGACGCTTTATCCATCGGGCTAAAACTGCTAACACTCACATCTTTTATCCCGGCCTGTTGCAGCAATTGTGTTTTTAATGCATCCCCTTTAGACACGCGTGCACTGTCGTTCGGAAGAGGCACCATAACGATCGCATCTTTGTCAAAACCCATAGATGCATTTTGAAAAAAATTCATCTGGCTCACAACAATTAATGTCCCTATAATCAAAGCCTGTGCAACTGTAAATTGGAAAATAACCAACACTCTTCTCATAGAAAAGCCACCTTCAGTATTGGTGATAAATTTACCTTTCAGCACTTCGATGGGATTAAATCCTGTTAAAACAATTGCAGGATATAAGCCTGATAAAAGTGTGACAGTTATACTGATGCTGAATAAAAATGCAATCAACGGAAAACCGGGCTGTATCTCCAGGGATGTTTGTAAAAGATTGTTGAGCGCCGGCAATGCAACGAATGCAAACACTGTCGCTATAACAACTGAAGTAAGCGTAATGAGAAAAGTTTCACTCAGGAATTGAACAATCAATTGCTTCTTACTACTGCCCAACACTTTTCTGATGCCTACTTCTTTTGAACGATTTACAGCTTGTGCAGTAGCGAGATTTATAAAGTTTATGCAGGCAATTGTTAGGAGGAATAAGCCTATTAAACTTAACGCGGTAATCAATGTTTTGCTGAATGTGGTGCCCCGAAAGGTTCCAAACTCGCTCTCATAGTGTATATTTCTTAATGGTTGTAATATATAACCATGGTTCGCATATTCAGCAGGCGTGTGCTTTTTGACAAAAGTTTTGAGGTCTTTGTCGAATTGCTGAGGCGACATATTGTCTGGAAGCACTACGAAGGTGTTCAAAGATCCGTCCGGTCCTGACCAATCCGTCGACATGTCCTCCCCTTCGGAAGATTTGAAAGAAAGAAAAACCTGGAGGGGAAAGTCCGTATTAACAGGGATATTTTTCAGTACGCCGGTTACCTTGCAAACCCTATCGTTATCATATTTGATGAATTTACCGATGGCTGTATGCCAGTCTCCAAAATATTTTTCAGCTGTCTCCTGCGTAAGCACTACAGTATTAAGTTCTGATAAAGCAGTTTTTGAATTGCCAGCGAGGAACGGAAAATTGAAGATGTCGAAAAATTCAGGCTCAGCAAAAAATACATTCTCCTTAAATTTCTTTTGAGATGCATTTGCTTGATCATTTAGTAAAGTTATCTGCTGATTATTTCGTGAATATATGCGCGCGACATGTTCCAATTGTGGATAGTCTATTCGCAAAGCCTCTGCTACCGGACCAGCACTGCCCTGGGAATAATTCATTCCATTCGGTGTTTTTGTTGCTGAGACTACTCTGTAAATGCGGTCTTTGTTTTTATGAAAATTGTCAAAGCTCGTTTCATATTGAATTAATAAGAAAAGAAGCAGACAGGCTGCAATGCCTACCGCTAAACCGATAGTGTTAATTGCGACATAGGCTTTATGACTGCGTAAATTTTGCCATGCAGTTTTGAAGTAATTCTTTAACATAGATGGATTAATATTAAGCGCTAATCGCGCTAAGAGGATGCTAATTAGCTATTTATCTGTAAAACAATGAGATGTGAACTTATGCAAAATACAAATGTGCGGTTTTGATACAGTTAATGTACACTATATGGAAACCTTCTTCCTTTTTTTGAAAAAAAGGAAGCAAAAAAAACTGTGGCTGTCGCGAGAAAAGGCGAAAAACCGGTTCTCGGGCTAAAGAAAACCAAGTCACAACTGTAGAATATATCCGGGCATATGTAGGACTTACGGGCTAAGAATAGCCTTCGGCTTTTGTATCAACTGTTTTTCTTTTACGCCCTGCGACCCGGTTTTTATCTCGCCTTTTCCGCGAAGGCCAGAATACAATGTAAGAGAAAGAGGGAGAAGCAGAAAGAGAAAGAGAAAGAGGAAGAGGCAGAGCAAGAATAAGTGCGGAGAAACAGAGCGAAGAGCCGTTTGAACGTAGAGCGATGATGACTGCGTCCCCTCTCATCTCTTTTCCGTTTCTCTTTCTCTTCTTGTATTCGCGCCTTCAGAATAAGGCCGGCCGAAGGCAAAATTTTCAAGTGCCGCTGAAAACGGCGAAGATGACGATTGAAAATATAGAGACGATAGTTGCGACAGCGGAAGAGAATTACATCAGCCGACCGGAGCATTCCTTCGCCGTAGCGGCAGGCAGAAAATTTTAGGGCTTATTCTGACAGCGCCAGGTTTTTTTGCCTACTCCTTTTTTTCAAAAAAGTAGGTCAGGTTTCCTCTTTGCAAAAGAGTTCTCAAAGCACAAGAGAAACGTGCACCATCATTTTGTTCCCCGCCTTTATAAACCCATTAGCCAAATCCTGGTGCAGCACCGGCTGAAACCCTGCGCCTACAGCAAACTTCGGAAAACTGGTTTCAAGTCCCACCGTTCCAAACAACGCCTGCCCGCCGGAAACATCCACCGAGAATTTCCTGTCAACATCCCGGGCCGCGGATTCGTAACTGATGCCCGCATTCGGGGCGAGAGTAAACTTTTCTTTGATCCGGAACTTATAGTACAGCTGCACCGCAGTGCTGAACTTATTCCCATATCGATATTCTGACTTGTTGATGGTATTCACTTTATAACTGACGGATGTACTTATGCCGGCATCCTGGAGCCTCATATCATACATGGCATTGAAGGTAAAATCGTTACTGCCCGATCCGAGCTGGAAGATGTTCGGGTCCATGGCGCCTTCACTTGGTTTGCGGGCCTCATATTTCCCGGTTGCCAACTTCACACCTGCACCTAACCACAATGAATGAACGAAGATCTTGTTTCCCGCCATCCCGCTTTTGTCGAACAACCTGTAGAAACCCTGGACCCCCAGGTCTCCCAGGCCCGACTTGGAATTGTCCAGTTCCTGGCTCTTCCGCGAATTGAAATTGAAAGGGAGGTAGGCCATCAACCTGAATTTCTTCCCGATATTCCACCCGCCCCAGACCTCCGCCGTCCGGTAGTATTCATCCGTAGTAAGGTAGGTACGAGCACCTCCCGACCCGATATGCGATTGCAGGTAGCTGTAACGGTAGCGCAGGCCGATAATTTTCCTGTTAAATTCCGGCAATATGCCCAGGTAGTAGCTGCCTACTCCGCAGCCACATATGTCACAGGCCTTTACCAGCACAGGGCAAATTAATAATACAATGAGTAAACTCAATTGGACGGAGCGTATTCTTTGTTTGTTTGACATGGCGTTACTGTTGTTCGGCAATTCTTTTGTCATTGACGAAGATGAAATCATTCAAAGTTCCCAGGTCATAAGACTTCGGCAACACCGGAGACAGATTGATAGGTTCGGCTGTAAACATTTTTCATTTTTAAGTTTTAATTTTTGATTTTTACAGACATGGTGTTATGGTTGTTCGGCAAACCTTTTGTCATTGACGAAGGTGGAATCATTCAAAGTACCCAGGAAAGCGATAATGTCCTCCTGTTCTGCTTCTGTGAGTGCAATTCCCGATCCACCATTGCGGTGCAGTAGTGGATCAGCATTTGGTGTGTTCTGCACGCCTTCGGTATAATGCTTCAGCACTCCCTCCAGGGTGATGAAACGCCCATCGTGCATGTAGGGCGCAGTATACCTTAGGTTCCTTAGCGATGGCACCTTGAACCTGTACCTGTCCTCCTCCTTTAGTGTTACAGCATATCTTCCCTCATCCTTATTTGCTCCGATTGCGATTCCATTGTTACGGAAGGAATGATCGGTAAATAAAGGTTCCTTATGGCAGCCAGCGCAATTGCCCTGGAAAAGCGCATATCCGCGTTCCTCATCGGCAGCAAATGTCATTTCTCCGCTCTGTACCGCGTCGTATTTGGAATGGTCGCTGACCAGCATCACCATAAACTGCGACAATGCCTTCATCATTCGTTCGGTATTTATTTCATCACTCCCAAAAGCATTCCGGAACAAGGACGGATATTCGGGCACTTGCCTGATTTTTTCTAATACAGAACTCACTGATTCATCCATCTCCACAGGGTTGGTGATGGGCACGATTGGCTGAAGGTCGAGATCGAATACTCCTCCATCCCAAAAGAAACTGTTGCTCCAGGCAAGGTTGGCGAGTGTTTGGCTGTTTCGTTTGCCCAGCCTGTCGTCAATGCCATGGCTGATATTGTGACCATGGTGGGTGAAGGCGGCTGACTGAATATGACAGAAGCCGCAGCTGACCGTATTGTCCCTCGACAACCTGGTATCATAGAACAATTTCTTTCCAAGTTCAAACCCTGCCTGCGTCACGGGGTTTGTATTGAAATGATAGACAGGTTCAGGGAACTTCACGGGTTGGACGAACCCCGCGAACATCTCCACACCGGCCTTCGAACAGGCGAAGACCGATAGAGCAATCACCACCGCAAAAAACCACTGCCTTCTGCGCATGGATTTAATTTTCTGTATGATCGTGACGAAACATCCCGGACAGGTTGTTGGCAACTGTTACACTGAAATCGCTGAACATCACTGTGGGATAGTCGGCAATTTTGAATGAATTCGCTCCGTCAAAAACCTTGGTGATATCGATCATCAGGTGGATGTTGCTTTCTCTGCCTTTTCGAACCTTGACTATTCCACCGGGCGTCAGATCCAGTTCAATCGTTTTTATATTGTTGATTGAAGGCGTGGAATAACCGCCGAATCCACCAATATGATACCTGAATTTGTGTTCCCCGCCCGGATCTTCGGGCGCTGCGGCCGAAAGGCCTTCCAACTTGAAAAAGATATACCCACTGTTCCAACCCCAATACATGGACTCATCCATTGTTCCTCCAGGGTCGAGTACACCGGTTCTTTTGCTGATGTCCATGGTGCTCCTGAGGCTGTCCACACCCAGCACAAAGCTTATTTTATTGTAATCTCCCTGCGGAACATTTACTACCGCTTCATGAGTTTCCTCCTCATTTTCCTTTATCAGAAAATAACTGCTGTCCTGTGGTACCGTGTATTCAGTTCCATCTGTGCCTGTTACCCTGATGTTGCTGATAAAATAACGCAGGTCGGTGACGGTGAATTTCTCTCCTGAACCATTGGTGTATTCTGTAGTTCCGTCCATCGCCAGGTTCTGATCCCCGGCGATGTTGTCAAATTCGATCGACAATGGTGCCGGGCTTTTGTCCTGGGAGTCGTCATTGTCCTTCTTGCAGGAACTGACCGCTACGATCAACGCCAGGCAGGCCATGCTGCTTGATAGTCTCATTTAATTAGTTATTTGCCTGCGCGGAAAAGATATCCGGACCAGGAATGAATAGAAAAAATCTAAATGGGTGAAAGTTGATCAGAGAAAATTGCCATCCTTCGCAGGGGGATGAAAGATGGATCCGGGGAAGCCGGTAATTGTAGTTAGAATTTGCGGCATATGAAATTCAGCCGTTAGAATATTCGGAAGTTCAAAGGAATAATTGCTGATGGCTTCGTAATAATCCATGCCGGAATTTTTGACATCAGGTTTATTTGCGCCGGTCTCATTACTTTCATTTGCCTTCGCCAGTTTTTTCATGAGTACGCACTGACCATTACAATGCATCAGGGGCTTTGCTTTGTTCTCGCAAAGTTCAGCCGAAATATAGTTTTTGTTAATGGTGTAGTTCAGCCATGAAAGCGGCATCCCCATCATTTTGACCAGCATCAGGACGGCCAGGCATATAGCAGCAGTATGTTTAACGACCCTCGTCATCGGATGAAACAAAGATAACTGATGAAATGTATTTCCTTAAAGAAACTATATATTTGCTGTGCTCAGGGTTCACGGGTAAAACGTGATTAAAATGGGAATCCGGTGACCTTCAGTGAAGGAAATCCGGAGCTGTCCCGCAGCTGTAAGTTCTATTACCGATGTTACTGCAGTCACTGTATCACAATCAGATATGGGAAGACCAACAAAGGGGAACGAGCCAGAAGACCTGCCAGGAGCAGTATTGATGAGCGCTTTCGGGTTAAAAGCTGCATCTGGATCAGTTTTATAATCAGTCATCACAATTGAAATTCAGTTTTTATGCACAAAAATCATCCAAAGTCCCACGGCGTCATTTTCTTCATTGCCGCGCTCCTCATTTCACTGTCTTCCTGCCAGAAAGAAGACTACCAGTCACCCGATCTTCAGCTCATTGATGCCAATCAGCCAAATGATTCCATTTTTACCTCTGACAGCCTGATACTCCACCCATACGTGAATACCTACAACAGTACGGTGTATGAGTGGAAGGTGAACGGGGAACTGGTAAGTAATGATATGGAATACAAGTTTTCTGCTGAAGAACCCGGCGACTATGTTGTCGATTTCAGGGCTTACAATGAAAGAGAAGCCGACGTGACTCATCAATACACGATCCATGTCTCAGGCAAATTTGAACACGGTATTTTCATTGTCAACGAAGGCTGGTTTGGCCATGACAAAGCCAGTATTAATTTTTACCGCTATGGCACCGACTCGATTCAGCAAAATGTATTCCGGCACGTTAACCCCGATAAAGAACTGGGCGAGAACGCCGTCTATGGCGCCCTGGCAAACAACCGCCTTTACATCATATCCAGGACTGGACCCTTCGTGGTGGCGGATTCAAGAACGTTGAAGGAACTGGGGAGGATCGAATCCCTGCCAGCCGAAGGCCATGCGTTCCTAGCCCTGGATGATCAGAAAGCTTTGATCAGCACCCAGGATGGAATTTATCCACTTGACCTCGCCTCTTTTACTTTGGGCGCCAAAATTTCTGGCGTAGATGGACAGGTTGGCGCACTCGAAAAATCGGGCGACAAGGTATTTGCGCTGACAGAAACTGATGGACTCGTGATCCTGAACCAAAGTGACCTTTCCGTGGTTCAGTCATACGGCGGCGTGTATGAAGGCTTTGGGAAGACCAGTGATGGCAAACTATGGGCTGGAAGGGACAGCCTGCTGGTCTCCGTAGACCCTGTTTCCCTGGATACCACGCAGACTTCATTACCTTTCAAAGCCGCCAATCCTTACAGTTTATGGACGGCGGGTTCGTTGAGCGCCTCTACCACCGAAAATTCTGTTTTCATCTCCGAAGGTATGCCCTGGGGTGGAGGAGGAACAACGGTGTCCAGATATGTAGTAGGTGATAGTGCTTCACTGCAATCTCCGTTTATCAATTTGCCGACGGGCCAGGAATTTTACGGTTCAACGCCAAGGTATGATGCTTCAACAAATGAGTTGGTGGCCACTGGGGTTCAGTCTGGTTTTGGCGACAATTTTTCCTTCAATTCTTTGTATTTCTTTGATGCCGGCACTGGCACTCTGAAGAAGACAATTAAATACCAGAATTTCTATTTCCCGGCACTCGTCGTTTTCAATCCATGAGTTAATAAAAATTGAAACCCTGCTCAAACTTTCCCGGAAGGATCATGATGTTGATAGTTGGCTTGTCCATACTATTCACCATGAAAACCCTGGGACAGGTGGGAGACAGTTTGCCTGCTCAACGGGCGAAGATCCGGTTTCAGGTGCTCGAAGAAGTAACCTTCCGCCACCTGAATCTGTTAAGCGGAAAATCGGTAACGCCTGCTGAGACCCTTAAGGGAATGGCTCTGCGACAAGTCAACAGTTTAACCGTTGCTGATGCGGTAAGGTATTTTTCCGGGGTTCAGCTAAAGGATTATGGTGGGATCGGCGGATTGAAAACCATCGACACGCGCAGCATGGGTACCAACCACACTGTTGTGTTTTATGATGGCATCCAGCTGGGCAACGCTCAGAACGGGCAGGTGGATCTGGGTCGGTTTTCACTGGATAACCTCGAAGCGATCACGATCTACAACGCGCATAAGGGTGAAATTTTTCAACCTGCAAAATCATTCAGTGGGGGTGCCTCCATTTACCTACAATCAAAAGTTGGTGAATTTCGCGGAAATGAACAGACGCATCTGAAAGCGAATTTCAAAGCTGGATCCTTTGGACTGATCAACCCTTCCATTCTCTGGGAACAACGTATTTCTAAGCGTGTGTCGGGCTCGCTCAGCGCTGAATATCTCCGCGCTGATGGCAAATACAAATTCAGGTACACAAACGGAACCTATGACACAACCGCAACCCGAAAAAACGGCGACATAGCAGCTTTCAGAGTGGAGGGTGGCCTTCATGGATCAGGTGCCGACAGTTCTTTATGGAACGTAAAAGCCTATTTATACGACTCGCAACGCGGTTTGCCCGGAGCAGTAGTAGCCAACAAGTTTGAGAACGGTCAGAGGCAGTGGGACCGCAATTTCTTTATCCAGGGGAAATATCAATCAAGTCCTTCGAAAAGATTTGGCTATATGTTCAACGCCAGGTATGCAAGAGATTACCTGAGATACTATGATGCAACCTACATCACCACATCGGGCCCTATGGATAACCGCTATACGCAAACGGAGACTTATCTCTCCACAGCCATCAGGTACCGGTTGAGATCTTGGTGGGATCTTGCTGCCTCTGTTGACCTGCAATGGAATGACCTTGATGCGAACATTTATCGATTTCCATTTCCCTCACGATCAACCCTGCTGGGTTCCCTTTCTTCTGAGGTAAGGATGGGCGAATTCATACTTCAGGGAGGTTTGCTCGAAACCGCGGCATGGAATAGTACTCGCGACCAGCAGGCTGAGGCTGATGAGTCTGCCCTTGCCCCCTTCCTTTCGGCCTCATGGCAACCTTTCAGAAATTATCCATTCAGGCTGCATGCCTTTTACAAGAAAAATGTAAGGCTTCCGACATTTAATGATCTTTATTACACATTTATTGGCAATACCCAGCTGGAGCCCGAATACAGCAATCAATACGACCTCGGATTTTCCTGGGCCCACCAGTT
>Ga0193752_1002999_pt1 | contig 11987 bp, 11 predicted proteins | sample H1c1metaG_FD_144924 | JGI IMG/M metagenome (GOLD analysis project Ga0193752, IMG submission 144924) | Soil microbial communities from a riparian zone of the East river system, Colorado, United States - H1c1 | ecosystem: Environmental > Terrestrial > Soil > Riparian zone | place: USA: East River... | reverse complement strand
GCAGATCGTTATATCAGTGCCCAGTCGAGACCGCCGACAAATCTGCATATCTATTTTATCGCCGCCGAGGTCCTAAAGGTCGTTTGCCTCGGCGCTGCAGGCGTCTCGATGTTTAATGCGGGCTGATGCTACTTTTACCCAAAACCACTCATGCCAAAGATTGAAGTAAGGCTGGCTCAACACGACTATGGTTTTGACGCGATCGACGAGGCAGGAATATCCATGAAGATGGATAATAGCCTCTCCGGGGGCGGACAAGGCTATGGAGTAAGCCCCATGCAAAGCATGCTGATGGCCCTCGGAGGCTGCAGCGGTATCGATATTGTCAGCATCCTGAAGAAGCAGCGGCAGCCTTTTACATCGATCCGGCTTATCATCGAAGGCGAGCGTGAGCAGGATAAGGCGCCTGCGCTCTGGGAGCGAATTCACGTCGTCTTTCATATCGGTGGCGAAGTGGAGAGGTCCAAAGCCGAATATGCGGCGCAGCTTTCAATAGAGAAATACTGTTCGGTCGCCGAAACCCTGCGGCGAGCGGGTTGCAGCATTAGCTGGGATGTTGCGATGGCCGATGACAATGCCTAGATCCGCTGCACAAATACGCAGGAATATTCCGTGAATCTACCACCCGGTTTAGGGTGTTTTCACCGTGCCATCCGCCTGATCCGGAGGACATCTTTGTTCCGGAAGCAGCAGCTTCCGGCAAATCCTCCCTTATGAAAAAGCTCCTCCTCAGTCTCGCATTGTTGTCAATTGCGGGCGCTGCTTTTGCGCAGTCTTCTAGCGATGTTTCATTCAGCCGCCAGGGTGCTGTAGACCTGGTGAGTTTTGTCGTCCCCCGCGAAGCCAATATTCGGTACTACCTGCTTGAAGGAAGTCGCGACAGCCTGAGCTTCCATATCCTGAGCCGGGTCGATGCAAGGGGGAATACTGTCTTGCCGCAATCATACACGACTACCCACCACGACACATCCTACCGTTATTACAGGATCCGCCAGGTGGATATGGGAGCGACTTATGTCTATTCAGTTTGCATAGCCGTGAAGAAACCTGTGGCGCCTATCCTGACGCCTCCTGCGGAGCAACCCGCGATGACCACAACTGCTGCAGCGCCCTGCACGGCTATTTCTGCGGTTTGCGGGAGGTAAGCTGCGCATTACCTCTACAGTGTCGTTATAGTCTGGCTTATGTAATAAAAACACATAAACACTCAGTATTTAATATTTCCCTACCACCATTAAACAGGCTTTACGTTTAACTTGAGGGACAAGGCATTAATTTTCAATGCCTTATTATACCAGGATAATGAAAGCACTGATTTGTTTATTAATTGCCTGCGGACCTATTGTATTATTCGGAAAGTCTTTGGATGCTAAAAATCCCATTCTCGGTCAATGGATCACGGACCGAAAAGACCTGATTGTAGAAGTATATCTGCAGGGACCTGAATACCGTGCGAAGATTGTCTGGGCAGTAGATGAGACCGCATCACCTGAAAACCGCCGCGACGAAAAAAATCCGGACCCGCAACTACGGGACCGTAAAATCATAGGCATGGACGTCTTGCAGGGACTTCGTTATAACGAAAAACAGGGCTGCTGGGAAGACGGCCATATTTACGATGCCACCTCCGGCAAAACCTGGAGCGCCTCCGCCCGGCTTGATAATAGCGAAACCCTCGTTGTAAGAGGGTTTTGGGGCTTTGAGATCTTCGGCAAGACGCTACGGTTTAAGAGGTATAAGTAGACATCATTCTTCTGTCTATTCCTGTAGGCAAACTCAATAGATCATTTTCACACCAAGAACAAATGTTGTCCTGGCGTTGAATTGAGTATTTAGAATTGAACCCCCTATCAAAAGAGCTGCCCCTGAGGCAGCTCTTTTGGCTTCAGCCTTTCCGGCGCCGCTTGCAGGGCACAGGCCACTGCCCTGCTAAAGACAGGGCTAATGCAAACCCTGCAACGACGACCATCAACAAACCAGGCAGTCTCCCGATCAATTAGCGCAGGGGAACGAAATAATAACTCGCTGTGGGTGTACTGCATCCTGATAAATTTCTACATTGCTTCACATGAAAGCAAGACATATCATACTTCTCGCCTTCCTGCTAATAGTAGGTAATGGCGCAACGGCCCAGTCACCGGCAACGGACGACGGTAAGATCAGCATCCAGTTCCTTCAGCTCAATGATGTCTATGAAATAGCGCCGCTGGAGCAGGGAACCGTTGGCGGCATGGCGCGGGTAGCCACCGTACGGCAGAAGCTGCTCAAAGAAAATCCGAACACCTGCACCATCATGTCCGGGGATTTCCTTTTCCCCTCGGCCATGGGTACGATCTCGTATGAAGGCAAGGCCATTAAAGGCCGGCAGATGGTGGAGGTGATGAATGCGTCGGGGGTCGACCTCGTCACTTTCGGCAATCATGAGTTCGATCTTAAAGAAGGCGAGCTGAAAGACCGGATCAACGAATCGCGCTTCGACTGGGTATGCGCGAATGTGCAGAATAAAACTACGGGCGGTAATGCTCCATTCAAAAAAGGAGCTCATTTCAATGAAGAGCTCATCCCGGAAACCCGGGTGCTGCAGTTTAAAGATGCCGACGGCACAGCTATTCGCGTGGGCATCTTTGGCATCTGCATTAGTTCCACCGTGTCGTCGTATGTGGCTTATGAAGATTATGCAGCTGCTACCCGTCGCGCCATTTCCGAGCTGGAAGGGAAGACTGATTTTATGGTCGCCATCACCCATCTTTCCATCGCAGATGATAAAAAGCTGGCGGCGGCTTTCCCGCAGTTGAAGCTGCTCATCGGTGGCCATGAACATGTCGCTTCATACGATACAGTGGGTAAGGTCATAATCGCAAAGGCAGACGCGAATGCCCGCACCGTCTATGTGCACCGCTTAAATTATGACAAGTCAAGCCGGCAGCTGGGCATCCGCTCCGAGCTCGCGAAAATCGACCAGAGCATACCCGACGAGCCGGTGACGAAGGCGGCAGTCGACAAGTGGATCGGCATCGCCAACCAGAGCCTGAAGGCCCAGGGCTTTGATCCCGGGGAAGTCCTGGCTACCCTGAGCGGGCCCTACGATGGGCATGAGTATTCAGTCCGTTATACTTCTACCAACCTGACCCGTATGATCGCCAAGGCATTTTCGGCGGCATGGCCCGGCAGTGATGTGAGCATGTACAACAGCGGCAGCATCCGGCTTGATGATGAGCTGACCGGTACTATCACCCAATATGATGTGATCCGGACCTTGCCCTATGGAGGGAAGATCCTGCTGGCTGAGATGAAGGGGTCTTTACTGCGCAGGGCGCTGGATTCAGCGATGAAGCATCCCGGTAATGGCTGCTTCCTTCAATACGACCGCATCATCAAGGATGCGAAAAAAGGGTGGCTGGTGAACGGAGCCAAGCTTGACAATAAGAAGGTCTATAAAGTGGCGGCGAATGATTACCTGGTCAGCGGGACGCAGCAGTTTCTGGAGTTTTTGAATGATAAGAATCCGGAGATGGTACGGATTACCCAACCCGAGGCGGGGAATAAGGCGCAGGAGGATTTAAGGCAGGCGGTGATCGGGTATTTGCGGGGAGGGGGGAGGTAGTATACCTAAGGCAGCCGCGCAGGTCCTGTAAAAAAGCTGTAAAAAGAATAAAGCCGCTATGTTGCGGCTTCATTCGTTTTAGCACCAGGGAATCAGCTCACTATCTCAATATCCGTGATGGTCTCAAGACTGTCTGCTCCTGAAAAGATTTCTATGGAAGTGTATTGGTCGGTTTTCGATAATCCTTCCGTATAGGTAAGCCTTTGAGGATTATATATGTAAATCAGCAGCGGCCTGACCTTTATCTCAAGCATCAGGATTTTTGGGTTTATCCCCTGGGGAGTTTTTCTGTGGAGATAATGCCGGCCGTGGTTATTTGAATTGATATCCACCGATACATGCAATGTCCCTCCTGGTGTCGGCTGAGTTGGCTGGGTGTCCACCCAGGCTTCAGCATCTACTATTTCGATCGTTTCAGATGCACCGGATAGCTTGGCTGTCTTGTCATTCGTTTCGGCGTATACCTTAATGCCCTTAAGGGTTTTGGGGAAGTTGTCCCAATCATAAGATGCCTTTACGTCTGTCAGTACATCCAAAGATTTCTTCGTGGGCGGATTTGCGTTGAAATCAAATTCATAAATGCCGTCGGCAGGCGGTTTGACATAAACCCTGGGGGTTAACCTCACCTTGGTATAACCGCTGGTTCGGGTTTGTCCTTCCGCCTGAATGTGTAAGATTGGCGGATTCTTCTTCAGGATGGCAAGGGATAATTTTTTTATTAAATAGACTTTTTGTGTTGCCATAAAAAATTATTTTGTTTGCTTACTCTAGAACCCGTTTTCAGCGTCCCGGGAGCCTACTCTTTTGGAAATTTTCAAGTTTAATCCTTGGATGACGCATCGACATATTACTACTTTAGGGTTTAGCTTTTAGACTATCGTTGAAAAGCAAGCCTTGAATCACCCTAACCTATTCAATATTTCTATAAAACTAAGAATTCTATCATGATCAAATCTATTATCACAGCTCGTTGCTTTCACCTGAGTAAATACACAGTTTTTGTGCTCCCACTACCCGCTCCGGCGCTACTTCAAATCCTTCATTACTGAAATCCCCGCCGATATGCAAAGCGAGGAAGCTCGATTTTTTTAAAAAGACACAAAGAGAATCTCCCGGAAAAGGAGCTTCTCTTTTTGCTCAACTTCTATAGGCCCTCACGGTCGTTGCTTAATGACCTAACGAGGCTCGCACTAACAACCGGTTTTTTCGCGGAGGAAGGTTTCAGGAAATTCAGGATGATATCGTCGTAAAATTCCATACAATCCCAATAGTTGCTATGGGTAAACCTGAACCAGTTTTTGGAAGAGAAACTGCAGTCGACATTCGTGAGGGGACCGTAGTAATCAAGATCTCCGCTGACATAGTCATGCTGGTCAAAATAATTTCGCCAGGGCACATTCTCCAAAAGCCTGGATGTAGATTGATTTTCAACAGGAAAAAAATCCGTTTGCGATGCCAGATCAGGAGTCCAGTCCTTCTGCTTAAAGTTCATATAATGATTGAGCAATTGCTGCCGCACAAACTGATCGTCCGGTATGTTCTCACGCAGGAAAAAAGCCGACTTATCGAGGGGAGAGCCGAAAGTTATGAGGCCGCAAAGTTGGTCTTGAAGAGACCTGCCATTAAGCGTCTGACAGTGACCATTGCTTTGATAACTTTCTACAAGGCAGCTATTGACCATCAGATTGATCTGGTTTAATGCGTCGTAAACGACCAGGGATCCAAGGGAATGGCCTGCTATAATTATCTTTTCATAGCTGCGCTTACCGTTCTTTCCTCCGATGAACTTTCCGTTACTGTCGACGACACCATCTTCTATGAGAAACAATAAGGCTTTTACGCAACCGTCCAGAATTGCCCGCCGGATTGGATAGTACTTACTTTTGGCATCCGTTACCGAATAGGCGACAAGGTCACCGATTATATTGGTTAAAGTATGGCTGATGCTTCGCGAATAGCTCTCATATCCCCGTTGCAGGATTCCGCCAATGAGCGGAATGTATCCCATCAGTCCCCGAACGCCTGACCATACCGCTTCAGCAAGCAGCAAGGCGCGGCTCATTACATTAATGAATAGTTGATATCGGAAACCGGATTTGGTAAGGACACTGATGTCGCGCATTGAGGCAGAGAGGCCAAGATTCCGCTTATAGAATTTTTTCGCCCCTGATGTCACGCCTTGCAGCCAATTATTGACATCGCCCCACTCTGCTTTACCCTCTGTATAGTGCGCCCAGTAATATTCATATATATCAATATAATTAGCGCTGCCCGAGTATTTGATCCGTAGATAGTTATCATACCAGTCCCGCTCGCCGTTTCCGGCTTCTTTATGTCTGATGCGATGCTCAATCGTCAGATTTTTGGCGCCCAGATGCTTCTGATATGTTTTGATCAGATTCTTACCAAATTGCTCCAATGTCTCCATCGGATGCTGATTACCAATACCATGGGCCACAAATATGGCCGTATTCTCAGATATCCAGGTCGCCTTGCGACCTTTGTTCAGATTTTTTAGCAGGACACTTGGGTTCGCACCAGCGCCCGCCTCGTTGATTTTAGCTGGCATATATGATGTTTTTACTGGGAAAATTCTACTAGTCTATGCAAATTGAATTTCTTAGAAAGAAGTAATGTCACGATCGGATTGCTGTCTTTGCCGATCAGTTGTCGCACCTCTCCGCTGAAGGACAAACCATACTTCTCCTCGCTCAGGCGGAATTGCACCAGATAAAAGGGACTCCATTCCCGGCTGCCCTCATCTTTTAACCTGAAGACGGATTCTATTGCCTGCGCCGAAGGCTGGTTAGTCAAACCAAAAACAGGATTGACATACAAGTTGGCAGGCCCTTCTTTAGCAAAAATTGGAAATCCAAATCCTTCATAGTGGGAAAAAAAATCATGTTGCTGCGAAGCTTGCCGGCCTGAATAGGTCCGAAATGCCGGATCATTCCGCTTGATCTGGAAAGTATCCCTTCTAACCATGTCGCCGTAATCCAGCTCGCTGTTGACATGCTGCCAGACCAGCTCGGCATAAAATGAACAGAACAGATAAATGCCGTCTGTATTGGCATCGCCACGGGTAAGACGGGCCTGGGGTGAGAAAAAGAGACCAATATTCTGAATACTGCTTTTCGTATTCAGGACGCCGGTATCTGTATAGATATTTACATTATCATTCGGCAAAGCCTGTAAAGAAGTTTGGTCATAGTAGGTTTCCATTGAAAATGAACTGTTTCCGTGGCGGGATATGGTGGAGGCTTTGGATTCATAGACGCCCGCGGCGATTGCCAGGTTTCTCGTAGTTTCTCTCCTTTTGGATTTGTCTTTGCCTCCGCTGAGCCAAACGTATTTATTCAATTTCGCCCAGTCGCGCTTGTACAAAAAGACTCCGCCGAATAGATTGTTGAATTTCTGTTCCGCTAAATCCACATTGGCGCCAATCTCGATCCAGAAAGGCTTGGATTCATATCCACCCACATGAGATATTCGGACTATGTGGTGACCGTTGTTAGCCTTTCCTTTGATAACAATATAGGCTACTTCATCTGCCTCCAATGGTTTTGATCGGCTGTTATAGGCGATGGGCACAGAGAAGGTGTCAGTTATGCCGCTTTCGAAACGTGATATCTTGACCGGAATTTTATTATCCTTAAGCAAGATCCTTGGCTGGTCCTCCAGGTTGCCGGGAATGAGTTCAAACTCGAGGCTCGTATCCTCCGTGGGCTTAGTCGAACCCCTTGCTACTTTAATGGTATCGAATACAACAACCACCCGGGCAGTGTCGATCCAAGTTCCCTTGGCGTCCGAATACGAGGGCATAAAGACTGTTTCGCCCTGAATTTTCTGGCCTACTACGCTATTCGTCAGAAATATTAAAAAAAGCAAGCAGAGTAGCTGTTTCATATTAGAAGGGTTAAGTGTTTGGGTAGTTCCTGCGCATGTTCTAATAAACTTCTTCTGGTCAATCTTTCGCCTCGAAGAAAAATGGGCTGGAATTATTGATCGCATATACTGTAGAAGAACCTATCCGGCCCAATTCTGTCCTGTCTGCAATTAAGTAGTCATTTATACTATTTTATTTTATGTTCCAAAGCCTCCCACTATTGAGTTTTACTATTTATTTTTAATCCACGTCAAAAATAATCTCATGTAAATCCTCGGATTACTGAGTATTTACACAGCTCCCTCTATGATCCCCACCAACCCAGGCGCCTACTCAAAATCCTTCATCACCGACACCCCCGCCGACCTACAAAGCCGTGAAGCCCAACATTTTAAACAAACAATCCCCAAATTCCCCGAAGAAGCTATCTATATCTATTCTTTCGTAAAAAACCGGATGGTCTACGCCGCCGGCTGGGAAGAAGTCCTCGGCTATAAGGACGACGAGATCAACATGATGACCATCGTCAATGCCACCACCCCGCAATTCGCGCCCTTTTCCTACGACCTCAACGACAAGGCTCTCACTTTCATCCAGGGCCGGGATAAAGACCTCGAGCAATACAGCTTCACCATTGAGCTCAAAAAATTCCATAAGGACGGCCATGAAGTACCCATTCTAGCCCGGGTAGGAGTGTTCGAATCTGCCAATGGACGAGCTACTTCGATCCTCGGTAGAAACCAGGTGAACCGCAGCCTCACTTTCGGGAAAGTCATGCGCTATGCCGCATACGGCCCCGAAAAGGAAGAATTTGAAGAAGAACTGAATAAGCAACTGTTTCAACACCTGGCTATTTCCCAAAAGGAAAAAGAAGCGCTGGCCATGGTTGCCCAAGGTTTGTCTTTCAAAGAGATCGCCGACCGCTGTAAAGTCTCTCATTCAGCTATCGAAAAACGGATCATCCCCCTCTACAGGCGGTTCGACGTTAAAAGCCTGCCGCATTTGGTAAGCTTTGCGTATGAGAATCATATCCTCCCTTAAAGCTGATCACTTTACGACGGGATTTAACCTTGCGACTCAAATTGATACAGTGAATGTTCTCCGCGTCAATATCAAGGCTTCGCAGCATATCCACCCATTGCCTCCGGAACGATTCGTCTGCCTTATCGGTGCCAAGCACCCATATCACATTCTTCTTCCTTATAGCTTTCTTGTTGATTGCGCCGTAAGGATTATCGGCTAAAAGCCGGGCAAAGGCCTGCGGTCTGATCAGATCGTCGTGGATAGGCGCGCCAGGATTGATATCATCTATTACCAATGTTGAGACATTTCGCCAGGACCATAAGCCGTCACAAACCTGTTCAGGGTCATGGAACATGCTCAGCAGCTTCACCGCGGAAATGTACAGGCAGCTTCGGTGTTTTATCGACTGTTCTGTAGCGATGGCTATGCCCAGGGGTGTTTTCCCGCTCGACTTAGTACCGAATACCAGCAGGTGTTGCCCAGCCACCTTCCGGTCCATGAAGGCCGTCACTGCAGCCTTGTCCTGTTTTGCGATTTGATTGTTCCACTGACCCAGTCGGATTTGAGTAGGATACTCGGCAAACTGCAGATACATCTTGGTTACATACCAGTAATAACTTATGGGTAGCAGTACAATAGCAAGGATAACGGATGTTTCCAGCGCGATATAGTAGCATTGCTGGAACACGGCTGCACTGAATGCGCCAAAGCAGAAGAACAGTACATCTGTCAGGGTATCGAAGGCAATATTCCGCCAGGCGGGACTAAAGGTGTATTTCGGGCGGAAGCTTAGGAAATTTCCGCCCATGCCAGCGACGAGCAGCGGCCCGAGGAAATTGATCAGCTCAAATAAGATCCAGAAACAGCTTATGTAGAGCGCTGCCCGGAGCTCCGGGGGTAAGATACCTATGCTTCCTTTCAGACAGTAAACTGCGACGAGAGTGGGAATAAAGCCAAGTGAAAAATGTCCGAACTGGTTGGCCAGCCAGGTATATGTGAGCGTCACGCCCCTGTGCGAATCCTTGCCGATAAGATCCCTTTTTAGCTGACTGAATACTTGATGAACGGTAACAGCCCAGGTGTCTTGGTCTTTAGAAGCCATTTTCTGCCTAAATGCCTTCCGACTCAGTCCGTATAAAACACGAGAAAAAAAGATATGCGTTTTCATCATTTGAACGTTTTGTCATTCAAAAATGAAATATATTTAAGGGGTTTGAAAGGGTAAAAACACCTGTTTTTTTCGGGGAAAATGCCCTTGCAAAAAAGCTTCCAAACTGGCCTTCAGGATATATCTAAAACTTATAATACACGAGCGGTAAGAAATTGTTTAGAATTCAGGTTTAGCGATAATCAATTCCCTGAGCTTGGGACAGCAGGAAATCACTGTGAAAACCTGTGTATTTACGCATGACTAATGCAAGAATAGCAGCCCTACCTTTATCCAACTTTATAGTAATATTTCTTGATGCAATTTGAAGATTAAGGGCTTCTTGTTATTCTATAACAAGAACTCATTTAGAAAACAAGCCAACCCTGGTTTGCTAAAGCAAAGAGGAAATCATTGAATCCTAATTAATTAAAAAATAAAATGTTATGAAAAAGAATCTTTTTATCTGTGCATTAATAGTTGCACTCTCAATTGTTACATTCTTTTATTTCCTGCATTGCAAACCAACGAATCCGGAATTAGGTTGCGTAGATTCTGCCGGTATTGCCAAGAAATTTGTGAAAGATCACAGAGGTTTTAAATGCGTTAAGGATACAAGCAAAACGGATAATACGATAAACGAAGTCGCGGCAAAACCTACCGTTAGGACTTTCATGACTATATTCGGCGGTATCACACTGCCCGAAGCCAATAATTACTTATCGAACTATTATGACACTCCAATATTAAATTCCGAGTTACAAGATAGCTCATGGTTAGTAGATGTAAGAGACATATTCGATATTGTAACAAATAGCGAACAACCCGATTATATTCAGGTGTTTCTGGGAAGAGCCGACAGAACTAAACGGAATAAAATTACTCTTGTCTTAGCTGGTGTTTCAAGCCATATCGTGGGTGGAATGGTTGTGCCGCATCACCAGAGTTATCTTATCAGCACGACTCAGGAGGAAGGAGTAGCGGAATATGTAACTCCATGTCCTAAATGCCCGGACGCAAACGACTACAAGCATTATATTAACGGTGCCGACACAGCGTTCATATCGCACAAATCATTGCAGATTTGGCCTTAAGGCCCTTAATAGAAATCCTATGAAAAATGACTAGTTCAGGTTATTTGTATGTCTATTTTTTCAGTCTGACTCTTAGTACAGCATTAGGATTGTACCGTTGGCGCCGACTTGACATAGGATTAAAGTTCATTGTAGTTCTCTTGGCAAATACCCTAATAGTCGAGGTTCTTACCTACAAAATGTCTATCGCGGGGTTCGAGGTCGGACTTCCTCATAAAGTCTATAGCGTTATTGAAAGCGGATTGATAACGTTATTTTTCCTCCACAGCATTCAACAGTTAACGAAAAAATTAATAGTGTTTGTCATTGCGATTTGGGGAGTGCTTGTAGTATTTAATGCACTATTCGTTGCAAAATATTTGCATATTACGAATGGTATTCTTACCATACAGGCGTTGACTTTCACTCAAATGGCCTTAGTAGTATTATACCGATTAATGGTTCAGAAAAGCATTGAGCTACTTCAACTACCGTCTTTTTGGATTTGGTCGCTTGTTATGATGTTCTATCTAACAACTTTTTTGTATTACGGTCTATTTAATGAAATTCAGGCTGAAGCTCCAAACATCTATGATTTGGTTCTGCATTTACATCTACTGGAAAATTTGGTTTTCTATTTTGCTTTAGGTATTGTCATTTTCTGTTCGGCAGATAGACGCAGTTCATATGAATAATCAAGCTGTGCTAGTGCTTACAATTGGCACTATGATACTATTGTCGGTCGGCGTATTTATAATTCTCGTCCTACTTCATCTCAGGCACAACAAAAAAATTCATATTCTTGAGAAGGCTAAATTGAAGAGCGCTTTCGACAACCAACTCCTTCAGGCCCGTCTCGAAACCCAGGAACAATCCTTTCAATACTTCTCCGAGGAGATCCACGACAATGTAGGACAGGTACTGACCGTAGTAGGTATGCACATTTACCAGCTACAGGCGGAATGCAAAGGAGACCGTGCCCAAAAGCTGGCGCAGCAAAGCTCAGACCTGCTTAATAAAGCCATTGAAGATCTGCGGACTATCTCCCATACCTTGAATGCCCAATACATTAGCAAGGCCGGCTTGATTGAATCGCTCAACCAGGAGGTTGCCTACATCAACTCCGTTAAGGATGTTACCTGCCGCCTCGATATCCAGGGCGAGCCCGACGACCTTCCGGCCGACCGCCAGACTTTGCTCTACCGCATCATACAGGAAGCCATGAGCAATGCCCTAAAGCATGCCAGGGCAACA
>Ga0193752_1002997_pt1 | contig 11993 bp, 8 predicted proteins | sample H1c1metaG_FD_144924 | JGI IMG/M metagenome (GOLD analysis project Ga0193752, IMG submission 144924) | Soil microbial communities from a riparian zone of the East river system, Colorado, United States - H1c1 | ecosystem: Environmental > Terrestrial > Soil > Riparian zone | place: USA: East River... | reverse complement strand
GTTCGGCGGCGGTTACCTGTGCGCCGACCGCGGCTTGCTCGTCGGAACCGAGCCTCAGAGCTTTCCTGCGGCCGCCCCGGCGCGGATGTACGAGCCGCTCCCGTACGACTACGTGAAGTCGACCCTACCGGATGTCGCGCTGTATTCGAAAGCGCCGACGCCGGAGCAGGAGCGCGCTGCAATCGAGTTGTCGGCGCAAGCGCGCAAGCAAGGTCGTGAACCACTGCTCGCGGCCGAGCGCATCGCAGCGCTGATCACCCTGTCGCAAGCGGCCGCGGCGGCGAAGACTCCAGCGAAGGGGCCCGCGAAAGCGGCCCCGGCGAAGGCACCGCAAAAGGGTGCCAAGGTCGAGCCCGCAAAGAAGGCGCCGCCCCTACCCGCCAAGCTCTCGAAGCCTGCGCCGGCACCGAAGCTCTCGGCTACGGCGAAGGCTGCCGCAGCTGCAAAGGCTGCGGCTGCTGCCAAGGCTGTCGCCGATGCGAAGGCCGCATTGGCGGCGAAGATCGCGAGCGCTAAAGCCCTCCTGCAGCCATCGGCGGCGCCGCTGCCCGAAGTCGTGCGGATGCTGCTGCAGCCCGGCTTTTACGTCAGCCTGGATGCCGATGCTCCGATGGACGAATACGGCCTCGTCCGCACCGTGCGCGGCGACTTCGTGCGTTTGTCGACCGACAAACTCGTGCCCGTCAGTCAGCGTCACGGCACAGTTTTACCCGTCGCGCCGCAGGGTCCAATCGCGATCGTGCTGCAGCCGAACGTGCGCGTATTCTCGCGCGACGCAATGAAGGGCGAGCTGATCGCCGGTGACGTGTTTCGGCCGCAAGAAGCGCTCGAACTCGGTCCGGAGGTGTTGCGGCGCGGGGGCGCCACGTATCGCGCGGCGTTCGACGGGCGAATCGTCGCCGAGTCGGCGGTGCGTTACCTGCCGCAGATCGAGCGGCCGAAGCTGATTCCGCGCAGCGCGCGCTGGGTCGCCGTGAGTCTCGAAAACCAAACCTTGGTCGCGTACGAGGGCGACAAACCGGTCTACGCCACCCTCGTGTCGACCGGCAAGGAAGGCCACGAGACGCCGATGGGCATCTTCCGGATTCAGAGCAAACACGTCTCGGCGACGATGGACGGCGAAGCGATCGGCAGCGACGAGGCGTACAGCATCGAAGACGTGGCGTGGGTCATGTACTTCACCGGCAGCGTCGCGCTGCACGCCGCGTTTTGGCACGAGAAATTCGGGCGCGTCCGCTCGCACGGCTGCGTCAACTTGGCGCCGATGGACGCGCGTTGGCTGTTCGACTGGGCGGGCCCGCGCTTGCCGGTGGGCTGGCACGGCGTGCTCTCCACCGCTGAGCAGCCCGGGACCTTCGTCGTAATCGCGCCCTGAATCTGGTGCTGCACTAGCCCAGCACGGCGGGGGCTCGGCCGGCGGCGAGCGTCCCCAGATTTGTGCTAAGGCTGGGCATGCCGATTCGGACAGCCGACGACTATCTCGCGAGCCTGCGCAACCGAAAACTCAAGGTTTACCTGTTCGGGGAGCTCGTCACTGAACCGGTCGATCACCCGGTAATCCGCCCGTCGATCAACGCGGTCGCGGAAACCTATCGGCTCGCCGAGGAAGACCCGCAGCTCGCAGGAGCGCAGTCGTCGCTGTCGGGCGAGCGCGTGAATCGTTTTCTGCACGTGACCGAAAGCGTGAACGACGTGGTGATGCAAAACCGGATGCAGCGGCGGCTCGGCCAGCGCACCGGCACGTGTTTTCAGCGTTGCGTCGGGATGGACGCGATCAACTCGCTGTACTCGGTGACTTTCGACATCGATCAAGCGCACGGCACCGCCTACCATGGTCGCTTCAAAGAATTCGTGAAGCACATGCAGCGCGAGAACTTCGTGATCGGTGGCGCGATGACCGACGCGAAGGGCGACCGCAGCAAAGCGCCGCACGAGCAGGTCGATCCGGACATGTTCGTGCGCGTAGTCGAGCGCCGCGACGACGGCGTCGTGATCCGCGGCGCGAAGGCGCACCAGACCGGCTGCATCAACTCGCACTGGTTGCTCGTGATGCCGACGATGCGCCTGGTCGCGGAAGACAAAGACTACGCGATCTCGGTCGCGGTTCCGGTGGATCACCCGGGCATCACCTACATCTACGGCCGCGCGAACTCGGTCTCGCGCGCACTCGAAGGCGGCGTGATCGATCAGGGCAACGCCCAGTTCGGCGGCCAAGAAGCGCTGATCGTGTTCGACGACGTGTTCGTGCCGCGCAGCCACATCTTCATGAACGGCGAGACCGAGTTCGCGGCGCCGCTCGTCGAGCGGTTCACCGCGTACCACCGGCGCAGCTACGTGTGTAAAACCGGCCTAGGCGACGTGATCATCGGCGCTGCCGCAACGATCGCGGACTACAACGGCGCGAGCAAAGCCTCACACGTGCGCGACAAGCTGGTCGAGATGGCGCACTTGAACGAGACCATCTACGGCGCCGGCATCGCCGCTTCGCACGAGTCGCAACCCACGTCGGCGGGCAACTACCAGTGTGACGACATGCTCGCGAACGTTTGCAAGCACAACGTGACGCGCTTCCCGTACGAGCTGGCGCGCTTGGCGCAGGACCTCGCGGGCGGGTTGATGGTCACGCTGCCGTCGGACAAAGAGTTCGACAGCCCGGTGACCGGCCCGATCCTTCGCAAGTATCTGAAGGGCAACCCGAAGGTTTCGGTCGACAACCGCCGGCGGGTGCTGCGCTTGATCGAGAACATGACACTCGGTCGCAACGCGGTCGGGTATCTGACCGAGTCGATGCACGGCGCGGGCTCGCCCCAAGCCCAGCGCATCCAGATCCAGCGCCTGATGAAGCTGGACGAAAAAAAGGCGCTCGCGAAGAAGCTTGCCGGCGTCGACGAGTCTGAAAACGAGCCGTGATCAGTGCGTCTTGAGCGTGTAGATGCGCTTGACCGCGCCGTGCGTGTCGAACCCGACGATCAGTACCGGTAGCTGCTTGATCTTGTCGTCGGTCGGCTGCCCGATCGCGTAGTACAGGTCGTCTCCCGAAAAACCCTGCTCCGCGCAGAGCGCCTGGCCGGAGCACGGCACGCCCGGTCCGAAGGCGGCTCGCACCTGGTCGGCGTTGAGTCCCACCACCGCGTCGTGGTCGACCGCATTCATCATCACGCGGCTGTGGAGGTCGCGCTCGTCGCGCGACGTGACTGGCTCTCGAATCGCGTCGGCGAGCTTCGTCCGCCATTCCTTCGCGGCCGGGTCGGGCTGCGTCGTCGCGCAGGCTGACCCGAGCCCGGCTGCGAGCGCGGCACTCACGAACGTGGAGACCCAGGATCGCGCGGCGGGTAGCGATGGCATGCGGAGAGGCTACCGCCGCGACGGCCCCGCTCGCAATTTTTAGCTCCGATGTGGTGCAAGTGCGCCTCTTGCAATGTTTGGCGCGCATGAGAGTGTCGGCGCGTGTCCACGGAACGCGAGGTGAGCCTCAGCGCGCGGCGCATTCTGCCGTCGAATACACTGCCCGAAGACCGCCTGCAGCTGCCGGCGGCGCCGTGTGTTGCTTGCGGTGCCGATGTCGACCCGCTGCGGACGCCGAGCGTGCTGGCATTCGAAGACGGCGTGCGGCTGCTGTGCAGCGAGCAGTGCAAGACCGACTACCGCGCCGGCGCCCGCGCCCGGCGCAGACCGCAGCAGCTGAATGCGACGCCGTCGGCCGGGGTCACGCGCGTGACGCCGCTCACGGCTTCGGTCCTCGTGAGCCAGCCGCGCATCGAGCCTGGGCTTCCGCCGCAGACCGTACGCTGGCTGTTCCTCGGCATGGTGACCGTCCTGCTTTCCGGCGTGCTCGCCTGCTTCAACGGTCCCGAGGTCGCGTTGTTTTCCGCGGTGTGTGCGGCGCTCGGAGCCGCGGTCGCGATGCGTTTGACGATCGCGAGCTTCAGCGAGATCGGCGTCTTCGCCTGGGTGTGCGGTCCGCTCGGTGTATTCGGTGCCGCACTCGCGGGCTACCGGCACAGCGAGGGCACGCCGGGGGACCTTGCGCAGCTGGGAGCTGCGTTCACCAGCCTCGCGCTCTTGTGCCGGGCGTTCTTCGATGCGCGAGCCCGCCAGCCGGTCGACAGCGCCGCCGCGTTTTTGCGCGCGCATTTGAAAGGCCGGACCGCATCCGGCCTCGCCACCCCGCTGACGCCACTTCGTACCTCGATCGATTCCGACTCCGCAGCGAGCGATGCCGAGCCCGACAAGGTTCGGATCGGCGACGAGCTGATCGTGCGTCGCGGCGACCGGGTCGCGGTCGACAGCGTCGTGCAGGTCGGCGAAGCGCGCGTGCTGCCGTTCCCGACCGCAACCACGAGCATTCCGCGCGGACCGGGCGATACCTTGCTCGCCGGCGCCACGTTGGTGGAAGGCGGCGTGCGCGTAGTCGCGACGCGGATCGGCGAAGACCGCAGCCTGTCGCGCGCGCTTCGGGGTGGACAAGTGCATCCGCAAGAGGGCGCGCCCCTCGTGCGATTGTCGAGTGAGCTCAGCCGCTACGGCGGCCTCTTGAGCCTGATCGTGGCACTCGGCCTGTTGATGTGGGGCGACTCCGAAGGCCGCGTCCTGCCGCTCGCAGCTGCCAGCGCACTGCTGCTCGCATCGCCGTGGCTCGCACTCCGGCGCGCCGCCGAGTGGCCGTTCACCGCTGCTGCGACGACGGCCGCTGCGCGCGGCGTGTTGTTTCAAAACGGAGCGGCGCTCGAGCTCGCAGGGAACGTCGACGTCGTCGCGATGACGCCGCACCGGACGTTGACGGAAGGCAGCCCCGAGGTCGTCGAAGTCCACATGCTCGGCGAGTCGTCGCCGCCGAACGCTGCAGACGACCTTCTCGGTTTGGTGGCCGCTGCCGAGCTCGTCGCGACCGAAGACGCAGTCGGCCGCGCGATCGTGAGTTATGCCGAGACGCGGCGCGTTCAGTTCGCGGAAGTCCGGCGCAGCGTACTCACACACGGTCATGGGGTGACGGCGCTCGGCCCGACCGGTGAGGAAGTCGTCATCGGGAGCCGGCGGCTCTTGCTCGATCACGGCGTGAGCGTTGCGCTCGCCGAGAGTCACGCCGCGCGCGCCGAAGCGCTCGGACGCACGGCGGTGTTCGTGAGCGTCGCCGGTCGCGTGCGCGCGGTGATCGCGCTGTACGATCAGCTGCGCGCCGGTGCTCGCTCGGCAGTGCAGCGCATGTTCGACATGAACGTCGAAGTCGCGTTGCTCACGGGCGGTCAGCGCGGCCCGGTCGAGCAGCTCGCGGCGCGGCTCGAGATCACGCACATCAAGGCCGAGCTGAGCTCGGAGGAGCGCGGCCAAGAGGTCCGAAGCTTGCGCGAAGCCGGCAGCAAGGTCGCCGTGATCGGCTACCCGTCCGACGACAATCCGGCGCTGTCGGCTGCAGACGTCGGGGTCGCACTCGGGGCGGCAGGCGGCCCCGCCGGTGACCGAGCGATCGCGCTCGTCGGCGAAGACGTGCGCGACGCCGCAGCAGCCCTGTGGATCGCCCGCGCCGCGCGCCAGGGGGCTTTGAACTCCGCGCGAATCGCACTCGTCGCTTTCGTTTGTGTAGTCACGGCGGCGGTTTCCGGGGTCTTGGAACCAGCCGTCGCAGCGCTAATTTCGCTTGCGATCGACGCCCATTGCATCCACACCGGCGCGCGACTTCTGCGGCGAATCGCGCTAAGGATTCCGACCGGGAGTTGAGACGCAGGCAATGAGTGACAAGAGTTGGGGCGGCCGTTTCCAAGAAGACCTCGATGCGCAGGCAGCAGCATTCAGCGCCAGCGTCGACGTAGACAAGCGCTTGGCGCCGTTCGACATCCGGGGCTCGATTGCACACGCCCGCATGCTCGGCGCGCGCGGAATCCTGGCGACGGAAGACGTCGAGAAGATCGAGTCCGGGCTGCGCGAGCTCGCGGGTGAGATCGAGCGCGGCGAGTTTCAGTGGAACCCGGCTCAAGAAGACGTGCACATGAACATCGAGGCTGCGCTGACCGAGCGAATCGGTGAAGCCGGCGCGCGCTTGCACACCGCGCGCAGTCGCAACGACCAAGTCGCGACCGACATGCGGATGTTCACGCGCGATGCGTGTCGCGCGACGGCGGGTCGCATCGACGCGCTCCAAGCGGTGCTCGTCCAGCGCGCGGAGACGAGCGTGCACGTGCTGCTGCCCGGCTACACGCACTTACAGCGCGCGCAACCGGTGCGCTTGTCCCATCACCTGCTCGCCTGGTGCGAGATGCTCGATCGCGATCGCGCGCGTTTGCTCGATGCGGCAAAACGCATGAACTTATCGCCGCTCGGCTCGGGCGCGCTGACTGCTACGACGTTTGCGATCGATCGTTCGCTCGCCGCGCGCGAGCTCGAGTTCGATGGCGTGACGCGCAACTCGCTCGATGCCGTCGCCGACCGCGACTTCTTGGTCGAGACGGTCGCGGCGCTCGCGAACTGTGCGATTCACCTGTCGCGCATCTCGGAAGAGCTCGTGCTCTGGAGCACGCAAGAGTTCGGCTTCGTTCAGATGAGCGACGCGTTCACGACCGGCTCGTCGATGATGCCGCAAAAAAAGAACCCGGACATGGCCGAGCTCGTTCGGGGCAAGAGTGGTCGCGTGGTCGGGGACTTGGTCGCGCTGATCGTCATGCTCAAGGGTTTGCCGCTCGCGTACAACCGCGACTTGCAGGAAGACAAGCCGCCCGTGTTCGACGCGTTCGACACGGTCGATGCATGCCTCACGATCTTGAGCGGCTCGATCGCGGCTGCACGCTTCGACGTGGAGCGCATGAAACGTGCACTTCGCGAAGGCTTTCTCGAAGCGACCGAGCTCGCCGATTACCTGGCCGCGCGCGGCGTTCCGTTCCGGCACGCGCATCACGTCGCGGGTCGGTTGGTCCATCTCGCGGTCACGCGCGGTGTGACGCTCAGCGAGCTGACCCTGGCGGAGCTACAGAATGAGCACCCGTCGTTCGATGCCGACATCTGGCAAGCGCTCGATCCCGAGATCGCGCTCGAGCGGCGCAACGTGCCGGGTGGGCCCGCAAAACCGCAACAAGCCGCAGAAATCGCGCGCTGGAAGGCGGCGCTGTCAGAACGCGGTTGTCAGCTCGACGCGATCGCACAACGCTATCGCCTTCGAACCGAGCCTTGAGGATTTCGAGGAGTCTCACGAGTGTCTACGAAACAACGCATTCCCCGCTCGAGCTACTTCGTGCACGAGGGCCGCATCTTGCACGCCGAGTCGGTTCCGCTCGACGAGATCGCCGACCACGTCGGCACGCCCGCCTACGTATATTCGGCCGCTTCGGTGCACGACGCCTATCGCGCGATCGACGCTGCGCTCGCCGACGTTCCCCACCTCGTCGCGTACGCAGTCAAAGCGAATGGCAATCTCGCGCTGCTGTCGCGGCTCGCTGGCTGGGGTTCGGGCGCAGACATCGTGTCGGGCGGCGAGCTCGCGCGCGCGCTCAAGGCGGGCTTCTCGCCGGACAAGGTCGTGTTCAGCGGCGTAGGCAAGACCGACGCCGAGATTCGCATGGCGCTCGAAGCCCGCATTCGTTCGCTCCACGTCGAGAGCGCGGCTGAAATCGACGCGGTCGAGAGCATCGCAGCCGAGTTGGGCGTGGTCGCGCACATCGCGTTGCGCGTGAACCCGAACGTCGACGCAGCCACGCATCCGTACATCTCGACTGGCTTGCGCACGTCGAAGTTCGGCATCGACATCGGGATCGCGCGCGAGCTGATCCCACGGTTGGTGAAGAGTGAACACGTGCGGCTGGAAGGCGTCGCGTGTCACATCGGCTCGATGGTGCTCTCTCCCGAGCCGCTCGGCGAGGCGGTCGCGATCATCGCGGAGTTCGCAGCGGAGTGTGCCGCGCGTGGTGCGCCGATGACCACGATCGATGCGGGCGGTGGCTGGCCGATCTTGTACGGCAACGAAGGCGCAGACGCGCAGAGCCACGCCGTGTTCGGTCGGGCGCTCATCGATGGAATCAAGCGCGGCGGCGCGGCCGACCTGGGCCTCACCCTCATCGTCGAACCAGGTCGCGCGCTCGTCGGCGATGCCGGCGTGCTCCTCACGCGCGTCGTCTACGTAAAAGAGCAAGTCGGTAAGCGCTTCGTGATCGTCGACGCATCGATGAGCGAGCTGATCCGGCCCGCGCTGTACGGCGCCTATCACGCGATCGTGCCGGTCGACTTCGATCCGAACGCGAACCTTCCGGAGACCCCGGCCGACATCGTGGGCCCGGTCTGCGAGTCGTCCGACTTCTTCGCGCATGATCGGCTGCTGCCGCCGGTAAAACGCGGTGACCTGCTCGCAATCCGCGGCGCGGGTGCGTACACGGCGACGATGGCGAGCAACTACGCACTTCGGCCGATGTCGCCCGAAGTGCTGGTCGAAGGCGGCGGATTTCAGGTCGTGCGTACGCGCCAGAAACTCGAAGACTTGTGGCGCGACGAGCGCGGGATCGATTGATTCGGCCGCGAGCTCGACACCAAAAAAGCTGAGGTCGGTATGCGCAGGCACACCGACCTCGCTCGTTTCAGGCCTTACTTCTTGAACGCTTCAGCCTTCGCCTTCACGACGTCGACGAGGTTGCCCATCGTCGCGTGCATGTCGATGAGGTGTAAACCCCAATCCTTGTTGACCATCCCGTTCGAGATCACGTCGCCCACGACCTTGTCGGTGCGCGGATCGGCGGGATCGCCGTGCGTCGTGATCGCCAAGTACGAGCCCGTCTTTCCAAACACGCATTCGCCGCTGAGCAGACCGGGCGTGCTGACGTAAGGCGTCGTGATCGACTGCTCCGGGGTGACCCACGGCGGCGTCGGGTCCGACGACAGAACGCTGCCCATCGCAGTCAAATACGAGTGCAAGTCCGCACTTCCGCCGCCGAGGGCTGCAGGATTCGTGCAAGCTGCAACCAGGTTCGGGTCGGCCGAGCGCGCGAACAAGGTCGTGTCCGGAGGCGGGCTGTCTACGCGAAACGACGCGAAGACGATGATGCAGCCGAGCTCGGCGTTCGCCTTGCACAGCGGCAAATTCTTGAACGTCCCGCCGACGACTCCATCTTTCGGCACGAGTACGTTCGTGCCGCCCAACACTGCGCCGATGAATCGCTTGTCCACCGGTGACTTGTCCAGGTTGGCCTGGATGAGTTGTGTCAGCACGCCGGAACCTTGTGAGTGTCCGACCAGCACGACGCCACGACCCTGATTGTCATGTTCGAGATAGTAGTTCCAGGCTGCGAGGACATCGCGTGGGCCGAGCGTTCGATCAGGCATCGTCGTCGCCATGCCACCGAGCGACGCGCGCAGCGCGGTGAGCGTCACCTGACGATACATCGGAGCGAACAACCGGCATTGCGAGGCGAACCGCGCGAACTGCGCCTGCACGACGCTGTTCTCTTCCGGACCCGGCACGAGATCACTGTTGTCGGTCGTGTCGTTCGAGATCGTCGGATAGACGTAGAAGCAGTCGATCGGTGCAGCGGCATTCGCCTGGAACTTCTCGACCTCCAGCGTTCCATCGGCTTTCACGACCGTCGAGTCGAGGTTTGCTTCGCACGGAGCGTTGTGACCAGGACGGCACAACCAGTTCTCGGCTTTGCTGTAGTCGGTATCGCTCGGCGTGATCGCTGCTGCGCCGCCCGCGCCGCCCGCGCCACCTGCGCTTCCGCCAGCTCCAGCCTTCACGCCGGCAGTTCCAGCCGATGAACCTGATGCTCCAGCCGATGACCCCGCTGCGGCACCACCTGCGCCTGCAGCCGTTGAAGCGGACATGATTGGAGGGCCGAGAACCTCAGTCTCTCGACATCCGAAAGTGGACAGAACTACGACTAACGCTAAGCCCCGACGTGCGTTCATGAAACCTCCGATAGCTTCCCCCGCGATGAGTAGAGCACCGCGACGCGAGACGTCTATGGCTTTCGACGCATGATTGAGGAGTGCGATGCGCCGTGTTCACAACCGAGGACGATCGACGCTGTCGGGATCAGCAAACGTTCGGGCGTTCCGCGATCAGCCTTCTGATCGCCAGCTCAAACTCGGGACTAGATTCGCGAGCTCGCGAATCGCGCGCGCCGTGCCGTCCAACAAATCTGCCGCACCGCCGAGATCATCTGCGACGTCTCTCAAGCCGTTGCCAATATCCGGCAACGCGTTCACGCAGACTCGCGCGAGATCTCGGACTGCACCTAAGCCGACTTCGATCGTCGTGAGCCCGTCCAGATACGGGCGCGCGATCGCCTTGGGGACGAAGCGCACCAATCCGGTTTCGATCGGGCGCAACGACTCAGCAACGTGAGCTGCAGTTCGGAACGCGTCGACGATCAGTCTCCCGCTGACCTGCACCGAGTCATCGGAGAGGCGCACGCCGACTTCGCGAAGTTGGAGTCGAATCAGGCGCAGCCGCACCGCCATCGCCGTGAGTTGAACCGCAACTTGCTCGAGACTTTCTTTGACGCGCGGAACTTCGACGTCGCGCAGTTTCCCCGGCAGCGCGCGAATCGCCGCGGCGACTGCGTCGGCGAGCGCCTCTGTCGCATGCATGCCTTGTGCGGCGAGGCTCGTGCCTGCCTCCGCGGTGTCGAGCGCAGTGCGCGTGAGCGGTTCAGTCGCACGCGCGAGAGATTGCGTCGCTTGGTCCACGAGTGTTCGTACGTCGGCCATGGGCTTTCCTCGCGCCGCACAGCATACCAATGCGAGCAATTCCGCACCACTTCGCGAACCTGGCGAGATGCGGTTACCATCGATCGGCGAAGATGGCGTCACGGAAGCACGATTCGATGCGCCTGACCTGGGGCGCGTTGCTGAGCTTCGCCGCTTTGAGCTGCAACGCGCTGCTCGACAACGAGCCGGTGAAGCTGCGCGACGGCGGTGCCAGCCGCGATGCGATGGTGGACGACGACGCGGGCGCTCCGCCTGCAAAAGATGCGGAGCCGTCCGACGACGACGCTGGCACGTCGCCGCCCAAAGACGCGGGCTCGATGCAGGCACCGCCTGGCTGCGCGACGAACCCCTGTCAAAACGGCACGTGCAGCGACACTGCGACCGGCTACCGTTGCGCCTGCAAGCCGGGCTACAGCGGCGCGAACTGCGAGACCGAGATCGACGAATGCGCGCCCAGACCGTGTCTGCATGGCGTGTGTAGTGACGGCGTAGCCTCGTACACGTGCGAGTGCCCGACTGGGTGGAGCGGCCGCCGCTGCGAAACCGGCACGTGTTCGGGCGTCGCGTGTCCGGGCACCGCACCGTGTCGCGTTCCACCCGCAAACGCCGGCCTCTGCTACCCGAACGAGTGCGGGTCCGCCGGTGGCTTGTGCCTCGCGTACAACGCCGATGGCGGCGGCGAAGCATCGACCGAGCTTCTCACGGAGACAAACGACGACTTCGCATTCGGTCCCGGGGGCGACTGGAACAACCAAGCTCGCTACTTCGCGTACGTCACGCCCGTGAGCGACTTCGAGTACGTCTGCGTGTGGGCGCAGAAAGCCAAACAAGGCACCGTGCTCGTGATTCCGCTCGGTCAAAGCCGCACCACGCCGAACCCGTTCGGCCAATCGAACGCGTTCCCGGACGACCCCGCGTGTGCGGTGCACGCTCCGTAATCACGCAGCCCGCAGCTCACTCAAGAGCGAAAACGATCGAACGGCTTGAGCTCGATCCCCGAGCGTTCGAAGGCGGCTTCGACTGCCGTGACGAAGGGTCTCGCGTCGCTCGGAGCGGCGGCGAGCTCCGCGAGAGAATCGGTGCGTTCGAGCAGCCGTTCGACGTCCGCAATGCTGAATGCCCCCGGATCCGTCTGCTCGATCTCGTCCCACTGCAGCGGTGTCGCCACGGTCGCGCGCGGAGTCGCTCGCAGCGAATACGGTGCGACGACCGAAGCGATCGGATTGTTTCGCAACCAATCGATGAACACGCGCTCACCGCGCAGCGCGATGCGGTACATCGTCGTGAGCTCGTCCGGGTGTTGCGCTTCGAGC
>Ga0193752_1002995_pt1 | contig 12000 bp, 8 predicted proteins | sample H1c1metaG_FD_144924 | JGI IMG/M metagenome (GOLD analysis project Ga0193752, IMG submission 144924) | Soil microbial communities from a riparian zone of the East river system, Colorado, United States - H1c1 | ecosystem: Environmental > Terrestrial > Soil > Riparian zone | place: USA: East River... | reverse complement strand
AACCAGGTAATGCCTTGGATAAATTTTATTACAGATGACCCTGTTGAAGGATTTTGCATGATGGCTTTATTATCCAACAGTTGCAGTATATGCTGCAGCATCCAGTAGTTTATCAAATGCTGCCACATCGGTAACAGTCATTTTTACCATCCAGCCGTCACCATACGGATCGGTGTTTACCAGCTCCGGTTGTGTATCAAGCAAAGGATTTGTTTGGGTGATAGTACCTGCAAGTGGTGAAAAAAGATCGCTCACTGTTTTAACTGCTTCTACCGTACCAAATACTTCTTCGGCAGCTACCGGCTTACCTTTGGCAGTGATGTCTACATAAACAATATCGCCCAGCTCACGCTGTGCAAAATCGGTAATGCCAATGGTAGCGGTTGTACCATCTAAAGAAACCCACTCGTGGTCTTTGGTGTAGCGGAGATTTTCGGGAAAATTCATTTTATTTAATTTGACGTTAAAAGAATCAGTTGCAAAATAAGGATTTAAATGAGAATTATTTGATCACTTCTATCTTCATGCGTATATCGGTTACAGGACGGTCGGCCGAACCTTTTAATATAGTTTGCACAGCAGCAATCTTATCTATAACTTCTAAGCCACTTTCCACTTCGCCAAATACGGTGTAATCCATATCCAGCATAGCTGTGCCCCCAATGGTTTTATAAATATTTTTTTGCTTCGCAGAATATTTTATTCCTTTTTGCATTTCGTACATACTTAATTCCTGGTCAGATATTGGTCTGCCATGTACAATGTAAAACTGGCAGCCACTACTTGCTTTTGCAGGATTGGGCGTTCTGGCTGCAGCCAACGCACCTTTTTTATGAAATAAACTGGTATCAAATTCTGCAGGGATGGTATATCCAACATCACCCATGCCCAGCATTTGACCGGGTTGTGCATATTTGCTTTGAGGATCGCCACCCTGTATCATAAAGCCCTGTATCACCCTGTGAAATAAAAGGCTGTCGAAAAAATGTTCGTTGGCCAGTTTGATAAAATTATCACGGTGCAATGGGGTTTTATCATACAGGCGGATGATCATCACGCCAGAATCGGTAGTTACTTTTACACGGGTACCAGGCATTTTTACTTCCTTTTGAGCCTTGGCAACCGGCTTTACGGTTTTTGTAGTTGCTGTTTTCTTAACAGCGGTTTTCGTGGTAGCCGCTTTTTTTACAGTAGTTTTCTTTACCTGTGCATCAACATGCATTGCAAAAAAACAAACGAGGGCAAGCGTAATTAAAGTTTTCATTTTGTTCATAAAAAATAATTAGTCAATAAAGTTTTGATTTTGAAAATATAAGAGAATATGGTCTTTTAAAAAATTTTCCTGTTCTATCATAATGAACCCAGGCAAAGGTTTCAGTTGTTTAAAATGTGGCCAGCCTTCTTCATCATTACCTTCCGACACATAATAACCACTGGCCGAAAGTACCGTACAAACTGCAATATGCATCAGGTCCTGTTTTTCTTCCTTGCTGAAGTCCTGTTTGCCGCTGCCCAGTTCCTGGATGCCTATTAAAAAAAGAATACCGTCCATATCGGGTTTGATGCCGAAACGTTCTTTTAGTTTGATGCGTAATTTAAGCCAACGCACCTGGAGATCGTCTGTCAGGTTTTGCATGAGTGCAAATATAATAAAAACCCCCTCCGCCCCCTAAAGGGGAAACTTATTATGCAATAGATTAACAAGGATAAGTGTAAAACGTAATTAAAGGTGAGCAGAGATATATTGAAGAATGGAGCCTCGAAAGCTTTCGGGGTAAACTGTGCCACATCTGCCCGATCAGGGCCTGGAAGCCGGTAAACAAAAAAATCAAAACCTTACCTTTGTCAAAAAATTTAGATACAGATGTTACAGATCAGTTATATCAGGCACAACACGGCATTGGTAAAAGAAAAATTAGCGGTTAAACATTTTGGGGATCTGTCGGTTGTAGATACAATACTGGAGACAGATGAGCTGGTTCGTAAATTAAAGACCGAATCTGAAGCTTTGCAGGCAAGCATTAATGCTGCCAGTAAAGAAATTGGTATGCTGATGGGTAAGGGTGAAAAGGAAGCTGCTGAAAATAAAAAACAGCAGGTGACAGAAAATAAATCTGCTCAACAAAACCTTAATCAGCAATTAGCTGATGCTGAAAAGAAACTACACGATACTTTGATTTTATTACCCAACCTGCCTCACATATCTGTACCAAAAGGGAAAACACCGGAAGAGAATGAAGTGGTAAGAGAAGGTGGTAGTAAACCTGCATTGCCTGCAACAGCAGTGCCGCATTGGGATCTTATAAAAACATACGAACTGGTTGATTTTGAAACAGGCGTTAAAATTACCGGTAGCGGATTTCCTTTGTTTAAAGGGAAGGGCGCTAAACTTCAACGGGCCTTAATTCAATATTTTTTAGATTATAACACAGCCGCAGGATACACAGAATATTTGCCACCATTGCTGGTGAATGAAGCATCTGCTTATGGAACCGGCCAGTTACCTGATAAGGAAGGACAGATGTATCATGCTACGGCTGATAATTTTTATTTAATTCCTACTGCCGAAGTACCGGTTACAAATATTTATAGGGATGAGATCGTGAAAGAATCTGATCTGCCAATTAAGATGACGGCTTATACGCCTTGCTTTAGAAGAGAGGCTGGAAGTTTTGGTGCTGATGTACGTGGGTTGAACAGGGTTCACCAGTTTGATAAAGTGGAACTGGTTCAAATTGTACATCCTGATAAAAGTTATGATGTGCTGGAAGAAATGGTAACCCATGTTGAAAAATTATTGAACACACTTGAACTGCCATACCGTATTTTACGGCTCTGCGGTGGCGATATGAGTTTTGCATCTGCACTTACTTACGATTTTGAAGTGTACAGTGCGGCCCAGCAAAAATGGCTGGAGGTGAGTTCTGTCAGCAATTTTGAAAGTTTTCAAACCAACCGGTTGAAAATAAGGTTTAAAGATGCAGATGGTAAAAGCCAGCTGGTTCATTCACTGAATGGTTCATCTTTAGCATTGCCGAGGATCGTAGCTTGTTTACTTGAAAATAATCAAACAGAGAACGGAATTAATTTGCCAGGCGCATTACACAACTATTTTGGCCAGGAGAAAATAACAATCTGACAATAGATTTATTTTTCTCCAACACCTTTTTCTTTTATCAATTTATAGATATCGGCAGGTTCAACCGGTGATTGCGGTGTTAAGTTTTCTGCACCTGTTGCTGTTATTACAATGGTATCTTCAAGCCTTATGTGTATCTTTTTTTCTTTGTCTTCCAGGATAGGTTCTACATTAAATACAACGCCTTCAACAAAGGGTGTTTCGTAACTGCCAACATCATGTACAGCCATACCCACAAAATGGCCTACATATCCAAGCCAATATTTTTCCAGCCCGTTCCTTTTATACACTTCTTCGCCAATTTTTTCCATGTCTTTTAAAGTAATACCAGGTTTCATTGCTTTTATGATCGCATCACGGGCTTCTTTTACGCAGTTGTAAAATTTTAATTGTTCACTGCTGAACTCCCCCTGCACTGGCCAGGTACGGGTGATATCTGTTACATAATAATTCACCTCTGGGGCATAATCAATTAACAGTACCGTGCCGGCCTCAAGCAGGTGGTTGTTGGCATTGTAATGCCATATCAATCCTCTTTCTCCTGATGCAGCAATCGCATAATATGCCGGTCCGGCTGTGCCCATATCTCCATAAATGAAATCACAGGCCGCCACTGTTTGATATTCATAAATGCCGGGCCTGGTTACCTTAATTGCTTCGTTAATGCCCAGGCAACCGATACGGCCACATTCACGCAGCACCGCAATTTCTTTTTTATCTTTTACCCAACGCATAGCATCCAGTATAGGTGTTATGTCTTTAACAATAGTTGCAGGAAAACGCTCTTTTATTTTGTTGTAAAAAGTAAGTTCTTTTGAAACGCGGCCATCCCATGGGTTATTTATTCTGCTTGCCCTGGTCATCATGCAGCGGTCCCGGCTCATTTCTGTTGTTTCCTGTGGCGATTGTTGTAAATAAAAAGGTTGCCCTGTTTCAGACAGAAAATGTAGCCAATTGGTCATTACAGATTTAGAAAGCACTTTGCTGAATTTGTATTCGTCAGCAGCTTCTTTACCAGGCTTAATGAAAGCTTCTGTTTTAATATCGTTGGGAATTTTATCTGGTACAAGCAAAATTGATTCTTTGCTTTTGCCATTGATGATCAAAACTGCATCGGGTATTTCTACACCGGTGAGGTAGTAAAAATTATTATCCTGCCTGAATTTGACATATGCTTCTGGTAACTCTGCTGCCTGTAAAACCAAAATGCCATCGCCTATCTGCGCCATCACTTTATTGCGGCGGGCAGCAAAATCATCTGCTGTAAAATATTTCCACATGGTTTGAGAGATGGCGGCTTCAGATAAAAAAATACAGGTGATAAAGCAGAAGATTCTGATCTTGTTCATACAACAGTGTTTTGGATAAAAAATAAAAACCGGATTAAATATAAAGTAAAAAAAGCAGCCTGTTATTTTTTTGAGCAGTTTATGGATGAACGGAGATATCTTCTGCATTTTAGTTAACTCACCTTTTTATTCATTCCATAAAAACAGGGCCTGGTAAAATGTGTGAATTATATAACTTCCGGGCATGGTTGTATAACATATACTCATTCAAATATGACGAACTTTAAGACAAATAGAATATTGCATGAAAAGCAAATCAAGCCCGATGAAAAAGGAAGAAGTTCAACAAAACCCCGATCCCCATATTGATCAGGATTTTCCTGGCTATCCTCATCCGCCTGCTAATAAAAAGAGTATTACTCCCGTAACGGTAACCGAAAAGAAACTGGCCGGTGCTCATAAAAAAAGATCAAAAAAAGTATATGGTGGCTAGCAGGTTTTTGGACAAAAATATTAAAAAGCAGTTTTTACATATTACTTGGCACAATAATTTCTTGCTTACCCCATTGGAGCCTAAACTGAATTTAGTAACTTAATGACTGCTTAAATAAAAATATTACCAGACCAGGATTACCAGATGTCTTATAAAAGAGTAATTAAAAAGACGGGCAAGATAATTTTATACATTCTGCTGAGTGTGCTGGTATTGGTATGCCTCCTTTTTATTTATATAAGTACACCCGCCGGAAAAAGAACGGTCAAAAATAAAATACAATCTTACCTGCAGGATAAAATAAAAACCAAACTTGTTATTGGCTCACTCAATTACAATTTACCCAATTCAATAGAAATAAATGGTGTGTACCTGGAGGATGAAAAAAGGGACACTTTGCTTTACGGAGAAAAAATTTCTGTAGATATAAGCATGTTCCAGTTAATATGGGGTAATACGAATATTCAAAAAGTTGAGTTGAAGAATATTTATCTGAAAGTAAACCGTGGCGAAAAAGATTCTGTATTTAATTACCACTTTCTCATCGCTGCTTTTGGAGGTCCTGAAACAACTACACCTGTTACAAAAGATACAACTGCTTTAAAAATAAAACTTGACAGGTTGATCCTTGAAAATGTTGTTTTACAATTTAAGGATAAAAATGGCGGAACAGATTTTGAAGCCAGCATAAAAAACCTGGATGCCGCTTTAAATAAATTTCAACCAGATCGTGTAGACTTTGGCATAAAAGATTTTAAAGCATCGGGCATCAATTTCTTTATGAATACTTATAAAGAAAAAGTGGTTAAGCCTTATTTGCCTGTACCGGAAGATAAGATCAGCGAACCGGGTTATGGATTAAAAATAGCTGCTTCAAAATTTGATATCAGGGATGTAAATGTAAAAATAGAAAATACCATCTCAGGTATGTATTACGCCAATAAAGTAACACACCTGGGATTAGGCAATGCGTTATTTAATTTGTCTGAATCGTTAGGAACGGCTGATGAACTGTTGCTTGATAGCTCCATGTTTCAATTTACAAACCCTAAAGAAACGGCTGTTACAGGGCCACAGGAATTGCCGGGAGATGTAACTCCTATGCCATGGAAAATATCAGCCAAACAAGCTTCACTGAATAACAACTATGTGAAATTCGATGATAACAACCTTCCGCAAAAAGATGGATTGGATCCTGGGCACTTTAATGTATCTAAACTAACAACCGATATTTCGGGCTTTGTTTATTCTGCTAATAGAACTGAAGCATTGGTAAAGCAGCTTACTTTTAAAGATACCAGTGGTTTTGCTTTAGATACGATGCATGTAAAATTTTTGATGACGGACACTATTTTTTCTGCGGATGAATTGTATGTAAAAACGAAAGAAAGTCTCCTACAGAATTTTATAGAAATAAAATTTGATAGCCTTGCAGGCATAACCAAATATCCCCGCAACAGTTTAATTGCGGCAACGCTGAGAAATTCGACCATCGCTTTTAATGACCTGTACCTGCTGGTGCCGGAATTAAAAAACTCTTTTCCGCCGGCACAGTTTGCCAACAACAAGGTTTTTTTCAATACAGAATTGCGGGGTAACCTGGCGCAGATCTATTTACCATACCTGCAACTGGTTGGTTTTTCAGGTACCAGTTTAAGGGCCCACGGTTCACTTTATAATCTTACCGATATCAATAAATTTTATTACGATCTGTATATCGATCAAAGTACTTTCCGGAAATCTGATATTTTAAAATTTGTGCCGCCTGAGAGCCAGGAGTCGCTGGCCAACCTTCCGGATGTAATCAACCTGAGAGGCCGTATTACCGGTAATAAAAATGACCTGGTATCAGATATCATTGCTGTTGGAAAGGGTATGGCATTCAATGGTAAGTTTTCATTGAAAAATATTTCTGATGCTAAGAATTTAAAGTATGATTTTGCGATCCGGGAAAGCAGCTTCGACAGGGATTTTATCATGGGCCTTATACCACCGGGTACATTGCCACCCGAAATTAAATTGCCCGAAAAAAATTATGTAAGAGGAACATTTAAAGGTACTGTTGATGACTTTATTGCTGATCTGCAATTAGGCGGAAGTTATGGGCTTATCACAGTGAAGGGTTTTATAAAAAATGCAAAGGATAAAGAAAAAGCAACCTACGATCTTTTTGTTACAACAAAGAGCTATGAAATAGGAAAGCTGATAAGCCAGGACAGCATACTGGGAAAAGTTACAGGGTCATTTAAGTTGAAAGGAACGGGCTTTGATTACAAGACCATGCGGTCGGATATAATTGCTTCTATAAAGCAACTTGAATACAATAAGTATAATTATCAAAATGCTGAGATAGTTGCAAAATTAAATAACGGACTTATCGATAGTAAAGGAACGATCAATGATCCTAATCTGAAACTTCAGTATGATATAAAAGCAAATGTGCAAAATGAATATCCATCTGTAAATGGTTTGGTAAGGGTTGATACGGCAAGATTACAACAACTTAATTTGTACAAGGATACACTGAACTTTTCTTTAACCGCTAATATACAGGCCAATAACCTGCGGCCACGCAACCTCGATATTAATACAGTAATTGACTCTGTAAAGATGCAACTTGGTAAAGATTTTTATTTACTTGACAGTGTTTCATTAATTGCATCATCGGCCAATGGAAGCGATAGCATTAATTTTTACGCACCATTTGCAAGCCTGCAGGCAAACGGTGCGTTTGATTATGATAAAGTGGGAGATGCTGTTGTGCAGTATATAAACCACTATTATAAAATAACAGATGTTGCAATAAATAAAACCATTCCTGAACAACAGGTGGTTTTTAAAGGCACTATAAAAAAACATCCATTAGTCACAGGAATTGTTCCGGATCTGAAAGCATATGATGATATAAGTTTCAACGGAAGTTTTGCATCAGCTAATACCGACAGTGCATTAAACTTCATTGCTACTGTTCCTTATCTTGCTTATGATGATTATACAGTAAGAAATGGCAACGTAAATATTGCATCGAAAAACGAGCGCATCAATTATGATGTAAAATTTGATACATTGAATTATGCATCCAACACTTTTTATGGTACCCGGTTAAATGGCAGTGCAGCCAATGACAGTGTTTTAATAAGTGTCATTACACAGGATAATAAAGCAAAAGATTGGTTTGGATTGAAAGCTTCACTCTATGTAAAAAATAAAAATTATTCATTCAGGTTGAAGGATAGCCTGTTACTGAATTTTGAAAGATGGAGAGTAGCTTCAGACAATTACATCAGTTATTCACCAAGCGGATTGATCATTCATAATTTTGTGATAACAAGTGATACCTCAAAGATATCTGTCAACAGCAGGCAGGAAACACCAAACAGCCCCATTGATGTTGCCATTGATAATTTCAATTTAAAAAGTGTAAGCTCTATTGTAAATAACGATACTGTTTTTGTTTCGGGTATAATGGATGCAAAACTGGAAGTGAGTGACCTTAATAAAAAATTGCCTGCATTTACCGGTAATCTTACCGTTACCGACCTGGCATTTATGCAACAACCTTTAGGTACGCTTACCGCATCTGCCGCAAAAGAATCTGAAAATAATGTTACCGCAACAGTGACATTGACCGGTTACGGAAACGATATTACAGCTAAAGGAAATTACTATCTGAACAATGAACTGCAGCAATTTGATGCGACAGCAAATATTAAAAAGCTAAACATAGCCACACTACAGGGCTTTACCAGTGGCAATTTAAAAAATGCTACAGGTAATGTGTATGGCGACTTTACATTAAGCGGAAAATTTACTGATCCACGCTGGAAAGGAGAGCTGAATTTTGATACAACCAAGTTTACCCTTGCACAATTGGGAACTGCATTTAGAGTGGACAGGCAGAAAATAGTTTTTGATTACCCTTCTGTGACCTTCAATAATTTTACCGTTCGTGATACCCTTAACCATGAACTTAAAATTGATGGAACAATTACTGCTAACAAAATAAAGAGCTACGACTTAAACCTCGGCATTAATGCAAAGGATTTTGTTATACTGAATGCACCTAAAGCTATCAACGCCGAGTTTTATGGATATGGTGTAGTTGATGTGGATGTAAGGGTTACCGGAAACTCTGTCTCTCCAAATATTGAAGGGGATATCGCTGTAAAAGACAGGAGCAATGTAACCATCATCATTCCAGAAAGAAGTTACAGCAAGGATGAAGGAAAAACGATCGTGCGTTTTATCGATCGTGATACTTTCGATATCAATCCGCCGGTAATGCCATTCGTTGAAGAAAAAGAAGCTACCCCCTCTTTTGCGCAGTACCTGAATTATAACCTGAACCTTTCAATACAAAAGGATGCTTCTTTAACGATCGTTGTAGATCCCGTAACCGGCGATGAAATAAAGGTGCAGGGAGAAGCGAACCTGAATGCAGGGGTAGATCCCGGCGGGCATCTCATCCTTGCCGGTAATTATGAATTAGATAACGGGCACTATGTTTTTAATTACCAGTTCCTGCAGCGGAAATTCATACTGGAAAAAGGCAGTACTATTTTGTTCGCCGGCGAACCCATGAGGGCACGTATGTATATAACTGCCAGCTATACGGTTAACACCTCTTCCAGGGACCTGTTAGGAAATGAAGTGGGTAGTGTAGATCCGTTGCTCGCCAATTCCTTCAATCAAAAAATTCCGTTTAAGGTAATGTTGTATTTAACAGGCGAGTTAAGTAAGCCTACCATAAAATTTGATATAGAGTTACCAGGAAACGCAAACATCAACAGCGACCTTAGAACAACGATCGAAAGTAAACTGGCACAGATAAGAGGGGATGAATCTGCCACCAATAAACAGGTTTTTTCGTTGCTGCTGCTCAACCGTTTTGTAGGAGAACAAAGCAGCGACTTCTTTAAGGGCAATGGTGATGACTTTAATGATCTTGCCCGCCAGAGTGTAAGCCGCTTTTTATCATCGGCATTAAATGAAATTGCAGCAAACTTATTTAAGGGAGTTGATATTGATCTTAACCTGAATACCTATCGTGATTATAACAACGGTGGTAACCAGCAACGCACCGATCTGAATGTGGCCTTAAGCAAAAATTTCCTGGACGACCGGTTAACTATAACCATCGGCAAGAATTTTGGCGTACAGGGACAGGATGCCGCAGGGAGAGAGAACAACAATTTCATCCCGGATATTACTATTGGATATAAGCTTACAAAAGATGGAAAATATTTATTGAAAGCTTATCGCAAGAACCAGTTTGAAGTAGTGCTGGATGGTTATGTGGTTGAAACGGGCGTTGGCTTTGTAGTCACTATGGACTATGATAAATTCAATGAACTCTTTAGAAGGAACAGGAAAAAATAGACAGGAACAAACATGAAACTGAAGTATTGTATAGGATTGTTTTTATTATTGGCTGCGTCATCCTGCAGTGTACAACGTTTTTTGCCTCCCGGCGAAAAACTATATAGGGGGGCAGATGTTATTGTTCAAAAAAATCCGGAAGAAAAGAAATCAAACGGCAAGTTAAAGAAACATTTGAAACAGGCTGTGAGTCCGCGACGAAATAAATTTTTATTGGGCCAGCCTTACAAGGTATGGTGGTGGTATGTGATAGGCGAACCAAAAAATGAACGGGGATTAAAATCTTTTTTGCGCAGAAAATTAGGGGAGCCACCCGTGTTGAGCAGCAGGATAAATGCACAAGCCACTGCTGAGAACATGCAGGCCTTCATGGAAAATACCGGTTACTTTCATACAACTGTACAAGGCGATACGGTAAACAAGGGCTATTTCACAGAAGCCATTTATACAGCTCAGGTTCAGCCTCAATACCATATTAAGAGCATTACCTGGGTTAGTGATAGCTCGGATCTTTTAAAGTTATTAGAACAGAGACAGAAGAGAGGCATTTTAAAAGTTGGACAGCCATACACCCTGAGTAGTATCAGTGCAGAAAGGGATCAGCTTGACCTGTTCCTTAAAACACGAGGGTATTACTATTTTAATCCGGATTACCTGATGGCTTACGCCGATAGTACAGTTGGCAACAGGCAGGTAGAACTCTTCTTAAATGTAAAAAAGACAACTCCCGAGGCTGCAAAACATCCTTATAAGATCAATAAGATCGTTGTATATCCCAATTACTCGCTTGTTTCAACTCATCTTGACACAAGTATTTTGGGTGCAATAAAATATGACAGATTACACATCAAAGATTCTGCAAAGAAATTCAGGCCCAGGTTGTTTGCGCAGACCATTACTTACAGGCCCGGCCAGTTATACAGCAGCCGCACACAAAATTCAACGCTGAACCGCTTCATCAACCTGGGAGCTTTTAAATTTGTAAAGAACCGGTTTGATCCGGTAGTAGATTCAGGCGACCTATACCGGCTGAATGTGTATTATTATCTTACACCGGCAAAAAAGAAATCTTTCCAGGGAGAGTTGAATGCTTTTACGAAAGAGAACAACTCGATAGGAGCACAGTTGAGCGCTAACTGGAAGAACAGGAATCTTTTTGGTGGAGCAGAGCTGCTTACGGTAAAGGCATATACTGGTTTTGAGATATCCATTGCTGATTCGCTGCGCAATAATAACAGCTTCCGGATAGGTGGCGAAGCAAGCATAAGATTTCCACGGTATGCTGTGCCTTTTTTAAGGATAAAAGAAAATAATTTTTATCCGCCTAGTACAAATTTGTTGCTGGGTTACGAACTCTACCGCAAACAATTATTCTATACCAAAAACCTGTTCCGCCTGCAATATGATTTTACCTGGAAGAAAAATATCCGCACCGAATATACATGGGCTCCATTTTCCATCAGCTACTTAAATGCAAGCAGGGTAACTGATACTTTTTATAAGCAGGCAATTGTTACCCCGGCTATCTTACTCAACGTATATTCCGAAGCTATACTCGGGAATTATTTTTCCTATACCTATAACAATGCAAGAGGCAGCAGGAGGAATAAAATATTTTTTAATGCCAGTATCGACATATCGGGTAATATTGCAGGTTTAGTAACCGGTGCAAAAAGATTCAGGGAAAAAACAATATTCGG
>Ga0193752_1002994_pt1 | contig 12005 bp, 12 predicted proteins | sample H1c1metaG_FD_144924 | JGI IMG/M metagenome (GOLD analysis project Ga0193752, IMG submission 144924) | Soil microbial communities from a riparian zone of the East river system, Colorado, United States - H1c1 | ecosystem: Environmental > Terrestrial > Soil > Riparian zone | place: USA: East River... | reverse complement strand
CGGGTGCGTTGTTCGCGCGCGTCGGTGAGCTCGTCGAACGCGTTGCACAGCTCGACGCCGTCTACGTACGCCTCGAAGCGTTCGGCGACGGTCGGGTCGTCGTCGCAGAGCCGGGCGAGGGCGGCGAAGCGCGCGGGGTAGCGCATCAAGATGGTGGGCTTGCCGCGGCCCAGCTCGGGCTCGACCCGCGTCGCCAGCACGTGGAAGAACTGCTCCTCGTCGTCGACCAGCGAATCGGCAGACACGCCGGCGTAGCGCTCGAACGCCTCGCGCACGGTCAGCCGCTGCCAGGGCGGCGCGAGCTCGATCGGGCCGCGGCCGCTCACACCGGGTACCACCGTGGTGCCGAGCAGCGCGCGCGCGACATGCGCCGCGAGCTCTTCCGTGTCGCGCATCATCGCGGCGCCGTCGCCGAACGCGCGGTACCACTCGAGCATCGTGAACTCGGGCTCGTGGCGGGCGCCCAGCTCCTCTTGCCGGAACACTTTGCCCAGCGAGTAGATGCGCGACGCGCCGGCCGCGAGCAGCCGCTTCATGTGGTACTCGGGGCTCGTGTGCAGGTAGCGGCGCTCGCCCGCGCCGGTCACCTCGAGCGCGCTCAAGTGCACCTCGAGGCCGGGGCTGCGCACCGCGAGCGGCGTCTCCACCTCGATGAAGCCTTCGCCGGCGAGCCAGCCGCGCACGGCGCCGAGCGCAGCGCTGCGTTGATGGAGCATCGCGATCCCGCCGCGCTGACCCCACACCGCGTCTGAGCTGGCCGCCGTCGGCTCGCGCTCCGGCTCGTGCAGCACCTCGACGAGCTCAGCCTCGAACACGCCCTCGAGCAGCCGGCCGCGCGCGCGCACCCAGGTGCCGAGCTTCACGTCGCGGGCATCGAGCCGCTCGCAGGTCAACGTCACGCGCGCGCCGTCGTGCTCGAGCACCGCGCGCAGCATTCGATCGCAGGCCGGGGACGCGGTCGCGTCGGCGCTCGAGTCGATTAACGCAATGCGCCCGGCTACCCACGCTTCGTTAGAGCAACCTTTGTTCTCCGCGTCGCCTTCGGCACACGGTTGGTCCTCCAACAGCGCGCGTACCGAGCGCACCAACATCGTCATTTTGTCCACGCCGCGCACTGCGTCGCGGCTATGGCCATCACTTGTTGACGTTCACGCGCTCGACGTACTCGCCGGTGCGCGTGTCGATCTTGAGGGACTGGCCCTCTTCGATGAACAGCGGGACCTGGACCTCGAGGCCGCCTTCCAGCTTCGCGGCCTTGGTCGTGTTGCTCGACGTGTCGCCCTTGAAGCCCGGCTCGGTGCTCGCGACCTTCTGCACGACGAACGTCGGCGCCGTCACGCCGATCGCCTTGCCGTTGAAGAACAGCACGTCGCACATCACGCCGTCGGTCAGGTAGAAGTGGCTGTCGCCGATCAGCTCGGGCACGAGCTGGGTCTGCTCGTACGTCTGCGTGTCCATGAACACGAACATGTCGCCCTCTTTGTAGAGGAACTGCATCTCGTGCTGCTCGACGTCCGCAGCCGTCAGCTTCTCACCCGAGCGGAACGTGCGGTCGATCACCGCGCCGGTCATCAGGTTTCGCACGCGAGTGCGCGTGAACGCGGTGCCCTTGCCCGGCTTTACGAACTGGAACTCAACGACGCTGAACGGCACGCCGTCGAGCTGGATCTTGAGGCCTTTCTTGATGTCGGAGCTGTCGATACTCACGGGCTTCTCCTCGGGCTTTTGTCTTCAGGGCGCGCTGTATTGAGTGGCGGGCCGCTAATCTTCGATGCGGACGCTCTGCGAGGCAATCACCGTCGTGCTCGGAGTGAGCGGGGTAGCGTCGCGTTCCGCGGTGACTTTGACCGTGAAATCCAGAAAAGGCGCGTGGGCGACCAGGTCGCCAGTCCGCTCCTCGGGGTTGTACTTGATCGCGCCAGCACGCACGGGCTGGCCGCCAGGGCCCTGAAACCACGCAACATATTGCGTGACGCCTTCCTCGACGCTGGCCGGAGGATGCAAATACTGCATGTGCAGGGTGACAGCGGCACCGCCATCGGCCTCGTCCGCTTCCACGAAGCCGCTGGCGCTCGGCGCGCGCGCGCTGCCGATCACGACGTAGCGCGCGTCTGCGCCGCAGGCGCTCAAACAAAGCGCGAGGAGCAGGCAACGGAGCACGGATGAAGTCATCGCAATCACTCGAAAAATCCAGCGGCGCTTTTAGGCCGGCCATCCGGGGGCGTCAAGGCGCGTGCTCCGAGCTTGCGTCGGCCGGGGGCCCACGATAAGCCGCCAGCCGATGCGTGACCCAGACGACGAGATCCGCGAAATCAGGACCGAAATCATCGAGTCCCGCGGTCTCATCATCAAGACCAACAACCTCACCAACTCGCTCGCGGCCGACATCAAGTCGATCGCCAAGCGTCAGGCCAGCTACGAGCGGCGCTTCACCTGGAACAGCGCGGTCGCGTACGCGCTGTTCGCGCTGCTGTCGTTCGTGGGCCTAAAGCTCTGGTCCGACGTGCGCGTGCGCGAGATCGAGGGCGAGAAGGAAGAGCTCGGCCGGCAGGTCACCGATCTGCGGCGTGATCTCGAAGAGGAGACGCGGCGCGCCGAGAAGCGCGAGCAAGCCGAGTCGCGCGCTGCGCAGTACTACACGCTGATCCGCAACAAAGAGCTGACGCGGGTCGTGGAAGGCTACGAAGAGATCCGCGGCGAGCAGCTGTCGAAAGCGGAGTCCGAGCTGTTCCGCGACACCGAGGTCAAGTTCCGCCTGCAGCTCTCGGTCGACGCGTACCACACCGGCCTCGCGCTGATGCGCACCGGCCGCTACGCAGAAGCCGCCGAGTCATTCCAAGAAGCGATTCGCCTGCAAGAGGACGCGGCGCACATCCCCGGCGTGAAGCTCAGCCTCGCGCAAGCGCTGCTCAAGCTCGGTCGTGCCAGCGAAGCCTCGCTGCTCTCGAGCGAGCTGGTCGATCAAAACATCGACAAAGAAATCCAAGACGACGCCGCGTTGCTGCTCAGCCAGTGCGCCGAAAGCCTCGGCAACATCGACGACGCCCGCAACGCGTTGCGCTTGCTGCTCCGCCGCTGGCCCCGCTCCGCGCTCGTCACCGACGCGCGCAAGCACCTCGCCGACCTGAACCGCGCCGTCTGGAAGGGCACGTCCGGCAAAGAAGAGACGTGAGAGCAGCTCAGCTGGGCGCTGAGTTGCGGGAGACGCGGAGATCGCGGTCGACGCACAGGATGTCGCCGTCGGCGAGCGTCGTGTAGCCCTCGGGGCAGACGTCGGGGCGGCAGCTGGCGATGGCGACGTAACGCACCTCGAGCATCGAGGGGCGCTTTTCGCCGGGGCGATCGCTGTCGCGCTTCGGGATGCCGGTCCGCTCGACGTACGCCAGCGGCCAGCCGCGTTGCATCGCGTAGAGCTGGCGGCCGTTGGTGAGCGCGAGCGTCAGGCTCGAGGGCACCGCGCCGACCGCGGCCGCGTGGCGATCGATCGTCTCGGTCGCTTTGCGCAGCGCGCTGACCACCGCGCCGTGCGCGACGTCGACGACGTCGAGCTGGCTGCTCTCGTGCAGGAACGACAGCACGACGTGAAACAGCAGCTCGCTGTCCGTCTGCCCGCGCATGTTGCGCCGCAAGAAGTCCGGCAGCTCGCGCTCGATGCTCTCGTGCAGCTGGTCTTGACCCGCGAGCGAGCCGACATGACCGAACAACCATTGGCGCATCCGGAACGGTTGCGTGTTGTCCGCGCGCCCGTCGCCGACAGTCGCCTCGCGCACGTGCGCGATCGCGACCTGCGACTTGATGTCTTCGATCACCGCGCTGAACGACACCGGCTCGCGGATCACCTGCGGGCGCTTGCGATGCAGCACTTCACCCGCTTGATAGAACCCGACGCCGTAACCATCCGCTTCGCTCGGCATGAACGGCGTCAACGCAGCGGACTCTTCACGCACGGCGTCGCCGAGCAGGTCGTCGCGCGTGATCATGCATGCGAGAAATGCGCCCATCGGTATCCCTATACTGTCAGTTGGCCAATGATCGCGCCACCGTTCATGCGTGCTTTGAGCCTGTCTCTTCGCGATCCCATTCGTTCAAGGCGCGCTCGATCGCGCGCGCTGTACGCGCATGCGCGCGCCGCTTGCCGAGCCACACGACGAGCCGCAGCGCGGCCACGATAAGAACGGCTAGCGCGATCGCGATCGCTGATGGAACCCAGTCGATGTCGATGTAGTGCATCGTCTGTTCAACCGGACTCTTGCAGCCACGACCTGAATGTCACAAGGGTTGGTCCGTTTGTTGGAGCCGAAAACGGCTGCGTGCTAGTCGCCATGTCGTGAGCCAGCTCGCCGAGGACGACCGGTGGGTCGATCTGTATCTCGCCCACCTCCAGGTCGAGCGGGGCCTCAGCGCTCGCACCTTGTCCGCGTACGCATCGGACTTGCGCAGCTTTCGAGCGCACCTTGGGCCAGGCACCACGCTTGCCACGCTCGACCCGGGTGGCGTGAGTGGCGCGCTTTCCGCGTTGTCGCGCGGCGGCCTCGGCGCGCGGTCGCAGGGCAGGCTGGTCTCGACACTGCGCGGCTTCTACCGGTTCGTCCGCGAAGAAGGCCTGTGCAAGAACAATCCGTTCGCGCTGATCCGGTCACCTAAGACCGTGCGTCGGCTGCCGTCGCTGCTCGGCGCCGAGGAGGTGCTGCGCTTGATCGCCGCGCCGAACGTCGCCGAGCCCCGCGGCCTGCGGGATGCCGCCATGCTCCACACGATATACGCCGCCGGCCTGCGGGTTTCCGAGCTCGTCGGGCTGAAGCTGGGCGACCTCAACCTCGACCACGGGTACCTGTCGGCATTCGGAAAGGGCCGCAAGCGCCGGCTCGTGCCGCTCGGAGCGCCCGCGTGCGAGGCCATCCGGCTCTATATAAATAAGGTTCGGGGCGGCTGGGCCCTGGCCAATGAGCGTTGTGTGTTCGTGAGCGAGCGCGGCAAGGGCCTGACCCGCCAGGCGTTCTGGAAGAACATCCGGGCCTACGGCGTGCGTGCCGGAATCACCAAACGGCTCACTCCGCACACGCTGCGCCACTCGTTCGCGACCCACCTTCTGGAGGGGGGCGCCGACCTTCGCGTCGTCCAGACACTGCTCGGACACAGCGATATCGCCACGACGCAAATCTATACCCACGCCTCCGCCCAGCACCTGCGCAAGCTGCACGCCCGCTGCCATCCCCGCGCGTGAGAACGCGCGGGGACTAGTTACCGGGGAACGTGCGCCGTTCCCCGCCCCGCCGGCAAAGCCGTCGGGGGCCCACCCCTTCACGAGGTTCGCTACGCTCACGCGTGGCTGCGGACAAACTTGTCCAAAAATCGTCGCTGCCCGGGCTGCTGAACCGAGGGGCAGGTGGGATGGGTCGCAGGGCTCTGTACAGCGCTCGCGCCCTGCGTGTTATAAGGCGCGGCCCCAGCGACGGACGAAGCGGGGGTTGTTACTAACGCCGCCGACTTCGTCGCGGCTATGGCCCCGCGACGCAGCCCAAAGTCGCTGATATCTCGTCGGTGCCCTTCCGCGCATTGGCGAGCACAGGAGAAGAACATGAGCCAGCCGCTGTTCCCCGGACCGACCCACGGCACCCCGATCACCATGGGCGCCGACGGCAAGCTTCAGGTCCCAAGCGACCCGATCATTCCGTTCATCGAAGGTGACGGCACCGGTCGCGATATCTGGCGCGCCTCGCAGCGCGTGCTCGACGGCGCCGTGGAGAAGGCCTACGGCGGCAAGCGCAAGATCGCCTGGTGGGAGGTCTACGCGGGCGAGAAGGCTCACGACAAGTTCAAGAGCTGGCTGCCCGACGAGACGGTCGAGGGCTTTCGCAAGTATCTCGTCGGCATCAAGGGTCCGCTGACCACGCCGATCGGCGGCGGCATTCGCTCGCTGAACGTGGCGCTGCGCCAGATGCTCGACCTCTACGTGTGCTTGCGCCCGGTGCGCTGGTTCAAGGGCGTGCCTTCACCCGTGAAGGATCCCTCCGCGGTCGAGATGGTTATCTTCCGTGAGAACACCGAAGACATCTACGCGGGCATCGAGTTCGAAGCCGGCACCGATGACGCAAAGAAGGTCATCGAGTTCCTGAAGACGAACTGGCCGGCTCGCTACAAGAACATCCGCTTCCCGAACACGAGCGGCATCGGCATCAAGCCCGTCTCGCAAGAGGGCACCGAACGCCTCGTGCGGGCCGCGATCGAGTACGCGATCATCAATAAGCAGAAGACCGTCACGCTCGTCCACAAGGGCAACATCATGAAGTTCACGGAAGGCGCCTTCCGGAACTGGGGCTACGCGCTCGCCGACAAAGAGTTCGGCGACAAGGTCTACACCTGGGAGACCTGGGAGAAGACCAAGGCGGCCAAGGGCGAGGACGCCGCGAACGCCGAGCAGACCGCGGCGATCAAGGCCGGCAAGATCATTATCAAGGATGCGATCGCCGACATCACGCTGCAGCAAGTGCTCACGCGCCCCAAGGACTTCGACGTCATCGCGACGTTGAACCTGAACGGCGACTACCTCTCCGACGCGCTCGCCGCACAGGTCGGCGGCATCGGCATCGCGCCCGGCGGCAACATCAACTACGTCACCGGCCACGCCGTGTTCGAGGCGACCCACGGCACCGCGCCGAAGTACGCCGACAAGGACATGGTCAACCCCGGCTCCGTGATCCTGAGCGGCGAGATGATGCTCCGCCACATGGGTTGGAGCGAAGCGGCCGACCTCGTGATCAAGGGCCTCGACGGCGCGATCGGCGCCAAGACCGTCACCTACGACTTCCACCGTCAGATGGAAGGCGCCACGCAAGTGAAGTGCTCCGAGTTCGGCACTGAAGTCATCAAGCACATGTAAGTAAGAAGGATCAGAGCGATGCCACAGCGTAAGAAGATTGCAGTTATCGGCGCAGGCAACATCGGCGGCGAGATCGCCATGCTCGCAGGGCGCAAAGAGCTTGCCGACGTCGTCCTCCTCGACATCCCCGAGAAGGAAGGCGTGGCCAAGGGCAAGGCCCTCGACATCATGCAGACCCTCGCGATGCAGGGCCTGGATTCGAAGGTCACCGGCACCAGCAACTACGACGACATCCAGGGCTCGGACGTCGTGATCGTCACCGCGGGCGTGCCGCGTAAGCCGGGCATGAGCCGCGATGACCTCTTGAGCATCAACCTCAAGATCATTCGCGCCGTCGCCACCAACGTGAAGGCCAAGGCGGCCAACGCGCTCGTGATCGTAATCTCGAACCCGCTCGACGCGATGGTCTACGAGATGAAGAAGGTCACCGGCTTCTCGCGCAACAAGGTGATCGGCATGGCCGGCATCTTGGACAGCGCGCGCTTCGAGTGCTTCCTCGCGGAAGCGGCGGGCACGAGCGTCAAGAACGTCAGCGCGATGGTGCTCGGCGGCCACGGCGACACGATGGTGCCGTGCCTCAGCTACACCACGATCGGCGGCGTGCCGGCGACCAAGGTGATCGAGAAAGACAAGCTCGAGGCGATGATCAAGCGCACGCGCGGCGGCGGCGGCGAGATCGTGACCTTGATGGGCACCAGCGCGTACTACGCGCCGGCAGCCGGCTCGATCGCGATGGCCGAGGCGTTCCTCAAGGACCAGAAGCGCGTGATCGCGTGCGCCGCGTTCCTCGAGGGCGAGTACGGCTACAAGGACTTGTACATGGGCGTTCCGATCGTGATCGGCGCCGAGGGCATGGAGCGCGTCGTCACGATCGAGCTCTCGGCCGAAGAGAAGGCGATGCTCGAGACGTCGGCCAAGGCCGTGCGCGAGCTGATCGAAGCCTCCGCCAAACTCTGATCCAGAAAACATCTCGCGCGCGAGGACCCGCGCGCTCAAGGAAATAACCCAATGAACGTTCACGAGCATCAGGCCAAGGACCTGTTCCGCAAGTACGGCATCCCCGTACCGAAGAACACCGCGTTGATGAGCGCTAGCGGCGCCAAGGAAGCCGCCGAGAAGCTGATCGCGGAGACCGGCAACGAATACGTCGTCGTCAAGGCGCAGATCCACGCAGGCGGTCGCGGCAAGGCCGGCGGCGTCAAAGTGGTGAAGGGCGCCGAGGCTGCGCAGAAGGCTGCCGACGAGATCTTTGGCAAGGTGCTCGTGACGCCGCAGACGGGTCCCGAAGGCAAGAAGGTGCAGCGCCTGCTCGTCGAGCAAGGCCTGCAGATCGAGCGCGAGCTGTATCTCGCGCTCGCGCTCGACCGCGAAACCCGTCGCGTCGTGATCATGGCGTCGACCGAAGGCGGCATGGACATCGAAGAGGTCGCGCACAAGTCGCCGGAGAAGATCCTGCGCGTCATCATCGACCCCGCGATCGGCCTCGCTGGTTTTCAGTCGCGTCAAATCGCGTTCGGCTTGGGGCTCACCGGCGACGCCGCGAAGGATCTCGCGGCGCTTCTGCCGAAGCTCAACGACCTCTTCATGAAAGAGGACTGCTCGCAGGTCGAGATCAACCCGCTGATCGTCACGAAGGACAACCACATCCTCGCGCTCGACGCGAAGGTGAACTTCGATGACAACGCCGAGTTCCGCCACAAGGAATGGGCGACCTGGCGCGACATGACCGAAGAGAAGCAGGTCGAGGTCGACGCGAAGGCGGCAGGCCTGTCGTACATCCAGCTCGAGGGCAACATCGGCTGCCTCGTGAACGGCGCAGGCCTCGCGATGGGCACGATGGACATCATCAAGCACTACGGCGGCGAGCCCGCGAACTTCTTGGACGTCGGTGGCGGCGCGAGCCGTGAGACGGTGACCCAGGCGTTCAAGATCATCCTCGCGTCACCCGACGTGAAGGGCATCTTCGTGAACATCTTCGGCGGCATCGCGCAGTGCGACACCATCGCAGCGGGCGTGATCGCGGCGTCGAAGGAAGTGGGCCTCAAGGTTCCGCTGGTCGTGCGCCTCGAAGGCACGAACGTGGAGCTGGGCCGCAAGCTGCTCGCTGAGTCGGGCCTGGCGATTACCAATGCAGCGACGATGGGCGATGGCGCCAAGAAAATCGTCGAGCTGGTCAAGGGAGCGTAAGTCGTGGGCATTCTAGTAAACAAAGACACGCGCGTTCTCGTGCAAGGCATCACCGGCGCGTACGGCGGAAATCACGCTCGTATGTGCATGGAGTACGGCACCAAGGTCGTCGCCGGCGTGACGCCGGGTAAGGGCGGCCAGAAGTTCGAGGACAAGGTCCCGATCTTCAACACCGTCGCCGATGCGGTTAAGCAAACCGGCGCCGACGCATCGATGATCTTCGTGCCGCCTCCGTTCGCGGCCGACGCCATCCTCGAAGCGATCGACGCCGGCGTGAAGCTCGTCATCTGCATCACCGAGGGCATCCCGGCCAACGACATGATCGGCGTGCGCCGCGTGCTCGATGGCCAGAGCTTCACTCGGCTGATCGGTCCCAACTGCCCCGGCGTGATCACGCCCGGCCAGTGCAAGATCGGCATCATGCCCGGCCACATCCACAAGCCGGGCCGCATCGGCGTGCTCTCGCGCAGCGGCACGCTCACCTACGAAGCGGTCGGTCAGCTCACGGCGCTCGGCATCGGCCAGAGCTCGTGCGTCGGCATCGGCGGCGACCCAGTCAACGGCACCGACTTCGTCGACGTGCTGAAGATGTTCAACGCCGACCCGGACACCGACGGCGTGATCATGATCGGTGAGATCGGCGGCGCGGCGGAAGAGCGTGCGGCTGAGTACATCAAGAAGGAATTCAAGAAGCCGGTGTGCGGCTTCATCGCTGGCGTGACCGCGCCGCCCGGCAAGCGCATGGGCCACGCGGGCGCGATCATCTCGGGTGGCAAGGGCACGGCGGCCGACAAGATCGCTGCGCTGGAAGCGGCTGGCGTCAAGGTCGCACCCACGCCGTCCGACCTCGGCACCACCCTCAAATCACTTCTTAAGTAGTCGTTTACACGGAGCTAGGACATGGCGATTCAACGTACGTTTTCCATCATCAAGCCGGACGCGGTCGAGAAGAACACCATCGGCGGCATCGTTGCGCTGATCGAAGGTGCCGGCCTCAAGGTCAAGGCGATGCGCATGCTTCACCTTTCGCGCCCGCAGGCGGAAGGCTTCTACGCGGTGCACAAGGCGCGCCCGTTCTTCGGCGAGCTGGTCGAGTTCATGACCCGTAGCCCGGTCGTCGTGATGTGCCTCGAGGGCGAGAACGCGATCGCGAAGTACCGCGACGTGATGGGCGCCACCGATCCGGCCAAGGCCGCCGAGGGCACGATCCGTAAGAGCTTCGGCGCGAACATCGGCGAGAACGCGTGCCACGGTTCGGACGGACCGGACACCGCGGTTGTTGAGATCGCGTACTTCTTCCCGGGTCTCGAGATTAACTGAAGCTGAAGTGCCCTCGCGGGTGCAGCCGGCGCGCTGATGAGCACTTGCTCGTCGGCGCGCTGTGCTTTTAAGCGCGAAGCAACGCGGCGCGCACGAGGGCTGGCGGTCCTAACGGGCATATGGAGGGCCCGATGCGAGCTTGGCTTAGCGTATGTGTTGTCGCGTGCTTGGTGGCGTTGGGGTGCGGCGGCGATGACGGTGGCGACGCACCGAGCATGATGGCCGGCGCGGGCGGCGCGCTCGGCGGGCAGGGCGGGGCCGCGGGGGTCAGCGGCGGCAGCGGGGGGAGCGGCGGCGGCGGCGCGATCGGTGCAGGCGCGGGCGGCATGGGCGGGCAGGGCGGAATGACCGTCGAGCGCCCCGAGGACATCGGCACGTTCACTGGACTGACCGGCTTCGATCGCAAGCTCGCAATGGAGAACGGTATCGCTTGCGGCATCGGAGCGACGGGCGAGATCACCTGTCAGGGTAGAAATGTCGACGGCTGGGATCCTCCGCCGGCCGGACCGTTCGAGCGCATCGCGCTGGGCGAAGACCTCGGCTGCGCGCTCGATGCCGAGGGGCAACGTCGCGTGCTGGGGCACCGTCTGGGGCGACTTGGAGCCGATCCCGGGACCGTTCACTGCGCTCCGCGTGCGGCATTCGACCGAGCGGCCGCCTCCGCTGTTGGGGCGACGACTTCGAAAATCTCACGACGCCACCCGCAGGCACGTTCACGGATGTCGTGATGCAGGACGACGAGGCCTGCGCGATCGCGACCGACGGCCACATCGAGTGCTGGGGCAGGGCGTTCTTTGACCACGGCCGCGTGGCTGGCGTGTTCACGCAGCTCGAGCGGCACTCGGACAACCTTTGCACGCTCGACATGGCGGGCAAGATCGCTTGCCATGACAGCAGCGCGGAGCGCTACGAGCCTGAGTACGGCCCGGGCACGTACACCACGTTCAGCGTCCGGGGCTCGCACGTGTGCGGCATCAAGAGCGACGGCAGCGTCGAGTGCTTCGACGACGACTCGATCGGCCGCCTGCCGCCGCCGGTAGGTCCCTGGGTCGAGGTGCGGGGCTACTACGACTCGCAATGCGCGCGCGCGATGGACGGGCGCGTCGAGTGCTGGGGCGCTGGCTACGGCGACGGTGCTGCGACGCTCGAGTGCATGAAGGGTTTCACGGCGCTCACCGGCATGGTGGGCACCGCCCAGGTCGAAGGTGAGGTTTACACCCTGCCGCAATACTCGCTTTCCGGCTTGGAGGAGGGCTATCGCTTCGCCTACGGCATCGACGACTTCAGCGCGATGCGCACGGGCCTCATGGTGTTCGATGGCAGCGCGCCGCTCGGGCTCGACAGCGTCGCGCTGCGCTCGCTGGAAGGGCAGGGCGACGTCGCGATCGATCGCAGCGTGCTGCAGCTGTTCGGCGACGCGACCGCGCCGGGCGAGCTGTTCTGCACCGGCGAAGCCAGCGGCTCGACGATGAGCTTGAACATCGATGAAGTCTCGCTCGATCTGCAGAACGTGCACTCGCTCGGCAGCTGCCCGGGCACGCCGGTCGAAGGCGAGCTGACGGTCTGCGGCGGCTTCGGCGGCGGCTGCGAGAGCGGCTTGTCGGGCACGCTCGAGGGC
>Ga0193752_1002993_pt1 | contig 12015 bp, 13 predicted proteins | sample H1c1metaG_FD_144924 | JGI IMG/M metagenome (GOLD analysis project Ga0193752, IMG submission 144924) | Soil microbial communities from a riparian zone of the East river system, Colorado, United States - H1c1 | ecosystem: Environmental > Terrestrial > Soil > Riparian zone | place: USA: East River... | reverse complement strand
GTTTTTGCCAAACACACAGCTAATAACTTTTTTAATCAACCTTATTCAGGATGAATTATCTTAGTAAACCAATAGCAGGATTTATTAACTAACACAATCAACTTTTTTCAGGACGGGTCAAGCAACATGGCAGCATTAGTCCGGGCAGGACAAACACCGGTGAGCATTTTATCTTATCTTGTACATCAGCAACGCATCAGCTTCGGTTCCGGGCGGACGTTTTCCAAATCCCCCAACAACGCCAAGCCCTGTCCGGTTGTGTGTAATGCAAGGCAGCTAGCGACTCCTAAGTAAAAAAATAACATTCACAAAAATTAATACAATGAAACTTAAAAATTCAATTTTTAGTATTTTATTTTTTTCTGCATTTTTACTTCCTTCCTGTAGTTCCAAAAAAGAAATAAAGATAGGGACACAAATTTGGGCTACAGAAAATCTAAGTGTAGATCATTTTAGAAATGGAGATTTGATTCCTGAAGTAAAGACAGAAGAAGAATGGAAAAGTTTTAAACTAGAAGGAAAGCCAGCTTGGTGCTATTTGTTAAACAAATCTGAAAACGGTAAAAAATACGGTAAACTATATAATTGGTTTGCGGTTAATGATTCAAGAGGTTTAGCTCCAGAAGGTTGGCATATTCCAAGCGATGAAGAGTGGACAGAATTAATAAATTTCTTAGGAGGAGCAAATGAAGCGGCAAAAAAAATGAAACCCAAAGCTGAATGGATTGTTTATGGAAAGGATAGTTTAAATTATATTGGTAATAATGAAAGTGGTTTTTCTGCATTACCAGGGGGTTACGGTCATAGGTTCGCCGAATATAGAGCGTTTAATAAAGAAATAGGCATTTGGTGGAGTACCACAAAAGGTGAATATGATTTTAATGCCTATATAAGGATAATAACAAATGACAAAACCTATGTAGAAAGAGATTTAGATGATAAGTATTATTTCAATTCAGTAAGGTGTCTGAAAGATCAAGTTGAAACAAATAAAGTTGAAAACAAATCTGGAAAATTTATTGGCACTTGGAAACAAAAAGGTCAATTTTCTAGTGATGATGGAAGGGCCTTTTTAACAATTGAAAGTTTTGGAGAAAATTTTTCTGTAAAATATGGCATCGGAAATTCATTAAGAGAAAACCTAACTGCAAGTTATAACAAGGAATTTGACAAACTGATAATCTCCACAGGAAGGGGTGATCTTGACATAATCATAAATCCCAAAATAAATACTATTTTATTTAAAGGTGACGAATATGAAAAGGCTGTCAATCGTTAATTTCCCTTTTTTGCATAAGAAACCCTAAACTGCACTACACACAACAAGCGGTTTGCCAAAATGGGGGCGGACGTAAGCCGTGTTTCAGCTTTTGTTTTTCAATTTTGCTTTTGTTCCGGCTGGCCATTAATAATTTAGCTAAGTACAAATCATCAGCTTTTATCTATAAATTTATCTTCGGTAAGCCGGGGCGGACACAGCAACTATTCCCCCACTTCGGCAAGCCGTACCGTTGTATGCAACCCTATTTCAGCATTTCGTACGTATTTAAGCACCCATGACTTTGCCGACACGACCCCACGCTATTTTTAGCACATTGCAAGGCGCACAAAACCCTGACACAAAGCCAACCTTGCAAAGAACTAAAAATGCCAACGCACAGCCTACCCACCCCGGCGGACGAATATCTATCAACATTGGCAATATAATTCAGCAATATATCTTTACTCGACACCAAAGCCCGCCCACCACCCCACACAATCTGTTAATCAAGCTGACAAATAATTATCTTTGGAATAATGCCATATAAAGTAGAAGATATATCGTTGGAAGATTTAGAAAAAACTAACTGGATTTCAGTAAGGGCTATCAATATATGCAAGAACAATCGGTTAACAGGTTTAAATGACATAATATCATTCTATCGAAAACACGGTTCTTTCAAAAATCTGGAAAGCTGTGGCGGTAAAACTGAAAAAGAACTTTCTGAAATATGCAAGAAGTTCAGCGATCATTCATTGGATCTAATAATAGAACAAATAATAGAATGGGATGAAGTAAAGAAATTGGTCAGACAATTTACAAATGATGAAATTGAGGCAACAAACAAACATATTGAGTATTTAATTTTCCAGCTTTCCGTTAGGGCAAGAAATGGGTTACAAAGTCTATTTAATGGAACTCCCCAAGCAATTGAATTAATTGATAAAATTTATTCATCCAGTTTTAGTTTCCGTACAATTAGAAATATAGGTGGTAAAACAGTTAAGGAATTAGATGACTTTACAGAAGTGCTTTTACTTTTTTTAAAGAAATTTCAACTTCAAGACAGCACCATAAATATTGTTGAAAATATACGCCCCACAATAATTACAGACTTAGAGGAAAGTTTTACAAAGATTATTAATGATTTCAATCCATTTAAAAAGGCTGCACTAAATCGTCATATTGAATATCTTATTTCAAACCTTAAAATAAGAGCGAGGAATGGGATAACGCAATTTTTTGGGGAGACATTTACTGCGAAGGAAATTATTGAAACAATATATTCTTACTCTTTCGATTTTCAAGATATTAAAAATATTGGAAGTAAAACTGTTTCAGAACTGAATGACTTTAAAGCAGACATTTCGTCCTTCATAGAGACATTAAGATTTATCGAAGATGACCATTTAAGCAGGGAGTATGCAAAACTTATTGTTAAAACAACCTTCAGCGATCTTCCCGTAAATTTCAATGAGCGATTTGAAACAGTTTTTGAAACTACAGGAAAAATAAAGCTTTTTAAACTAATTTATTTCTTAATAGAAAATGGTCACATACTCAAACATAAAGAAAAGCAGCTATTCTACTTTCTATACACAGAAGGCTATAATAAAACACTTGACCAAATTGCAATAGAATTAGATTTAGGAAAAGAACGACTTCGGCAAATTAGAGTCATTTTCGAGAATGAAGTACAAGATTACTTTCGCTTTATTTTAAGCTTCAATTCGCAAGATTTAGTTACTTATAGTATTACTACAGATGTCCATTTCAAAATAATAGATAATGATTTTATCCAAAAAATTAACACTGCTGAAGATGTAAACTTCAATGTTTTGTTTTATAGTATAATCTTTGGTTTGTTTCTGGAAAATTCGCATTCAGTACTAGGCGATGATGAAAATATATCTGGGAAAGGCAATTATTCAAATACTATTCGTTACAAAAATTGCTACTTGATTGAAACAATAATTTTCACTTCTTTCAATTTTGGAGCATTTACTAATGACATTAACGTAAATCTGTCAAACCGCATTACGGAGACATATGCTTTACATTTTGAAGGTTACCTACTTCAGTTCATGAATCCCGAAGGAAGGCAGTATTTGTCAAGTATAAGGGAAACCTGCGAAGCAATTATATACAATGAATTTGATTTAGTTGTAAATAATGAAGGCTATATTGTGTTTGAAAGGAACGTAAAGAAACCACTTGTTCATTACACAGTGGAAATACTGGAAGCATTTGGGCAAATGACTAAAGTAGAAGATATAACAAGGGCAATAATCGAAAAATATCCAGAACTTGATATAAATGAACAGTCAGTAAGAAGTACACTACAAAGAGACAGTGAATTGTTTATCTATATCGGCAGAACAAGTACCTATGGATTGAAAAAGTGGGAACTTGAAAACCAAAACTTAAAAGGTGGAACTATAAGAGACATTGCAGAAGAATATTTAGAAAAATACGATACGCCACAACATACTTACGATATTGTAAACTATGTAAAGCGGTACCGTGACACATCAGGCTCAAGCATTTTTAGAAACATGCAAGCAGAAGATAATAATAGATTTGTCTTTTTTGAAGGAGGATATATAGGTCTAAAAAACAAAATTTATGTTCCATCTGAGACTGTTTTCAAAAGAGTAGCGGGAACAAACTTTCGAACAGATGTTTTAAAAAAATTCAATGGCTGGAATTATGACAAGCTTATCAGTTATTATGTAAAAACTCACAACTATACACCTGTGCAGATGATTAATTTGTTTGAAATAAAAATACAGGCTGGAGAAATTATTCTTAATGATGATAATACAATAACAATATGAGTAGAATTGAAGAAATAAAACAAAGTCATGCGGAAGAGCTCGAAAAGCAATGCCGAAAAAATCAGGTTAGCTATATTTCTATAGAGAAGCTATTAGATGCAGAGAAAACTAAAAAACTTTTAAAACGCAATGCTCTAATTCAACAAACCATAGATAAGGAAATCGAAAATTCAATAGAAAATGAAAATTGATAAAATAATACTAACCAATTTCAGACAATACTATGGCGAAAATGTCATTGACTTAATGACTACGAAAGAGAAAAATATTGTTTTGCTTGGAGGAAAAACTGGTTATGGCAAAACTAACTTTTTATTATCGCTTGTCTGGTGCTTATATGGGGAAGATATTGCAAAGATTGATGAAGGATTTAAAAAGGAGATCCAGAAAGATGGTAACTATTCAAAATTTTTAAAAAGCTCTCTTAATTGGGATGTCGCAAGAGAAGGGAAAAGCAAGTTTTCTGTAGAAATTTATATCAGTGGTATTGAATTGCCAGAAACAAGAGAAAGTGAATCAGGGAATAATTTTAAATGTAGAATAAAGAGAGAGTTCAATATTAACTCATCCGCAGATGATTTAGATATAACAATTGAGGGTATAAAAAATTCAATATTTCATACACCAGACGATAAAATAAATTTCATTAATGACTACCTTATTCCTCTAGAAGCTGCGAAATTTGTTTTTTTTGATGCTGAAAAAATTGCAAGCTGGGCCGAACTCTCTACCAAAGAAGAAGGCAGTGTGCTTAATGATGCCTTAGGAAAATTATTGGGGCTTGATGTATATGAAGGATTGATAAACGATTTGAATATTTATACTGATGGATTAAGAAAAGAAAGTGCCACCGCCCACGTTAAGCAACAAATAATAACAACAGAAAGCGGAATTCAACTTAATATAGAAAAAATAGAAGATTTAGAAACAGAGATAGTAAATAAGGAATCTGAAACTGCTAAAATAAAATCGGAGATAGTAAAATATGAAACATTTTTAATTCAGCATAGTAATAAATCTTTCAACACTTCAAGTTTAGATGAATTGTACAAACAAAGAAACGAATTTAAACAAAAGGAGAAAGACCTGGAAAACAAATTCAACGAGTTAAGTGAAATCATTCCTTTTGTTTTAGCAGCAGGGAAATTGGAAGAAGTAAACGAACACCTTAAATTACAAGAAGAGGAATCATATTTAAGCGAAAAAAGAAACGAGCTAATAGAAAAAAATAATGAACTCATAGAAAAACTATTTAACAATCCGCCATTCCCTACAGATGGTGATATTTCATTTTCAAAAAAAATGTTTTATGCCGATAAGGCTAAAAAAATAGTTGAAGATGTTTTTGGTAAAATAGAAAATACAAATGAATTTGAATTTGAACATGACCTTAGCAAATCAGACAAGGAATTGATATTAGAAACATTCAATCATATTCGGAAACAATCAAAAGACATTTTTGAACAAACGATTGATAATTTCAACAGAGTTAAGAATGATATTTTTGAAGTTGAAAAAATTATAAAGAAAATAGAATCTGACCTTGAAGATGAAGAAGTGATTGAATACACTACTAATAAAAATGAAGCTGAAAGGAAAATAGAAAAACTCATTGAGGAAAAAGGTTCATTTCAAAATCAAAAGGAAAGTTTGAAAAGAGATAATGAAAAACTGAATCAATCACTACAGGTACTACTTAAAAAGATAAGCGTTTCAGAACAAAAGAAAAAGAAACTTGATAAAGCCAATTTATACATTAAAGCGTTAGAAGATTTTGTAAGTGACCAGAAAAAAGGCAAATGTGCTTCTTTGGAACAGACCACTTTTAAAGAAATGTATCAGCTAATGCATAAACTTAAAGATGGCAGCAATGGTAAGTTTATTGCAGCTATCAAAGCAGAAGCATTACCAAATAACGATGGCTTAAAAATATCCTTATTTGACGGTGATGGAAATATCACACCAAAGGAAAGCCTTAGTATGGGTGAAAAGCAAATTTATATTTCATCACTAGTTAAAGCTATTTTAAGTTTAGCTGTACAAGATTTTCCAATATTCATTGATACGCCTTTAGGAAGATTAGACCATGAACATATAAATAATTTCCTAGTAAGTTATTATCCCAATCTTGCAAGTCAAGTTGTCCTTATGGCAACAAACAATGAAATACCTCCTTCAAGGTTTAAGCTAGTGAAGGATTATGTTGCTACTGCCTATTTACTCGAAAGCAATAACAACCAAACAAAATTTAAACAAGGTTATTTTCAAAGCTATGAGAATTAGAATAAGCAAAAGAAATTCAGAAATTATTGACCATCTTACGTCATTGTATAATTTTAAACTTGATGGGGTCATTGCAAGAATTGCATTTACCTACAGCTTGCAATTAAACAAGAAGTTCAACATTCTTGAAGATGTGCAAATTGGTTCTGACGGAAAAGATTGGCGTGATGAAAGAGCATTATTTGGAAATTCTGCCGATGAGAAATCTTATTACGTTATTTACAAAGCTCTCCTCGACCAACACTATAATAAGAATCTAACAGAGGAAGAATTTATTAAGCTTTTCAAAAGACAATTAGATTTCGGTTTAGAGAAAATATATCAGGATATTGAGGATAAAAATATTACGAGCGGCTCCCACATTTCACATTTAATGAAGCTTGTAAAAAATGGCTTAGAATTAATTTCCGAAACCAATCCTTTCCTACCCAATCTCACTACTACTAAAGAGATTAATTCATACAAGGAGCTTGTATCAATAGTTGTAGGCAAAGATGAATTACAAAACGAAATCAGGCTTCGCATTAATGATTTGAATGAATTTGATAGCTGCAATATTGCTATTGCAGGCATGGTGGGTTCTGGGAAAACCGAATTGGTGAAAGACTTGCTTTACCAAATTTCAGTTCAAACAAAAAATGAATTGAAATTTATTTTCTTCGATTATAAGGGAGAAGGAAATCCGGACAGGCTAAAATCATTCTTTGAATTAACAGGCAGTAAGATGGTAGATTTAAGGAAAATGCCTTTTGAATTAAACCCTTTAAGCTTTATAAACTTACAAGATGAAAGAGCAAGAACATTTAATATTAAGTCATTCGTGGATTTTGTTTGCACAATTGCAACGCAATTAGGAGCAAATCAAAAACATATTTTACAAACAATTATTACTGATTGCTTCAATCATCAAAATAACCTTCAATCTTTAATGCCTGAAAGTTATGCAAACGTACACCCAACATTAAATACTGTTTTAGAAACCCTCGATACCTATAATCAAGATAACCAAAGAAGCCCTGATACACTTGATGCGATTATTTCTGATTTAGCTACAAGTATTTTTCAATCTCAACCAAACGCACAAAGTAAAAAAATTTATGAGCAAAGCCTGTACATAAATTTGCCACTTGAATTATCCGACACGTTACGTCAGCTTTGCGTTTTCTTGACATTAAAATATTTGCTTGCAGAGTTCAGTTCAACAAATGATACAGAACCTACAAAAGACAGAGTGAAACCGCTACGTTATATAATAGTTATTGACGAGGCCCATGTATATTTAAAAAATAAAAATGCCAGTAAAGCATTAGAAGACATTCTTCGTGTTTTAAGGTCCAAAGGCGTAGTTATTATAATGCTCACACAAGGCGTTGAAGATTATAAAACAAAAAATTTCGATTTTGCTTCACAGATTAAAATACCTCTTTGTTTAAATATCAATAACAAAGACTACAAGCTCATTGAATCTTTCGTAGGTACTCCAAGAAGCAAGCAAAAGCTACAGGAAATTATTGGTAAACTTGAACCGCAAAAAGCAATTATTAATATTATTGAACCGCAGATAATAAAAATTAATCAGTTTTGGCAGACACTAAAAGAGAAAGGAAACTAATGCCTTTTAAAAATAGAAAACATGGAACACATCTTTTTAAATTGGATAAAATCCTATGACATCAAACAAAATGGCTTAACGCATAACTTACTTATCGCTTCACATAAAGAAGGTTATTATAATGGCATTTTAGTTTACATAATCGAAAACAAAGACAGAACAGACCCGACAACTGAACCTGCTTTTAGACTTCAAACCGAGTATTTGCCTGCCCTCACAGAAGAAGCTGTTTATAACAAAGGATTGGAAAGGATAAATGAACTTTTCAATGGCAACTTTACAATTGAAGAAGATAAATCAAACAAGTATTTAAAGTGGAGTTAGTCATTCGCTTAATGACAGAACAACTCACGCAGCAAACTCTGTAATTATTTTAACAAAGCCATAAGTTAATTACCACTTTGAGGTATTGCATTTTATTTTTTTCCAAAATATATTTATAGTCGTAAAAAATTAATCACCCTAAAATTTACTACTATGCCAAGTACATCCGAAACAGGCCACGCCAAAAATGTAGCCAACTTTGAAGATTTAATTTCTTTCTGCAATGTTTACGGCGCATCCTACAATCCCTCAAAGGAAGCATTAAAAATTGCTAACCTGCAAACACAATTAACAGCATCGCAAAACGTATTGAAAGATGTAAAGACCACGCAAACCGCATTTAATAATGCAACCAATACAAGGATGGATGCTTTTAAAACCTTAAAATCCTATGCAACAAAAATCATCAATGCTTTAGATGCAACTGATGCTTCTGCCGAAACTGTAAAAGATGCAAGAACTATTAACAGAAAGCTTCAGGGGCAAAGAGCAACGCCAAAAGCAACGCCAGCAACGCCTCCGGCTGGAAGTGAACCAACAACTCCGGACAAAACTATTTCATCAAGCCAGCAGAGTTACGATCAGCAAATTGAGCATTTCGACAAATTAATTGAATTGTTGGCTTCTGACAGTAATTACAAGCCAAATGAAAAAGAGTTAGGCTTACCTGCACTTCAGGCTAAATTAGCAGAACTTAAAGCTGCCAATAATGCTGTTGTTGACAGCTATACAAATTGGAGCAACAGCCGTATTGCAAGACAAACAACGCTCTATAATACATTAACCGGTTTGGTGAATACAGCGCTGGACGTTAAGAAATATGTTAAGTCCGTGTATGGTGCCACAAGCCCACAATACAAACAGGTTAGCAAATTGGAGTTCAAAAACCGTAAAGACTAATTTGGTTAGACACACTATTATATATAAGTACCCTGCGGACAGGGTACTTTTTATTCTGTATTGTTCACTTCTTCTTCGGTCTTTGGTGGTATTCGGGCTGGACACAGTATAATTCCTTTTGGCAACATTATAACTACCGTTGGCTATTTCATAATTCCTTTTGGCGTTGACATAATTACCGATGGCGGTTTCAATGTTTCCTTTGGCTTTGACATAATTACCGCCATCTTTAACAAAACTGTCTTTGGCTTTTATATATTCCTTTTCGGCGGACACAAAGCTACTATCGCCAGCAACAATATCATCGGCAGACACAGCAAAATTCGGCAGACCCCATTTAGAAGATCGGTGTTACTTTTCATTTGGAAATAGAACAGTCAGCTAACTTGGCCGAGCTGCAAATAAAGCACTTGGGGCTGGCACACAAAACCATCGGCACAGAAGCCAACCAGCCCCAACAGCTTCATTTGCCCCACGCTTCCTGGCAACCACCCTAAGTAATAGCAATCAGTAAACTGGTTAACGCTTCGTAGGGCTGCATACAACAGGGGGTTTGGCGTTATTGGGGCATGACCTTGTTATCTTCATCTTCAGCAACATGGCAGCTTTTGTTCGGGCAGGACAAACACCGGTGAACATTTGTTCTTATCTTGTACATCAGCAACGCATCAGCTTCGGTTCCGGGCGGACGTTTTCCAAATCCCCCAACAACGCCAAGCCCTGTCCGTTGTAGGCAATTTTTCCGACACCACTTTTACATTGACAAATTATGGGACCAATACAAAAAGTAGAATTGACAGTTAACGTTAAACGAAGAAACGGGACACAGTATTCAAAAACTGTTCACACCGAAGTTGAGTTGAACCAACTTAAAAATTTAGGTAGCATTAATGGAACAAACAATTTAAAAGCGGTTAATATACTTTTCGCTAACCAATTCATAGGAGAAGAAATTGTTAGTTATTACGGTTACAAGCAAACTTTTAAATAAAAATATGGCGACAATTACTTTCGAAATTATTACCCTTGACTGGACTAAAGCTAATCACAAAGATTTTCCAATAGCATCTGGTGTTTATCAAATTTATGGAACATCGCCATTGTACGGTATGGACACATTGCTTTACATTGGACAAGCTCAAAATTTGAACTCAAGAATTAAAGACCACATAGAATTTAAAGAAGGAGTTATTGGACGACAAGCAAATCTTACTTGTAGATACGCTGTTTCACCCAAAGAACAGTTGAACATCATTGAGCAGACACTAATAGTAATGTATAAACCAAGTTTTAATTCTATAGGACTAAAAAATGTGAGTCAATCAGTAAAGGACAAAGGTTACTACATACAAAACCACGGAGAAAGAGGTTTACTAAATCACGAAACAACAAACTATTATTTTCTCAATCATAATCAACTTGAAAAGATTGTTGACGAAAACGTAGACAACAACGCAGGCCAACGTGTAGACTAAAACTGCCTACAACATTGGGTTTGCTGCTATGCTGGCAGACGAATAAATCCTCATCTTTTTGTTCGCTATCAGCTTTTGTTCCAGCGGACGGAATGCTATTTGGCTTTTTGTTATTAACTTCAACTTTTGTAATTCTATTGGGCTTCAGTTCCGGGCTGGACGAACATAAATTCCAGCACAGCAGCAAGCCCTATCCGTTATGGGCAATACAAAGACACAACCTACTAAAATGAAACTGTTCGACAAATATTTTAAGACCGCAACTTTTGGTAGGACATACACTCAAAGATTTAGAAGGGTTCTGCTAATTGTATGTTTAATCGTTTGGGGTGCTGGACTTGTTTGGATTTATGAACCAACCAAAAATGGTGTGACAGCTATTTTCGACTACTTCCAAGAAAAAGAAAACATCAAAAACAGAAAAGCGACTTTAGACAAACACGAGTTGGCAAAAAAATATTTATACCAACAAAACCCTAACGACACCTTAACACAAGAAATGTTTGACATCGTAACAAACAAAGACAAACCTCTTCCAGAATGGTTAGACAAAGAAGTTACAAAATTTGCATCTCAAACTGACGACACAGAAACTGATGGATTACAAAGAGCAAAAGATGAAATGTGGGGGTTGACTGCAATCCCAACATATCTTTTCCTATTCTTCATTTTGCCCTGGCTTTTACTGAGACTATTCTTTTGGATTAAAACAGCAGACAATGTTACAAAAGTTTAAAGTTGGACAACTTGTTACTTTAATTGACGGGTTTCCTTTTGAAAATAAAATATTTCAAATTGTAGCCGACAAAGAAACAGCTTGGAAAAAAGCAAGCCCCTTTTCGTTTGACACAGTTACAGTTGACGAAGGAAAAGACTATATCATTTTAATGCAGCAAGACACTGGAGAATTTTCAAATGAAAGACACGTAAGCGAAAATGAAATTCAAGTTTCCGTTTGACCTGTACTGCCCATAACATTGGGTTTGCCAAAATGGGGGGCGGACGGAAGCTGTGTTTCAACTTTTGTTTTTCAATTTTGCTTCATATCGGGCAGGACGTTATTAATTTAGCTATGTGCAAATCATCAACTTTTATTTATAAATTTAGCTTCAGTTAGCCGGGCGGACGGAATTCTATTTCCCCCACTTCGGCAAGCCCTGCTCGTCAGACTGTGAAAAAACTCTCTTTCTCTTAAAGATCAGTCTGTACAATTTCATTTAAAGCTTATAGCAGTGCATTTAAACAGTCTTTAAAAAAAGTAGCGGATGGGTTTGTAAAAAATTGCGTGACTCATGTTGGCTGTAAATCATTTTGATAAAGCCG
>Ga0193752_1002992_pt1 | contig 12016 bp, 12 predicted proteins | sample H1c1metaG_FD_144924 | JGI IMG/M metagenome (GOLD analysis project Ga0193752, IMG submission 144924) | Soil microbial communities from a riparian zone of the East river system, Colorado, United States - H1c1 | ecosystem: Environmental > Terrestrial > Soil > Riparian zone | place: USA: East River... | reverse complement strand
GTGGTTGATAGCTGGAGCAAACGCTCCATCGGCGGCTGCACTTATCATGTCTCGCATCCGGGCGGCCGCAACTATGACACGCTGCCGGTCAACGCCAACGAAGCCGAAGCGCGGCGCGTGGCGCGCTTCTGGGATCACGGGCATACGCCCGGCCCGATGACCATGCAACCGGAACAACTCAATCCGGGATTTCCGCTGACACTGGATCTGCGCTGGGCGCCAGCCTAAAAATAAACAATAAAAACAATAGGTTATAATAGCGCTTCTGCGTTGCCCCCAGCCCCTGTCAAATCGGCATCGGCGTTCCTCTTTATCCTCTTCACCATGGCCCTGCTCACGCTACAAGACGCCGAACTCGCTTTCGGCCTGACCCCGCTGCTGGATCGCGCGAATCTCACCGTACAGCCCAACGAACGCATCGGACTGATCGGACGCAACGGCAGCGGTAAATCATCGCTGTTAAAAATCATCGCCGGCCAGCTTGCGTTGGACAGCGGCGTGCTGGGCGGCGACGACGGCCTGCGCATTGCCACCGTCGAACAGGAGTCCGCACCGCCGGAAGCATCCACACTGCGCGACAGTCTCGCGCTCGCCGCTGATTTCGAAGCATTGCACGACGATCGGGAGCGCTGGGCTGCGGAAGCCAGGCTCACGGAATTTCTGCATCGCTTTGGCCTCGATGAAAACCGGCCCACAGCCACCGCCTCCGGCGGCGAGCGCAAGCGCGCGATGCTGGCGTTAGCGCTGGCGCGCAAGCCCGATCTGTTGCTGTTGGATGAACCCACCAATCATCTCGATATTGACGGCATCACGCTGCTCGAAGATTTGCTCGTGGCAGGGCCGGTCAAATCGGCCATTATCATTACTCACGATCGCACGTTTCTCGACCGGGTGGCCACGCGCATCATCGAACTCGATCGTGGCCTGCTGCGCTCATACCCCGGTAATTTTGCCGCGTACGAAACGCGCAAGGCCGATCAACTCGCCGCCGAAGAAGTGATGAACCGAAAGTTCGACAAATTCTGGGCGCAGGAAGAAGTGTGGATACGCAAAGGCATACAAGCGCGCCGCACCCGCAATGAAGGCCGTGTGCGCCGGCTGGAAGTGCTGCGCAATGAGCGCGCCGCGCGCCGCGAACGTGTCGGCAAAGTGCAGCTCGCCTTGGATGCAGGCGAGCGTTCCGGCAAACTGGTGGCGGAACTGATCGATGTCACCAAAAGCTTTCGTAACGCGGGTAACTCTGGCGACAACGCCGTCGTCAACAAACTGTCGTTGCGCATTATGCGTGGCGACCGCTTCGGCTTCATCGGCCCCAACGGCGCGGGCAAATCCACCCTGATTAAACTGATACTCGGCACACTTACGCCCGATGCAGGCAGCTTGCGCCTGGGCACCAATCTGCAGGTCGCCTACTTCGACCAGATGCGCGCGCAGCTTGACCCGGAGCGCACGCTGGTCGAAACCATCAGTCCCGGTTCGGAGTGGGTGGAAACTGCCAACGGCCGCAAGCATGTGATGAGCTATCTCAACGACTTTCTGTTCCCGCCGCAGCGGGCGACCGCGCCGGTGAAAATGCTCTCCGGCGGCGAACGCAACCGCCTGCTGCTCGCGCGCCTGTTTGCACAACCCGCCAACCTGCTGGTGCTCGACGAACCCACCAACGACCTCGACATCGAATCCCTGGAGCTGCTCGAAGACACGCTGCAAGGCTATGGCGGAACGCTGCTGCTGGTCAGCCATGACCGTGCGTTTCTGGATAATGTCGTCACCCAAACGCTGGTCGCCGAAGGCGGCGGTGAGTGGAAAGAATACGTTGGCGGCTACAGCGATTGGCTGGCGCAGCGGCCAAGAAATGAATCCGTCGCGCCCTCCCCCGCAGCCAAGCCGCAAGTAGGCACGCGCGAAAAGCCCAAAGCCAAAATGAGCTTCAAGGAACAGCGCGAACTCGATGCCTTACCCGCGGAAATCGATGCGCTGGAACAAGAACAGCATGCCCTCACCGCACGCGTGAGCAGCGCCGATTATCACAAGCAGGGCGCCGAGGCGATTAAGGCGGATCGGCTGCGGGCAGAGGATATTGAGCGATTGCTTGCGGAAAAATTCGCGCGGTGGGAAGCGCTGGATCAGAAAGTTGCGGCGGGCGCCTGACCGCAATCTGTAGGGTGGGAGGAGCGCAGTGTATCCCACCTTTCGCGAGTCACCACGAGATGGCGGGATGCGCTACGCTACTCCCGCCCTACAAGTACTACGCCGGCTTATCAGAAATAAGTTTGGCAACGCATCGGCACGATAGGCCGCCGGCGAGCAACGCAGTTACGAAAGCCAGCCACTCCCCTGTTGCCGTTAAAAAGTATATGGCGGTTAGCGCGCCCGAGACAAAACACACCATCGCAACTTTGTGGCGCCAATTGGGGGCCATGAGTGCCGGAAATACCACAATAGTGGCGCCTGCCACGCCAGCGCCGACTGCCATTGCCAGCCGAAAAACCGATTCAGACCACGGAGCAAAACAAGACTGAGACACCACATACTCGATGGGACAGAGCCTGTCAGAGATACTTTGAATGGTAGACCCCACCAGAATCCCAAGTATCCAGCCTGCTGCTGCGGCAGGTAGCACAAGAAACCACTGCAGGACACGCACGGGCTCTCCAATCCAAATACTTAAAACAACACTACTTCTTCGGCCACAACGCCCCCTGATTTCCCCGCGGTACGTTGCCCACACCTTTGAACACAAACTTCTGCAGGCGTTTGCCTTCGTAGGTTTCCGTCGTATAGAGGTTGCCTTTCGAATCGGTCGCCAGACTGTGCACGCCATAAAACAAGCCCGCCATGCGGCCGCCATCGCCGAATGCGGTTAACTCCTCCAGCGTATCGCGCAGAATGATGCGCACTCTCTCGTTCTGGCCGTCCGCTATATAAATGTAGCGTTGCTGCGGATCTCTGGAGAACGCAATGTCCCACACTGAGCCCGATGCCAACGTGTTCCGGGCATAGAACTGTTCCTTCACAAACGTGCCATCTGGTTTGAACACCTGCAGGCGGTCGTTGGCACGATCACACACATACACCAAGCCGTCGTGCGACAGATCGGCGCAGTGCACCGGGTTGCGGAATTGCTGCGCGGGCGGCGCTTTCGGGTCATAGGGTCCCGGATTAGTGTCGTCGGGTTTATTGCCATAGGCGCCCCAGTAGCGTTTCATCTTGCCGGTATCGGCATCAATCACCGCTACGCGTCTATTTTGGTAACCGTCCGCGATGTAGGCTTCGTTGGCTTTGGGATCGATCCATATCTTTGCCACGCGCCCGAAATTTTCAAGATTATTGCTGCCGGCATTTTTGCCGATATTTCCGACCTGCATCAGAAACTTGCCGTCCTTGGTAAATTTGAGCACATGCGCATCGGCCTTGCCATTACCGCCGATCCAAACGTTGCCCTTGTGATCTACCGTAATGCCGTGATTCGACAGCGGCCACTCGTAGCCTTCGCCCGGCCCACCCCAGTGACCCACAAGATTGCCCGCCGGGTCGAAACGCAGTACCGGCGGCGCGCCTTTGCAGCATTCTGCGATCGGTGGTACCAGTTCCGCGCCCTTTTCGTTATTGTGCAGCGTGGCCGAACTGCGATGGATAATCCATACATGATCCTGTTCATCCACCCAGGCGCCGATCGCCATGCCGAGCAGCCAGCCGTTGGGCAGCGGCTTGGGCCAGAACGGATCCACTTCGAACATCGGCGCCTGCACGGTTTCGCGCTGCGCTTCGGCCTTGTTTTGTAGCACGGCCTGTCCCAAGCCCAACCCGAAGATACTGAAAGCCAGTAACACACCAACAACATGCTTACGCTTTAATCCGCGAATGTTCATGATGATCTCCCTTGGATTCGGTTATCCCATCGAGCGGCCTTAGCTTGACGATGGCATTATACGCACGGCCGTTTGATCTTGTCAGATGGCAAAAGCTTGTTCGAAATCAGCGCGTAGCAGCAAAAAAACCTGCATACTTTCGGGCACTTATGAAACAAATCTCAAGGCTCATAGTGTGGATCGTTCTCGCGTTCATCGCATGCATGGCAACGACTGCCACAGCGCACGACATCCCCGCCGACGTACGGCTCAATATCTTTTTCAAACCGGTGGGCAACAAACTGGAAGTGCTGGTACGCGCGCCGATGTCGGCCATGCGCGAAGTCGATTTCCCGAAGCACGGCCCCGGTTATCTGGTCGTATCAAAAGCGGATGAAGCACTGCGTAATGCCGCCAAACAGTGGCTGATCGACAGCCTCGATATTTATGAGAACGATGCACGCCTGCCCGCGCCGCGTATCGTGCAGGCGCGTGTGGCGCTGCCGTCGGACACGTCATTCACGTCTTACGAAGCGGCGATGACCCATCTCAAGAAGCCGCCGCTCGGCGACAATCTCGATCTGTATTGGAACCAGCAATTCCTCGACGTGCTGCTTGAATATCCGATTCGGTCGGAGCGCTCGGACTTCGCGATACGCGCTCGCGTGGATCGGCTGGGACTGAAAGTTTCCACCGTGCTGCGCTTTTTGCCGCCCGGCGTGGAAACGCGCGCGTTCGAGTTTCACGGCGATCCCGGACGCGTAACGCTCGATCCACGCTGGCATCAGGCGGCGTGGCGTTTCGTGGTATCGGGCTTCTGGCACATCCTTGAAGGCGTCGATCATCTGCTGTTTTTGCTGTGCCTGATTATTCCGTTTCGCCAATGGCGGCCGCTGATTGTGATCGTGACGTCGTTTACCGTTGCGCATTCAATCACGCTGATTGCGTCCGCCTTCGGTTTCGTGCCGGACGCGCTGTGGTTTCCGCCGCTGATCGAATTGATGATTGCGCTCACCATCATTTACATGGCGCTGGAGAACATTGTCGGCAGCAATATTCAGCGGCGCTGGATCATCACCTTTGCGTTTGGCCTGGTGCACGGTTTCGGTTTTTCGTTTGCGCTGCGCGAATCGCTGCAATTTGCCGGCGATCATCTAATGACATCGCTGCTGGCGTTTAATCTCGGCGTGGAAATCGGCCAGCTTACGGTGCTGATTATCCTGTTGCCGATACTTGCTTTTTTATTCAAACATGCATGGGTGGAACGCATCGGCATCATTATTTTATCGGCGCTGGTCGCACACACCGGCTGGCACTGGATGCTCGAACGCGGCGAGCAATTGCTGAAGTTTCCGTTTCCCAACATCGACGCCGCGTTTGTGGCGAGCCTGATGCGCGGTTTGATTGCAGTGATTGTTCTGGGCGCCTTGGTGTGGCTGGCGAACGGCGCGGTGCGGCGCTGGATCGGCTTCACGCGAAGATAAAAATAGTTAATAAAATCAAATAGTTACAAAAATAGATCAGCAAATCACATTCCACGAATGTGGTTCGTTTACTGGGAGCAACTACTCCCGCTTGCGCATGATCAGACACTGCAACAACGCGCGTTCATTGTCGGTCAAAGGTGTTGACGTCTCGTCCGCGAGAAAGCGGCGCCGGAACGCCGCGCGTGTAGCATCGATACGCATGACATCGTAACCAAATGCCGCCAGCAGCAATGCATCACTCACGCCTGGCGCAGGTACCGGCGCTGTGGTCAACAGAACTTCCGCAGGTTCACACCACAATCCAAAACCGCGCTCGGCGAGCCGCTTCCACGGGAAAAAACGGCTGGGATCGACTTTGCGGCCCGGGATGATGTCGCCATGCGCCAGAAAATTCGCGCTTGGAATCTTGTAGCGCGTTTTCAAATCGTCGAGTAATTGCAGCAGCATGTCGATCATCGGATCGGCAAACGGCTCGTTGCCGTTGTTGTCGAGTTCGATGCCGATGGAGGCCGAGTTCAGATCCGTCGTGCCGCCCCAGTAGCCTTCGCCCGCATGCCACGCACGCGCAAGTTCATCCACCAGGTAATAGAGTTTGCCGTCGCGGCCGATCAGGTAATGCGAACTGACTTCAAGCTTCGGATGGGTGAGCGTGCGCAGCGAATCTTCGGCAGTGTTGTCGGCAGTGTGGTGAAGGATCACAAAATTCGGCCGGCGCGGACCGAAATTCAGCGACGGGCGTTCGCTCACCGGCAGTTGCGTGTATTGCGGCAGACCAGTGCGCGGGGTCGACGCGCAGCCTGCCAGCAACAACACGGCGGCCATGCAAGCCAGTTTTAAAAATATGTTTAAAATCATATACTTATGATCAAAACACGCCCAAGGCTAAACCCGCTGCCAGCGCCGCACCGGTTTCCTCGCAGCGCTGCAACTCCCGCGCTGGAATAATTTTTTGCGCGAGTATTTTTTCCGGCGTCTGCGCGTGCGTGCAGACGATGATCGGTTCGGCGGCCTTGCGCAGCCGCCAGCCGGTGCAAATACGATCAATCTGCCGCACCGCGTTTTCGCCGTCGCTGCCGGCACAGATCAGCGTGGCATAGGCACGTCCGGTGATCCGATCCAACGCCGCATAAAACGTGCGGTCGAAAAAATCTTTCATGATGCCCGACATGGATGCCAGATTTTCCGGCGTCACAAAAATATAGCCTTGCGCCTGCAATACGTCGTCCGCCCCTGCTTCGCGCGCGGTCAGCACACGCACCTCGACATTCTGTTCTTGCGCCGCACCGCGCGCCGCCGCCTGCGCCATCTGCCGCGAACCGTCGGTCATCGTGTGAAACACGATCAACAGGGTTTTCATTCGCTTGTGAGCTTTGCGGCCCTTATCACTTTCGCCCACTTTTCGACGTCGCCGCGAAAATAATTTCTGAATGCGGCCGGCGTGGTGCCTTCGGAATCCGCCCCCAATCCGGCAAAACGCTCGCGCATTTCGGGCGTTTTCACGATACGGCTGACATCCGCAGCAATTTTCACCACGATTTTTTGCGGCGTGCCGCGCGGCGCGAACAAACCGTACCACACGTTGACTTCGAATCCGGGGACGCCCGCTTCCGCGATGGTGAGCACATCGGGCAACTGCGCTACACGTTTGAGGCTGCTCACGCCCAGCGGTCTCAACTTGCCCGACTTGATCATCGGCAGATTGACCGGCACCCCGCCCATGTAAATCACCAGTTGACCACCAATGAGATCAGTCACCACCTGCGGGCCGCTTTTGTACGGCACATGCAGCATTTGCGTGCCGGTCATCAACGCCAGCAATTCGCCCGCCAGATGATCGGAACTGCCGGTGCCGCCGCCGGAACCATAACTCACAAAGCCCGGTTTGGCTTTGGCCAGTGCCATCACATCCTTGACCGAATGCAGTTGCGAGCTCACCGGCACCACCAGCACGTTATAGCGCGAGGTGATTTGCGTGATCGGCTCGAAGTCACGCAAGGTATCGAACGGCAGTTTTTTGTAAAACGACGGCGCGATGGCCATGCTGCCCGATGCAAACAGGATGGTGTGGCCGTCGGGCGGCGCTTTTGCCACCACGTCCATACCGATGGTTCCGCCGGCGCCGGCACGGTTATCCACGATCAGTGGCTGGCCCCAGGCATCGTTCAGTTTCTGTCCCAGCACGCGGCCGATGATATCCATACTGCTGCCGGGCCCGATATGAATCACCATGCGCACGGGCCGCGTGGGAAATGTGGGGCCCTCCTGAGCCTTTGCAAGGCCCGGCAGTATTGCAGCAACACTCACAACGCACATCCACCACTTATTCATAGCGTGATCCCTGTAACGAATAGTTAATCGTAAAACTTTGCATACTCATCCAGCGCAATGCGCGACGGTTGAAACGTGTTGACGACTGCGTCTTCCTGTGCGTAACCCATTGCAATGCCGCACATCACGGTCCAGTCAAGTGAAATACCCAGTTCGCGCCGCACGATAGCCGGATAACTCGCAATCGAAGCCTCGGCGCAGGTGTGCAGTCCGCGCGCGCGCGCGGCCAGCATCAGCGTCTGCGCAAACAGGCCGTAGTCGAACCAACTGCCGATTTCCAGCGTGCGGTCGATGGTCAACACCAATCCCGCAGGCGCGCCGAAAAATATGTAGTTTTCTGCGCGATAGGCTTTGGATTTTTCATGATCGCCGCGCCCGATGCCCAGCGTGCCGTACAAACCCCAGCCGCAGGCGCGCCGCCGCGCGAGATAGGGTTCTTCGATAGGATCGGTGTAATAGTTGTAATCGCGCTGGTGGCCCGGCTCATCGGTCAGAAACGCGCTTTGGATCGCGCCGCCCACGCGCGTTAAGGTCGAACCGGTCAGTACATGCACGCGCCACGGTTGAATGTTCGAACCGCTGGGTGTATGCCGCCCCAGCTCAACGATGTCGCGCAGCGTTTGCAACGGAATCGCATCGGGTTTATAGGCGCGTATCGAGCGCCGGGTACGTGCAGCTTCGAACACGTCTGCGGCAGGTTTGCTTAGTACATCAATCATTGTTACCTCCAGCAATGATGTTAACACCGCACAAGCCTCGGTTAGAATTGCAGATTAATTCTGCGAAAGACAGCATGATGAACAATCCCATCCGCATCACCTTGGGCGGCTACGGCCCGCACAACACCACGTGCAGTCGCGGCATGAAAGTTATGGGCGATATGATTGCCGCGCAATTTGGCACTGATGTCATAGTGCATTACGTGGGGAACGTAATGGATTTCGGCTACAAGGCTGCTGATTTATTGTGGATGGCGGAAGACGGCGTGTTGTCGATGTCGTATCAATCGACCAGCTATCTCGCGGACCGTGTGCCGGAAATGGATTTCGCAGACTTGCCGTTTTTGTTTGATAACCTCGCGCAGGCGCGCGCGGCGATGGACGGTGCATTCGGTGAATGGATGACGCAGAAGATCGAGGAACGCATTCCCGCCTACCGCGTGCTTGGTTTTTTTGAAAACGGCTACCGCCATATCTCAAACCGGCTGCGGCCGGTGCACGCGCTGGCGGATCTTAAAGCCATGAAGGTGCGGCTGATGCCCGGCGAAATTCATCGCCGCAGTTTTGAACTGATGGGCGCGGTGTCGTGTCCGCTGGATCTCAAGCCGGGACTGGAAGCGGTGGTGTCCGGCACGGTCGATGCACAGGAAAATCCGCTGGCCAACACCGTGGATTACGGCGCGCACAAGGTGCACCGCTACCACACGCTATCGGCGCACTGTTATCTGTCGCGCGGCCTCTACTTCAACCGCGCGCAGTTTGATCGTTGGCCCAAGGCGCTGCAGGAAAGCATGCGCGCAGCCGCGCGCAAAGCGGTGCTGGCGCAGCGCGAACTCGCTATTGAGGAAGAGCTTGCCGCGCGCAAAACAATAGAGGCTGCGGGTGGGGAAGTGGTGGAACTCACCACCGAAGCGCGACGTGCGTTTGTGCAGGCGGTGCAGCCGCTGCACGGCGAGGCGCGCAAGCGGTTTGGGAATGAGGTGTTTGCGTTAATCAGCGATAGTCGTGGCTTGACCTGACATTTTAATAAAAAATAGGTCGAACTTGCCATTACCGCCACCGTTACCGCTGTCAAATTGAATTCCCGCGCGTTCGCGCTATCGTGCGGCCTGACTATGAGCGTAATGTGAAAAAGCTGCACTCCGGTGATGATTTCCTGCCTGATTTCAGAAGCCCCGGCCATCCTGTGGTGAGTCCAACTCAACTGTCCGGATCGATCCGACCTTTCACTGACATCACTGCTAGCGATAGTTCCGGCGCTTCGCGCCACTTAACTCCATTCTTCCGCGTTAGCCAATTCGCGCGCACTTATAGCGATAGCGGCCTTCTGATCTGCCGTGAAGGTATTCCACATGCCCTTAATCCTGTCGTTGATGTGGTTCCGCCAACAATGGACTTTCTCGTAATTTACCCAATCAGGCGCTAAATAGTCTATTGGCGTTTCTGTAACAATTGCGTCCTTATGGGATACAAAGTTGCAGCCTGACTTTCGGCAATGGCGCTTCCCTGTACGATCAAAGTCCGTCCAGTCATGCAGACAGAAGTTCTTCATCTTAGCCCCTCCCAAGGATGCACATCGCGTCAGCCATCTTATGTGGCTTTGTCCGATACAGCGCATTTGCGGTATATCGTCATCACGTTGTGACAATTGTATTGTGTAGTCCAAGAGATCTGCCCTAAGCAAAATAGGAGATCGCTCCTATGCGAGATGCCGAACAGCATGGTAATCTTTTGGGCGAGAGTATCTAAACTTAGCCTGGACTCAATACTTAGGGGGAGTGAAATGCCAAAAATAATAATCGGGCTTGCACTAATTGCGCTTGCCGGATGCACGCATATAGGTTCAGTTAACACCGTGAGGGCGACGAATATCTATTCGGGCCATGACAGCAAGATCAATGCAAAAGTTACTTATGTAGTCGATACCACCTCGCTCTCAAAACTTCAACGAGCGGACACTGTAACCGGCTTCCAGTGTTCTGCCCACCGTTATCCTGTTGATGGAAGTGATTCGTTCAAGACGTCTATCCCGGCAATGCTAGAGACCGTTTTTGATAGCATTCAAGGAACTGAAGTCGCGCAAAGCGGAACGATACAATTACTGTTTAGAGTTGAGAGATTTGAGCCTAGACTGAAATTCACTCCCAAGTTTTTTAGTGCCGATGCGGATGCGACTATTGAACTTGGTGTTAGTGTAACCGGTACTATTGACGGCAAACGAATATTTGGCACTTCCGTCGACAGCCAACGTAATAGATCAGGTGAGGCCGGGGGATTTTGTTCGGGTGCTGGGCAAGTTGTTGCGGATGCGACTAGCGACGTTATAAAAGATGTTTTGGAGAAAATCGGCGAGCGCCTTGCAAATAGCCAACAATTGCGCCACATTGGTAGTGCTAGTTCGCAAGTACCGTTGCAAGTGGTAACAACTTCACCACAGCCACCAGCGATTACCAATCAGACCTTTCGCGTTGTCGCGGGTCAATATGAAAGTGCAGTTGATAATGTTGCTCGTTCCACAGGCTGCGGGCCGGAAGGCGAAATTGCCCTGGTAACTAATGGTCCTAAACATAGAGATTACAAAGTAGAGTGTCCCAAAGGGGGAGCATTGTTAGTGCGTTGCGAATCCGAGGGCTGTCGCGAATTGAAGTAATCTGTAGAGCGAACTAGTCTGGCAGTTTCCGCTCAAGCAGTTTGTGTTACCTGGCTGGCAATAAATTTCGCTGAAGTATAGAGAAATTTCCATCCTCGCCCGCTGCCGTGGGCATAGTTACATCAACCGTCAGTCGCTCACGCGGTTCTTCTACGTCTGCTTTTCCAGAGGTGCAAAAAACCCGATTCCCCGTTTTTTCTCCGGTTCCAGCAGCGCGATCAACTGGGGGATAACATCTGACCGCGTCCTTAGGACGCGGGTTTTTAAGTTGTCACTAAAGTTTCAGACGCCCCTCACCCTCACCCTGACCCGGCCCCTCGCTTCGCTCTCCCCGTAAACGGGGCGAGGGGATTTCATTTTGTCAGGCGCTCTAAGTCTGCCCCACCTTGCGCCGCTCGATGTGCTTCTTCACGCCTTGCTTGCCAACGGTGGTTTTCGGCTTCCAGATGTTCTTGTGTTCGAGCAGGTCTTCTTTTTTCCACACGTGTTTGGCGTCGCCCATGTAGACGATGAACACTTCGCAGCCGTCCGGATATTCATAGGGGCCGTGCGGAATATCCCAGCCGAACACGTAATCGCCAGGGCGCAGATCCTTGCCCGCCACGCACATGCGACCCTTGGTCACCAGGATGGAATGCCAGCTTTTATGGGTGTGCTTGGGCTCGACATAGCCCGCGGGGAAGCGCTGTTTCATGTCAATGCGGTTCATCACCGGATCGTAGTTCAGCACTTTGACTTTCACGCCCTTGGGCAGCGTGAGAATGCCACGCACATCGTCGGATTCCCACGGGATATCTTTGTCGTAAATCGCACGGAACGTATGATCAAGACCTTTTTTTCTACCCTTTTTGCTGGCGGATTTTTTTGCTGCTTTCTTTGCTGCCATGTTGCCTCCTCTGAGTAAAATAAAAATTTAATAAAATAAATACTTACGTATTCACGTTACGATCACCCGTTCGCCGCTACGCGCCGACTCGATGAGTG
>Ga0193752_1002990_pt1 | contig 12026 bp, 7 predicted proteins | sample H1c1metaG_FD_144924 | JGI IMG/M metagenome (GOLD analysis project Ga0193752, IMG submission 144924) | Soil microbial communities from a riparian zone of the East river system, Colorado, United States - H1c1 | ecosystem: Environmental > Terrestrial > Soil > Riparian zone | place: USA: East River... | reverse complement strand
GGCTTTGCGTCGGTGCCGGCGGTGGCCGATGGAGTACCGCAGACGTACACCGCGGCCATCTCTCCCATCGCGCAGCGCGCCGTGGACGAGAGCGCATTGCAGCTCGTCCCACTCGCGGACGACGTCGTGCTCACCGACGTGGCGCGCGATCCGGCGATGCTCGAGCAACTACGACGCAACGGACCGTACGCGCTGCTCGTCGTGCCACTCATCGCACGTCGTCGCGTGCTCGGCTTTCTCCAGTTCCTCAGCTCGGACGTCGAGCGACTCTCGGCGCCGGAGTCATTGCTGTTGGTCGAGGATCTCGCGCGCCGCGCGGCGCTCGCCGTGGACAACGCGCTGCTGTACGGCGAGGCGCAGCGCGCGACGCAAGCGCGCGACGACGTGCTCGCGATCGTCTCGCACGACCTGCGCAATCCGCTCAACACGATTCACATGAGCACGGCGTTCCTGCTCGACATGCTCCAGACGCCCGGGGGCGTCGTGCCGCCGCTCATTCCCCAGCTCCAGCTGATCCGGCGCGCGACTGCGCGCGGCAATGCGCTCATTCAGGACCTCCTGGACGTGTCGCGCATCGAGTCGGGCACGCTCGCCGTGGATGCGAAGTCCACCGGCGCGTTGACGCTGCTCAACGACGCCGTACTCGATCTCGAGCCGCTCGTGACGTCGAAGGGCCTGCGTTTCGAGCACGAATGGAAGGGCGAGGATGCCGACGTGCCCGCTGACCGCGGGCGCATCGCCCAGGTGTTCTCGAACCTCGTCGGCAACGCCATCAAGTTCACGCCCAAGGATGGTCTCGTCCGCATGACGGGCAAGCGGAACGGCAATCACATCGAGTTCGTCGTGTCGGATTCCGGCTCGGGCATCGCGCCGGATCACATGCCGCATCTGTTCAACCGCTTCTGGAAAGCCACGAAAGCGTCGCGCACCGGGGCAGGGCTCGGCCTCTTTATCGTGAAGGGAATCGTCGAAAGTCACGGTGGTTCGGTGAGCGTCGAGAGTGAGCCCGACAAGGGCACGACTTTCTGCTTCAGCCTTCCCGGAGCGACGGACGGTCCGTGACGTCCCGACGCGCCGGCGTGACGCCGTCCGCCCGCTAGGATTCCAGCGTCTCGCGAATGACCTGAAGTAATCCAGCGGGCGAGAACGGCTTGGGAATGAAGGCGGCGCTCGAGGCGATCACCTCGTGCCGTGATGCTTCATCATCTGCGTAGCCCGACATGAAGAGGACCTTCAGTGCGAGCCGTTCCTGCTTGAGCAGGTGCACGAGCTGCACGCCGTTCATTTCGGGCATGATGACGTCGGTGAGGACGAGATCGATTATGCCACCATGCGCCTTCGACAGCTCGAGTGCTTCCATGCCATTGCGTGCTTCGAGCACGGTGTAGCCGCCGCGCTCGAGCACTCGTCGTGCGATCATGCGCAGTGAGTCCATGTCTTCGACGACCAGGATCGTCTCCGTACCATTCGTCTCACGCACCGCCGGCACCTCGGCGGACACCATGATCGGCGCGGGAACGACGGGGAGGTAGAAGCTGATCGTCGTGCCCTGGTTCGTCTCGGATTCGACGTGCAAGTGGCCTCCCGACTGCTTGACGATGCCGTACACCGTTGCGAGACCGAGCCCGGTGCCCTCGCCAACGGCCTTCGTGGTGAAGAAGGGCTCGAAGATGCGCAGTCGATCCGCGTGCGAAATACCTGTGCCCGTGTCGCTGACGGCGACCATGACGTAGCGGCCCGGCAGCACGGGCGAGTGGTCTTCGGACTGCCAGTCCTCCGCGAGGACGACCTCGGCTGTCTCGATGAGGAGTATGCCTCCCTTTGGCATCGCGTCACGCGCGTTGACGGCAAGGTTGAGCAGCACCTGCTCGAGTTGGCCGGGATCTGCCATGACCGCACCGAGCGTTCCGGCGAGCTGCGTGCGCATCACGATGTCCTCCCGGATCAAGCGCGCCAACATCGGCTGCACGTTCGCGACGACAACGTTGCAGTCGAGCGCGCGCGTCTGGAGGATCTGCTTGCGCGAGAAGGCGAGCAGTTGGCGCGTGAGTCCCGCGGCGCGGTCGGCGGCGTCGCGTACGTCTGTCGCCTCGGCGAAGGCGAGGCTCTCCGAATCCATCCCCTCGAGCATGAACTCCACGTTCACCTTGATCACGGTGAGCAGGTTGTTGAAGTCGTGTGCGACACCGCCGGCAAGCTGTCCCACCGCTTCCATCTTCTGCGCCTGGCGGAGTTGCTCTTCCATGAGGCGATGCTCGGTCGTGTCGCGAAAGACGGTATGCACCGCGGCGCGGCCTTCGAAGAGAAATCCCATCGACGAGACGTCCATGTCCCGGACCGTACCGTCGTCGGCCTTCCAGCGCACCGCCGCCCGTGGAACGTCCTGGCCCATCTGAAGCGTCAGAAGGCGGCCGCGCACCCGCTCGAGCTTATCCTCGTGCATGAGGTCCATCACATGTCGGCCGACAATCTCCGCCGGTGACGCCGCTCTGAGAATGTGAGCGGCCGAGCTGTTGGCAAACACGATCGTGCCGGCGACGTGAATGAGAATGCCGTCGGGCGATAATTCCACCAGTGTCCGATACTGCTCTTCGCTCTGGCGCAGTGCCTCCGCCGAATCCACTTGATTGGTGACGTCCACGCCGTGAATGAGGATGCCCGAGTATGTGCCATCTGCCTCGGCCAATGGCTGAAACACGAAGTCGACGACGTGCTTGTGCTCAACTCCAGTGTCGGAGCGCGTCGTGAACGGCATATGCGTGCCGACGAACGGTTCTCCCGTCGCGAGCACGTGATCGGCGATGGCGATGAATCCTTGCTCCAGCGCTTCCGGTATGGCCTCGCCAGCGGCTCGGCCGACGGGATTCCGGCCGAGAAGGCCAATGAAGCCTTCGTTGACCATCTCGAAGACGAGTTGTGGTCCACGCGCGACCGCCATGAAGGCAGGCGCTTGCTCGAAGATGTTGGACAGTCGGTTTCGTTCGAACTCGAGCGAGTCGACGAGCCGCGTCCGTTCGCGATCTCTTTCCTGCTGCTCCGAGATGTCGACGTTGACGACGACGGTGCCGGTGATCAGTCCATCCGCGTCTCGTATGGGAGCCCGCAGAATTAGGACGAAACCACGGGACCCATCAAACCGGGCGATCTCGAGCAACTGCGGGCCAGCAGGTGCATTCGTCTTCGACGCGATGCTCGCTGCCCAGTCGTCCGCTTTGAGCTCGGCACCGTTCTCGACGAACCACGCTTGAAAGCGGTGATAGTCGTTCGGCGAACTGACCGTCGGCAACGTACCTGCCCAGATCTTCTTCGCCTCTTCGTTCGCATGCGTCACTGCGCCTTCGACGCCCGTGAGAAACACGCCGACGGGCATGATGTCGAGCGTTGCCTGAAGGCGCCGCCGCTCCAGGTCGGCCTCGCCAAGCGCTGCCGCCGACGCGCGTTCGGCGCGCTTGCGCTCCGTGACGTCGGTGGCAAGCACCATCTGGCACGGCCGGCCATCGAGCTCGATCGAATGAAGCACGACTTCCACGTCAATGATCTCACCGGCTTTCGTGCGGTGCTGGGCAGCGCCGAGCCGTGTCAGTCCGACCGGAGGCGTCGCCGCGTACCGGTCGAGCGTACTCCACTGAGTGGGAATGCGGATGTCGTACGCGGTGAGCGTGAGAAACTCATCGAGCGTATAGCCATACAGCGCGAGCGCCGCTTCGTTGGCGGAAATACAGCGCATGGTCTCAGGATCGGTCAGCCAGAGCGGCGACGGATTGCTGTTGTACAACAAGCGGTAGCGCGCCTCGCTTTCGCGAAGTTGGGCCTGCGCCCTGCGCTGTTCGGTGAGATCCGTCATCGAGCCGATCATGCGCAATGCGCTGCCTCGCTCGTCGCGGAGGACGTACGCCCGGTCGAGCACCTCGCAGTACGTGCCGTCGGCGCGCCGGTACCGGTACTCGTCGGACCAGGTGTCGCCATCGCCGTGCATCAGCCGCGCGAGGCCGTCGTTGATGCGCGAAAGGTCGTCCGGATGCACGTGAGTCGTCCACCACCGTCGTTCATCAGAGACATCGGAGGCCAGTCCCAGAGGACATCCTTCGTCGCACGCCCAACGAGGCGATAGCGCTCCTCGCGCTCCCTCACGTCGCGCTCTGCTTGCAGGCGTGCGGTGACGTTCTGGTGCGCCACCATCAGCCGCATCGCGCTGCCCTCGGCGATGCGCGTCGCATTGAGCTGGAACCAACGCTCTTCACCCGGCGCGTTGCAGGGATAGAGCATGGAGAATGTGTCACGCTCGCTCGCGAGTAAGGCGCGAAGTCCCGTCGCGATCGCCTGCGCGTCCACAGCGCCACGCGCCGCCGCGGCGTCACAGACGAGTAGATAGTTGGCGCCTCGGCCCGCGGTGGCATCCGAATAGTTGTTTGCTGCCGCGAACTGCTTCCACGAGCGGTTGACTTCGACGATTACGCCGGTGTCGTCGAGAATCGCCACGTGATCGTCGAGAGCATCGAATGCCGTGCGGAAGAACGCTCGCGCACTCCGCAGCTCGCGCTCGATGCGGGTACGCTCGAGGGCGTAGCGGACGCTCCGCTCGAGTGGCCGCGCGCGGAGCTCCGACTTTTCGAGAAGGTGCGCGATTCCGGCGCGAGAGGCCGCCTCGTCCACCTCGTGGCTTGCCATGCCGGTAAGCAGCACGACGGCGACGGGCAGCGTCGGCCCGAACGCTTCGTCGAGCAGTTCCAGGCCACTCCGCGCCCCGAGCCCGTGGTCGAGGAGAATGACATCGTATTCCGCGGAGCGGAGCGCTACAAGTGCGCTAGCGTACGTGTTCGCGCAATCCACCGTGCATCTGAACCACGGAATCTCTGAAAGCGCCCGCTCCGTGAGGAACGCGTCTTCCTCGTCGTCATCGATGACCAGGACGCGCAGGTGCGCGATCGTGTCGCTGTCGTCGAGACGCGGGTAAGGCGGGAGGGCGATCGTGTCCTTCAATTGCACAGGGCGCTCCAGCAATACGACGAGCCCTGCCCAATTGGCTCACGAAGGAAGATCGACTATCTCGAACCAGTATCGGCCTAACGTGCGCATAGCTTGAACGAGGCCGTCGAACGTCACTGGTTTAGAGACGAACGAGTTCACCCCTAGGTCATAACCCTTGAAGATGTCCTCGTCGGCCGAGGAGGTCGTCAGTATTACGACGGGGATCTGCCGCAGCGATTCATCGGCCTTGATGGCGGCTAGACACGAAAAGCCGTCCCGCTTCGGCATCTTGATGTCGAGCAGGATGAGCCCGGGCCGCGGCGCAGCGAGCGGGGCGGCAAACTTGCCGCGTGCGTAGAGATAGTCCATCAACTCCTCGCCGTCGTTCACGAAGTGCAGGTCGTTCGCGAGCCGCGCGATCGTGAGCGCCTCGCGCGCGAACGTGCGGTCTTCCTCGTCATCGTCGGCGATGAGGATGCGGATCGGTTGGCCGGAATTCATGACGCGAGCCTCGTGAGGGGAGCAGTGACACTCACCGCCGCGACGGCGAGTGGGCGTGGAAGCGTCAGGCAGAATCGGCTGCCCTCTCCCGGTGTACCTTCGGCGTAAATGGTGCCGCCGTGCCGCTCGACGATGCGCCGCGCGAGGGCGAGGCCCATGCCACTGCCCGCGTACTCGCTGCGGCCGTGGAGACGCTCCAATGGCTGGAAGATCACCTCGGCGTGCCTCGGCTCGAAGCCGATGCCGTTGTCTGTGACGCAGATGCCGGCGAGCGCCTGTCCCAACGCCGCCGCCGCCTCCGCCTCGAAGGTGCCGATGTGGATCGACGCGACGACCCCCGGACGCCGGAACTTCAGCGCGTTCGCGATGAGATTCTGGAAGAGCTGCCGCACTTGCGTCGGATCGCCCACGATCATCGGCAACGTACCGACGTCCACGATCGCCCCGGCGTCGGAGATGGACGACTCCAGATCCACCAGGATCTCGCTTACGATTGCCGCCGGATCGATCGCGATCATCTTCTGCGGCGGCGACAGTCTCGCCAGTCCGAGTAGCTCGTTGATGAGCAATTGCATTCGGCCGGCGGCATGCGTCATTCGAGTGACGTAATCGCGGTTCTTGTCGCTCAGTGTGTCAGGGGTGCGCTGGAGGAGATCGCCGAACGTCAGGATCTTTCGCAGGGGCTCGTGCAGGTCGTGCGACGCGATGGCGGCAAACTGCTCGAGGTCGCGGTTGGATCGCTCCAAATCGCGCGTTCGGCGCGCCAGCGCCAATTCGGCCGCGCGACGGTCCGTAATGTCCTCGATCGCCAGCAGGATGAGATACTCATGCTCCTCCGGCCGCAGGATCTCGCACGCGTTGAGGATCATGTAGCGCGCGCCGAATTGCGGTGACGTATGCTCGACCGGAAATCCTTCGATTTCGCGATGCTCGGGCAGCACCTCCTTCAGCAATCGCCGCAGCTCCGGGATGTCCCATTGTCCCTCGCCCAGCGCGAAGAGCAGCCGGTCGATCGTTTCAGGAGGCGTCGTATGAAAGGCCGCGAAGTAGGCCCGATTCGCCGCCACGACGCGAAACTCGGCGTCGAGGGCCAACAGTGGCTCGCGGATCGTGTCGGCGATGTAGCTGCCGAGTGCGAGGTGCTTCAACATGCGCAGTCCGCCGGGAACAAGTTAAGTCCAGGCTCTCCATGTCTCAGCAAGAATCGCGGCGGAATGGCGTTTTGCCTGTTCAGTTCGTTCGCTCGCGCACGTCCATCGTGTCACATACGCGGCGAGTCGCGCGGTTCGGCCAACTCCTTGCGTGTGGTACGGTACAGTACAGTAGATTCCTACGTCCGGCCCTTGGCACGATTGCCCCTGACAGCTCGCCCGCCGCTGTCATCTCCAATTGATCAGCCGTCGACCGCTCGTGCTCGCACGGCTCGATCATTGGTCCAGGGAAACGATGGCCCCCACCCGCAAGCATCCGATCGATACGGCCGACGCCAGTCCCGAGGTCCGCCACGCCGAGGCGTTGCTCAAGACCGGGGCCCTGCAAAGCGCGATCTTCAACAGCGCCAACTTCTCGAGCATCGCCACCGACGCCAATGGCGTCATCCAGATCTTCAACGTCGGCGCCGAGCGAATGCTTGGCTACACCGCCGACGAAGTGGTGAACAAGATCACGCCGGCCGACATCTCCGATCCGCAGGAGGTCATCGCTCGCGCGAGTGAGCTGAGCCTGGAGCTCGGAACGCCGATTACGCCTGGCTTCGAGGCGCTCGTCTTCAAGGCCTCGCGCGGCATCGAAGACATCTATGAGCTGACCTACATCCGGAAAGACAGATCGCGCTTTCCCGCCGTCGTTTCGGTGACTGCACTCCGCGACGCCCAGGACGCCATCATCGGCTACCTCCTGATCGGCACCGACAACACCGCACGCAAGCAGGCCGAGGAAGCACTGCTCAAGGCCGGTGCGCTCCAGAGCGCGATCTTCAACAGCGCCAACTTCTCGAGCATCGCGACGGACGCCAAGGGCGTCATCCAGATCTTCAACGTCGGTGCCGAGCGCATGCTCGGCTACACGGCCGCCGAGGTGATGAACAAGATCACGCCGGCCGACATCTCCGATCCGCAGGAAGTCATCGCGCGCGCGAAAGCGCTCAGCGTGGAGCTCGGCACCCCGATTACGCCGGGTTTCGAGGCGCTCGTGTTCAAGGCGTCGCGCGGCATCGAGGACATCTATGAGTTGACATACTTCCGCAAGGACGGCAGCCGCTTCCCGGCCGTCGTCTCCGTCACGGCGTTGCGTGACGCGCAGGAAGGCATTATCGGCTACCTGCTCATCGGCACGGACAACACGGCGCGCAAGCAGGCCGAAGAAGCGCTGCTCAAGGCCGGTGCGCTCCAGAGCGCGATCTTCAACAGCGCCAACTTCTCCAGCATTGCGACGGACGCCAAGGGCGTCATCCAGATCTTCAACGTCGGCGCCGAGCGCATGCTTGGCTACACGGCCGCCGAGGTGATGAACAAGATCACGCCGGCCGACATCTCCGATCCGCAGGAAGTCATCGCGCGCGCGCAGGCCTTGAGCGCGGAGCTCGGCACGCCGATCACGCCGGGCTTCGAGGCGCTCGTCTTCAAGGCGTCGCGCGGGATCGAGGACATCTATGAGTTGACGTACATCCGGAAGGATGGAAGTCGTTTCCCCGCCGTGGTGTCCGTCACCGCGCTCCGCGACGACCAGGATGCGATCATCGGCTACCTGCTCATCGGCACGGACAACACCGCGCGCAAGCAGGTCGAGGAGGAGCGCATGCGGCTCGATCAGCGGCTACGCGACCAGCATTTCTACACGCGCTCGCTGCTCGAGTCGAACATCGACGCCGTGGTGACCACCGACCCGCGCGGCATCCTCACCGACATCAACAAGCAGATGGAGGCGTTGACCGGATGCACGCGCGACGAGTTGATCGGCGCGCCGTTCAAGAACTACTTCACCGATTCGGCGCGCGCCGAGGCAGGCATCAATCGCGTGCTGAGCGAAGGGAAGGTCACCAACTACGAGCTCACCGCGCGGGCGCGGGATGGCACGCTCACCGTCGTCTCGTACAACGCCACGACCTTCCACGATCGCGATCGCCGCCTTCAAGGCGTGTTCGCTTCAGCGCGTGACATGACGGAGCTCAAGCGCATCGAGCGCGCGCTGCAGCAGAAGAACATCGAGCTCGAGGATGCCAGCCGCATGAAGTCCGAGTTCCTCGCCAACATGTCGCACGAGCTGCGGACACCGTTGAACGCGATCATCGGCTTCTCCGAAGTCCTCAGGGACGGCATGCTCGGGGAAATGACCGACCAGCAGCGCGGATTCATCGGCGACATCTACGGCAGCGGCAAGCACCTGCTGTCGCTCATCAACGACATCCTCGACCTCTCGAAGGTCGAAGCCGGCAAGATGACGCTCGACCTCGAGCCAGTGCACATGACATCGCTGTTCGCCAACAGCCTTTCCATCATCAGGGAGAAGGCTGCCATGCGGCGCGTTCGCGTGACGATGGACGTGTCACCGGAGCTGGGACCCATCCAGGCCGACGCGCGCAAGGTCAAGCAGATCGTCTACAATCTGCTCTCCAACGCGGTGAAGTTCGCAGGTCACTCTGCGTGCCACACGTGTTCGCCGTGCCGACGTGGGCAAGCTGACGCCGGCCAGCATCGGACGAAATTTTCCGCTCGCCGAAAGCGAGTTCGAAGACTTCCTGAGGATCACCGTCACCGACACCGGCATCGGCATCTCGCCGGAAGGTCTCGAGCGACTGTTCAAGCCCTTCAGCCAGATCGACAGCGGACTGGCGCGCAAGTTCGAGGGCACCGGCCTCGGTCTCGCCATGGTCAAGCTCCTCGCCGAGCTGCACGGTGGCGTCGTCGCCGTGGAAAGTGCCGTCGACGACGGCTCGTCCTTCACGGTCTGGTTGCCCATCAGGCGCGCCGACGACGTTACGGAGACGCCGACCAAGCCATCGGTCATTATCCCTGTCGTGGCGCTACCCGGATCGCGCACAGCGCTCGTCGTCGAGGATGACGAGAAGTCCGCGGAGCTGATTCGCGTGCAACTGGAGGCAGAAGGCTTCATCGTGCTGCATGCGGCCACCGCTGAGTCGGCGCTCCTGCTCGCAGCGAGACAGCCGCTCTCGCTCATCACGCTCGACATCATGCTGCCCAACATGGACGGCTGGGAGTTCCTCAGCCGCATCAAGCAGATTCCCGAGTTGAGCCGCGTTCCCGTCGTCATCATCTCCATCGTCGCGGACAACAACAAGGGCTTTGCCCTCGGCGCCGCGGTCGTGATGCAGAAGCCGATCTCCCGTCAGGAGTTGTACGACTCGCTCGTCGGGCTTGGCCTCTTTCCCGTTGCACAGGACAAGTCTCTCAAGATTCTGGTCGTCGACGACGATCCGAAGGCCGTGGAGCTGATTGCCGTTCGCATTCTCGGTCTCGCCAGCACGGTGTTGCGCGCCTACGGCGGTCGCGAAGCCATCGATGCAGCGAGGCGGGAACTGCCTGACCTGATCGTGCTCGATCTCATGATGCCCGACGTGAACGGTTTCGATGTCGTCTCGGCGCTGCAGGATCGACCAGACACGGCGGCCATCCCCATCCTCGTCGTCACCGCGAAGCACATCACTCCCTCGGATCGCGCGAAGCTCAACGGCTATGTCATGACCATCATGGAAAAGGCCAACTTCGATCGCGACCGCTTCGTGACCGAAGTGCGTCGCGCCATGTCGGGCCGTCAGGTGATCGCCTGACGATGGCCACGGTACTCGTCGTCGAGGATAACCCTGCCAACATGACGCTGGCGAAGTTCCTGCTCGAGTCGGCGGGGCACAGCGTGCTCTGCGCAATCGACGCGGAAGCGGGCCTCACGCTCGCGCGCGATGAGCAGCCGAACCTGATCCTCATGGACATCCAGCTTCCCGGCATGGATGGACTCGAGGCGACGGCGATCCTCAAGCACGACGACGCGACTCGCGCGATTCCCGTCATCGCGCTCACGGCGCTCGCCATGAAGGGCGACGAAGAGCGCATCCGCGCCGCGGGCTGCGATGGCTACGTCGCCAAGCCGCTGGCCTATCGCGAATTCCTCGCGACCATCACCGCGCACCTCGCGCCCACGTGAACACGTACTTCGACGTCGTCGGCACAGTCGCGCGAATCCTCATCGTGGATGACGAGCGCGTCAACCGGGAGCTGTTACAGGTCCTCCTCCGTCCCGAGGGATACGTGCTATCCACCGCGTCGAGCGGCGAGGAGGCCCTCGCGGCCATCGCCGAGCAGCATCCGGATCTGGTGCTCCTCGACGTGATGATGCCGGGCATGGACGGCTATCAGGTGGCGACGACCCTCAAGGGCGACGTTGCGACGAGTAGTATCCCCGTCATCATGGTCACCGCACTCGACGACCGCAACGCCCGGATGCTCGCCCTGAGCGCTGGTGCCGAAGAGTTCCTCACCAAGCCGCTGGAGCGCGCAGAGTTGTGCGTGCGGGTGCGAAACCTCCTCCGGCTGAAGGCGCTCAGCGACGTGCATGATCGCCACAGCCAGAGGCTCGAGCGCGAAGTCGCCGCGCGTACCGCCGACCTGCGTGCCGAGGCGGATCGCGCGCAACGCTACCTCGATACGGCGCAGGTCATTCTGCTCGCCCTCGACAGGGACGGCAACGTCACCCTTGTGAATCGACATGGGTGCACCGTCCTCGGATGGACCTGCGAGGAGTTGATTGGCCGCAACTGGATCGATACCTGTGTCGCGCCACGAATGCGTGCGTACGTCGAGGCACGACGCGAGCGTCTGCTCTCCGGCACCGTCACTCTCTCCGAGAACATCATCGTTACGCGCACGGGTGACGAACGGCTCGTCGAGTGGCGGAGCACGGTCGTACGCGACGACGCCGGCGTCGTCACGGGCACCTTCAGCTCGGGCATCGACATCACCGAGCGCCATCAGGCGGTCGAGGCGCTGCAGATCTCCGAGGATCGCACGCGGTTCGCGCTGAAGAATGCGAGCGTCGGCACGTGGGAGATGGATTACGATGCAGGAGTGGTACGGTGGTCCGATATCCTCGAGGAACAACACGGCCTCGCATCGGGCACCTTCGCTGGAACGTTCGCGGCGTTCATCGAGTGCATCCACCCCGATGATCGCGACGCCGTGCGCGAGACGATGGACAAGGCCGCGCGATCCGGTGACGATTTCTCGCTCGAGTATCGCGCCGTCTGCGGCGACAGTGAACGCTGGCTCTGTGGCACTGGTCGTTTTCAGCTCGGTCACGACGCGGAACCGGTGCGTGGCGTCGGCATTTCGCAGGACGTCACGGCTCGACGATTGTTGGAAGCGCAGTACCGGCAGGCACAGAAGATGGACGCCATCGGCCAGCTCGCCTCCGGCGTCGCACACGACTTCAACAACCTCCTCTCCGTCATCCTCAGCTACGCGGAGATCGCCATCGAAGACCTCAAGCCGGGGGACCCGCTGCGCGACGATATCGTGGAGATCCGCGAGGCAGGCCAGCGGGCAACC
>Ga0193752_1002989_pt1 | contig 12029 bp, 12 predicted proteins | sample H1c1metaG_FD_144924 | JGI IMG/M metagenome (GOLD analysis project Ga0193752, IMG submission 144924) | Soil microbial communities from a riparian zone of the East river system, Colorado, United States - H1c1 | ecosystem: Environmental > Terrestrial > Soil > Riparian zone | place: USA: East River... | reverse complement strand
AGAAAGGGGGAGTGGGAGAGAGGGTGAGAATGCGACCGCACTCCGGGGACGCGATGCAGAAGGAGCGGGGTTTGTAGACAGAGCGGGGTTCGAGCCCCCCTCCTGGACAGGAGGGGCTGGGGGTGGTAGACCGGTATCGCGGTGTCCGTCCGATCACACCACCCCGCCCCGCGCACATCGCATCGCCTCCGGCGCTGCTCACGGGCGCGGGGCTGTCCCTCCTCGTCTGAGAGGGTGTGAACATAAAGGGAGCAAGCGCGATTCTGGCGCTCCTGGACGAAGCGGAGACCCCTCTAGGACGCCGTACGGGGCGGGCCTAGCAGGCCGTGGAGCCTCTGAGAGCACTCTCAAAGCTCTATGTTCACACCCTCTGAGGAGGGATGGGTCGCGCAACACAGCACCTCGCCATTTCTGCGCCCCGCTTTGCTCCTGTGAGCGGAGCCGTCAGCCGGAGCGATGGGTGAATGGCGGGGGGCGCTGCCCTGGCAAGCCCGCACGATGCGCGGCCATTTGCCTTTTTCCCTCCTTTCCCTCCTTTCCCTCCTTTCCCTCCTTTCTCTCCTCTCCCCTACTCCCTCAGTTCACCCACCGCGGCACCACCAGCGCGACGGCCCAAACCAAAAAAGCGAGGGCGTAGATGGTGCCGGCGATGACGGGGGTGTAGTTCAGCCAGCCCTGCATGATCAGCAGGTTCCACCAGTCGTGGTTCTCCGGGCCCAGCGGGCCGATGAGCGGGAGGGCGCGGGCCTGGGCGTCGGCGGCGTAGACGCTCACGTCGACGAAGTTCTGGCCCAGCCAGCCCAGCGAGAGTTGGAGGCCCAGCTTCTGGTCGTTCGAGAGGAAGTACCAGACGAAGATCCCCGGGAAGAGGAGCTGCATGAGCGAGCCGCCCGCGTACATCATCCACTCCCCGAAGAACCGGAAGAAGAAGTGCCCCGCCTCGTGGGGGAGGAGGTTCACCGAGTGGACGAGGAACCACGGGAGCCCGACGAGCCCCGAGGTGCCGTAGGGCACGAGCACGAAGTAGGCGCACAACGGCACCAGCGCCACCGAGGAGCCCCACGTGGCGAGGTTGTGCTGCTGACGGGCCGTAAGCGCAAGCATGGCGCGGGTATCGGCCGCTGCCCCCGCGGCTTTACCCCCTACCTTGCCTTCGCCGCACAGACGAACGACGCCCCCTCCACCGTCTGTCTTTGGCGCCCGTACCTCGTCCATCGTCCGTCGTCCTCCCGCGTCCCCGTGCCCCCCGCCGCCGGCCTCCTCACCCCCGACGCGCTCCACCGGCTCGACCGGATGGAGTTGCGCGCTCGCCTCATCGTCGAGGGGTTCATGGCCGGGCTGCACCGGAGCCCCTACCACGGCTTCTCGGTGGAGTTCGCCGAGCACCGCCCCTACCACACCGGCGACGCCCTCCGGCACGTCGACTGGAAGGTGCTCGCGCGGAAGGACCGGCTGTTCGTGAAGCAGTACGAGGAGGAGACGAACCTCCGCCACTGGGTCGTGCTCGACACCAGCGCGTCGATGCGCTACCAGGGCGCGGGGCCGGTGACGAAGCTGGAGTACGGCGCCACGCTCGCCGCCGCGCTCCACTACCTCATGGGGCACCAGCGCGACGCGACGGGGCTCGTGGCCTTCGACGACACGCTCCACACCCTCATCCCACCGCGGAGCACGCAGGGCCACCTCCGCGGCCTGCTGGCCACGCTGGACCGGCTCGTCCGCGCGACGCCCGAGCGCAAGGCCCCGGCGCAGACGCGCGCCGCCGCGGCGCTCCACGAGGTCGCCGAGCGGATCCCCCGCCGCGCCCTCGTGGTGGTGATCTCGGACCTCTACGAGACCGACGCCGGAGCCGACGACGACGCCGGGGTGCTCCGCGCGCTCCGCCACCTCCGCCACCGCGGCCACGAGGTGCTGCTGTTCCACCTGATGGACGACGCGACGGAGCGCCGCCTCGACCTCCCCGACCTCCCGGTCACGCTCCGCGACGCCGAGACGGGGCAGGAGGTGACGCTCCAGCCCGCCCAGTTCCGCGAGGACTACACGGCCGCCGTCGGCGCCTGGACCGAGCGCCTCCGCCGCCGCTGCCGCGAGATGCACGTCGACCTCGTCGAACTCGACACCGCCCGCCCCTTCGCTGACGCGCTGGCCTCCTACCTCAATAAGCGGGGGCGGCTGTTCTAGTCGGCCGTTCCGGCCGCCTGACCGCGGACCGCCGACCGCGGACCGCCGACAAATGCGGGGCGGAGGGTGTAGTCGATTGTTTTTACGGCGGTCGGCCGTCTGCGGTCGGCGGTCCGCGCCTCAGGCGCGAGCTTTAGGGCCCCTCTCCCTCTCGCGCGCGATGTTCGGCTTCCGCTTCATCAAGGTGCCCCCCACCACCTACCTCCTGCGGTACGCCGACGGGAAGGTGCGGCAGGAGGGGGCGGGCCTCTCGTTCTTCTACTACGCCCCCACGACGACGCTCGTCTCCGTGCCGCTGGCCTCGAAGGACGTCCCGTTCATCTTCGCCGACGTGACGGCCGACTTCCAGGAGGTCTCCGTGCAGGGGCAGGTGACCTACCGGATCGCCCGGCCGCACGAGACGGCGGGGCTCCTCAACTTCACGCTCGACGCCGGCGGGCGCTACGTCTCCGACGACCCCGAAAAGCTCGGTGAGCGCGTGATCAACCAGGTCCACGTGCTCGTGCGGGGGGAGGTGGAGCGGCTGACCCTGCGCGACGCCGTCCGCGGCGCCGAGGCGCTTGCGGGGCGCGTGCTCGCCAAGCTCGTGGATGCCCCCGCCATCGCGTCGCTGGGGCTGGAGGTGCTCGGGCTCAGCATCGTCGCCGTGCGGCCGACGCCCGACACGGCGCGGGCGCTGGAGGCGGAGCAGCGCGAGGCCCTGCTCCGCGAGGCCGACCAGGCCACCTACACCCGCCGGAACGCCGCGATCGAGCAGGAGCGCGCCATCCAGGAGAACCAGTTGAACACGGAGATCGCCGTCGAGAACAAGCGGCGGCAGATCGAGGAGGCGAAGCGCGAGGCGATGCGGTCCGTGCGGGAGAAGGAGCGGCAGATCCAGCGCGAGGACATGGAGGGGTCCGTCGCGCTGGAGGAGCAGCGCCGCCAGCTCGTCGCCACGGCGGCCGAGAACGCGCGGGCCGAGGCCGACGCCCGCGCCTACGCCGCCTCGGCGCTCGCGGGCGCGCTCGGCGGGCTCTCGCCCGAGGCGCTGGAGGTGCTCGCCTCGACGGGGATGGACAGCGGGCGCCTCGTCGCCCTCGCCTTCCGGCGGCTGGCCCAGAACGCCGAGAAGATCGGGCACCTCAACGTCTCGCCCGACCTCCTCCGCGAACTCATCGACCGCGACGGCGCCGCGCCGTCGGCCTGAGCCCCGCCGCCTGACCCCGCCCGGCCGTGCAGCCGCTCACCGACCGCACCCTCGTGCTCGTCACCCAGCCCACGCGGGTGGACGAGCTGAAGGCCCGGTTCAACACGGTCGAGCAGGCGCGCTTCTACGTCGAGCACCTCGGGCAGCGCTTCGACGACTACCTCGCCGAGCACGCGCAGTACGAGGCCGCCGTCGCCCGCACCGAGGGGCACCTCCGCGAGGTGGGGCGCGTGAGCCGCCTGCCCCGCCGCTTCCTGCCCACCTACCTCTTCGGGCCCGACGACACCGTCGTCGTCGTGGGCCGCGACGGGTTGGTGGCGAACGTGCTGAAGTACCTCCCCGTCCAGCCCGTCGTGGGCGTGAACCCCGACCCCGCGCGGTGGGACGGCGTGCTGCTGCCCTTCGGCCCCGACGACCTCCCGGCGGTCGTGCCCGAAGTGCTCCGTGGGGGCCGCACGCGCCGCGCCGTCTCGCTGGCCGAGGCCGCGCTCTCCGACGGGCAGCGCCTGCTGGCCGTGAACGACCTGTTCATCGGCCCCAGGACGCACGTCTCGGCGCGCTACGTCCTCCGCGCGGGGGGCCGCGAGGAGACCCAGTCGTCCTCGGGCGTGATCGTCTCGACCGGGCTGGGCTCGACGGGGTGGTTCCGCAGCCTCATGACGGGCGCCGCCGCCGTCGCCGCCGCCCGCGCCGGAGAGCCGCCCGCACCGATGCCCGAGACGGCCGAGCCGTGGGAGGCCCGTCTCTTGCATTACACCGTCCGCGAGCCGTTCCCGAGCCGCACCTCCGGCACCGAACTGGTCTACGGCCGGATCGAAGAGGGGCAGGCGCTCCAGTTGGTGTCGCAGATGCCCGAGCACGGGGTGATCTTCTCCGACGGGGTCGAAGCCGACTTCCTCGCGTTCAACGCGGGCACCACCGCCACCATCGGCCTCGCGGAGCAACGCGGGCATCTGGTGGTGTGAGGGGGAAGCGATGAGCGATGAGTAAAGAGCGATGAGTGATGAGCCTGAGGGTGTGAGCCCTCCGTTTCCGTCTGACGACCGACTCTTTCGATGAACCCGATGCGCCTGCTTCTGCTGCTGACCGTGCCCGTCCTCGCGCTGGCGGGGTGCGTGGCCGACGACGACCCCGTGGGCCCGGAGGGCCCCGACACGACGCTGGTGCGGGAGACCACGGCCGTGGTCTCCGACACGATTCCGCCGAGGACCAGCGGGCCGCCGCTGCCGTACGTCTCGCGCGGGGCGTGCCCGTTCGAGTGCTGCACCTACGGCGACTGGCGCCTCCGCACCCCGGCGGCCGTCTACCCCGCCCCGGAGGTCGACGCGACGGCGTCCTTCACGCTCCCCGAGGGCACCCGCGTCCACGCCGACTCCGGCAACGTGGTCGTCGCCCGCCCCGGCGTCGTCGTCGCCGAGGCCCCCTTCGCCGTCACCGACAGCGTCGGCGCCCCCACCCTCGCCCCGGGCGACACGCTCTGGGTGCTGGAGAGCATCGGGGAGGGCTACGTGCGGACGTGGTACCAGGGAAGGGCCTACGACACCTCGGGCGAGGCGTGGCTGTGGGGGAACGAGGACAACCTCGTGCCCGGGAGCACGCGCTCGGCGCGCCTCGTGTCGACGGCCGAGGAGACGTGGTGGGCCCACATCACGCTCCCCGGCGGGCGCGCCGGCTGGCTCCGCATGGACGACGTGCGCGTCGTCGGCGCCGACGGCTGCGGCACCCCGCTGGATTAGGTCTTTTCCCATCGCCCCCAGCCATGATTGAAAGAATCCGCACGCTCGCCGACGAGGTGTTCCCCGAGGTCGTCCGCATCCGGCGGGCGCTCCACCGTCGGCCCGAGCTGGCGTTCGAGGAGCACGAGACGGCCGCCCTCGTGGCCGAGACGCTGCGCCCGCTGGGGCTCGACGTGAAGACGGGGATCGCGAAGACGGGCGTCGTGGCCGTGCTGGAGGGCGGGCGCCCCGGCCCCGCGCTCGCGCTGCGGGCCGACATGGACGCGCTCCCCATCCTGGAGGCCAACACGTTCGACTTCGTGAGCGAGCACCCCGGGAAGATGCACGCCTGCGGCCACGACGCCCACACGGCATCGCTGCTCGGCACGGCCATGATCCTCTCGCGCCTTCAGGAGGATCTGGCAGGCACTATCTGGTTTGTCTTTCAACCAAGTGAAGAAAGGATCCCCGGCGGCGCGAAGGTGATGCTGGAAGAGGGCGCGCTCGACGGGCGCGACGGGCACCCCGCCCCCGCCCGCATCTTCGGGCAGCACGTCTTCCCCCAGCTCCCCGCCGGCACCCTCGGCGTGCGCGGGGGCCCGTTCATGGCCTCGGCCGACGAGATCTACCTCACGATCCGCGGGAAGGGCGGCCACGCGGCGGCGCCCCACCTGCTCATCGACCCCGTGCTGGCGCAGGCCCACGTCCTGACGGCGCTGCAAGCCGTCATCTCGCGCCACCGCCCCGTCGACGCCCCCTCGCTCCTCTCGTTCGGGAAGGTGGAGGCGCTGGGCGCCACCAACGTGGTGCCCGATGAGGTGAAGCTGGAGGGGACGTTCCGCGCGATGGACGATACGTGGCGCTTCGAGGCGCACCGCCTCATCCGCCGCACGGCCGAGGGCGTCGCCGCCGCGCTGGGGGCGACGTGCGAGGTGGAGATCGCCGTGGGCTACCCCGCCCTCACCAACGACGAGGCCGCCGCCGCCGCCGTGCGCGCCGCCGCCGTGGACTACGTCGGGGCCGAGCGCACGGTCGACCTGCCGATGTGGTACGCGAGCGAGGACTTCGCGTGGTACACGCAGCGGATGCCGGGCGCCTTCTACGTGCTCGGCACGGGCGACGAGGCGGCCGGCATCACGCACGGCCTCCACACGCCGCGCTTCACCGTGGCTGAGGACGCGCTCCGCGTGGGGCCGGGGTTCATGGCCTACCTCGCCTGGCAGAACGGCGCGGCGGGCTACTGAGCCGTCGGGCGGGACAGCGTGCTCTGCCGCGCGAAGCGGATCCCATCCTCGTACCCGAACCCGCTGCTGAGCACGCGGGAGCCGTTCATCCGGTCGCCGTCGGCGGAGAGCGTCAGTTCGAAGTGGTACGTGTCTTCCGAATCCCCGTCCAGCCCGAGGTGGTCGAACTCGACCTGCGTGCCCGTGCGGGTGCCGGTGACGGTGAACGGGGTGGAGGTGTAGTCCGGGGTGACGTACACCATGCTCCCGCCGACCACGCCGCTGGTTTCGGTGAGGGTGTAGCGGCCGGTCAGATCGGGCGCGAAATCGTAGATCCACGTGTCGGCGATCGAGATGCCGTCGGGGTCGCTGGGGTCGCCGGAGCTACAGGCGGAGAGGGCGAGGGCGGCCACGAGGCAGAGGGTGGCGGCGCGAACGTAGAAGGAGCGCATGGGGGGAGGAGCGGGAAAGGCTCGCCCCCGAGGGTCGGGGGCTCTGTCCTTACAGGGCGACGGAACGCGCCGACTTTTGCGCCCGCCCGCGCTTTTTTACACCCGCCCGGAGAGCCCCGGCCCCGGAAACAGGAGCGCGCCCCCGGCCACGGTGAGGCCGGGGGCGCGCTGCGCGTGGGCCCCGTTGCTTACGGAGCGGCGGGTCAGGGCAGTACGACCTGCCGCACGAAGTAGGCGTCGTTATCGAGCATGAGCCCCGTGCTGAGCGCCCGGGTGCCGCTCATCTGGGTGATGCTGGTGATCGTCAGCTCGAAGTGGTACGAGATGCTCGGGTCCGCGTCCCCGTCCAGCACGTCGTGGTCGAACTCGACCTGCGAGCCCGCGTGGGTGCCGGTGATGGGGTACGTGGCCTGGATGATCCCCCCCGGATAGTCATAGTAGAGATCCACGTGCCCGCCGATCACGCCGGAGGCGTCGGTGAGGGTGTAGCGGCCGGTTATGCCCTCGCCAGTGAACTCGTGGAGCCACGTCCCGGTGACGTCGCCGATGGGGGGATCGGGGTCGTCGTCGTCATCGTCAGGGGAGCCGGAGTCGCAGGCGGAGAGGGCGAGGGCGGCCACGAGGCAGAGGGTGGCGGCGCGAACGTAGAAGGAGCGCATGGGGGGAGGAGCGGGAAGGGCTCGCCCCCGAGGGTCGGGGGCTTCTCCCTACAGGGCGACGGAACGCCGCGCTTTTCTCGCCCGCCCGCACTTTTTTTTACGTCCCGCCCGAGAAGCCCCGGCACCGGGCTACAGAAGGGCGCGTGCCGAGCCCGCCTCCCGGACGCTATCGCCCGGCGACGGGGCCGTACGTGAACGCGACGCCCACCGGGTAGAGCAGGCGCGGGGTGAGGCGCGGCGTCACGACGAGGTGGACGGGGATGGGGCCGTCGGTGCCGGGCCGCACCTCGCCGTCGTAGTGCGCCTGCATATCCAGCGCGTGCCCCCGGAGTTCGATCCGGATGATCGTGACGGCGGCGGTGGCGTCGCCCGGCTGACCGACCACGCCGACGACGGATTGGGCGTCGTAGTCCACCGCCGGCAAGGGGACGGCCAGCCCGTAGACCTCCACGAAGGCGGCGGCCTCCGCCTCGCTCCGCACGACCACGGTGTAGGGGAGGCGGTCACCCTGCTCCGTCTGCGTCCGCGTCACGGCGGCGTTGCTCTGGAGGAGGGTCTCGTAGGCGAGCACCTCGGCCGAGGGCTCGAACAGCGAGCACCCGCCCGCGAGCGCGGCGAGGATCAGGACGGCGGGCAGGAAACGGACCAGGCGCATCGGGCACAGGGGAGGCAGGGGCGCCGAACATAGATCACCCCTACCCCGTCCATCAAGGGCCCGGCCGTAGCTCCCGCCGTCTTCTCAGCGTGTCCCCTCGGGCACGACCCCGGCCGCGTCGCGGCGGGCGCGGAGCCCGGCCCGTATGCGGCCGAGCCGGCCCAGCATGATGACGAGGGCGAAGAGGCCCAGCCCCATGAAGGCCCCCATGCACAGGAGGTAGAACGCGGGCGTCGGCCCGACGGCCGCCTCCAGCCGCGCGTAGGCCGGCGACGTGTCGCCGAGGATGAACCGCCCGCCTTGAGAGGAGAGGACGTAGGCGAACACGAGCCCGCCGATCGCGCCGACGAGGGGCCCGGCGAGGAGACGCCACCCGAACCCACGTTCGAGGTTTTCGAGCAGGCGGGCTTCGCGCGCGGTGAGAGGCTTCACGGGCAGAAGGGGAGGCCGCCCGAGTCTACGGCGTCCGACACCTCCCATGAGGACATAACGGGCTAAGCAGACCCATCGCGAACGTGCCTTCCCTCAACTATCGTCCCGCTGCCGTATGCAGGCAGAGACTTCTCCTCTAGGGGATAATGGAGTGGTTTCTGTGGCCCATTGCTCTCGGGTATGCCTCCCAAAGGGAACCCATGCCGCTCCACCTATGGAGTCCAGCCAGCACGAGACCCCCGCGGTTGGCATTGAGAGCTTAGTTTGACGCTCGTTGAACGTTTTATGTCCGTTGCTCCCCGTTCTATTCGCTCGCCGCCGTGTAGCCGTGCGCCCCCGCCGCAGCTTTAATCCCAAACGGAAGCTTGCAATTCACGTAGATGAGTTCAAGATGGCCGCTCTGGGCGCGCTCGTCAGCTATGGAGGAAACCCTGAACACAAGCGCAACCCGGGGGATTTCGGGCTTACGCCTCCATCGGCTCCGCGCCGTGACAAAACGCTGTGCGACGAGGCGGGCATCTTCACTCGCGCAGAAGCCCTCCGGCTCCTTAAAGCAGGCATTGAGCGGGGCCTCGTTAGCGCGCATGATAGCGGCCCGCCCCAGAATGTCTGGGCTGTCACAGCGGACGGAATCCCTGTCGAGGCCCAGCTCGAAAACGAGGGGCTGTTGACTTACCATGGCTACCCTATGCCGGCAGCAGACCCCCTCCGCCGCGAGATCCTAGCACGCTGGCAGACTACGTGAGCGAACCCTTCCGCATCGGCTTTGAGTGGCTCAGCAACGACCACGGCAGCGCGGTGGAGCGGGCTACATTCGCCCAGCTCGACATCGAGACGGCAGGAAAACGAGCGACGGTTCTGGAGGATCTGTCTGCCAGAACGGTTCGCCGGTATGTTCGCGCATCCGCCTACCACCTCGCGCTCTGGCTCACTGCAAACTGGTGGCGGCTGCGTTGGGAGCCGGAGCAGGAACGACCTTCTCCCGACTGGGCCCTGAGCCATAGCATCGCGGGCGTTGGCGAAGGCTACGTGTGGCCGGACCTCCGCCTGTCCAGCGACGGCGAAACGGTGCTGGCGGACAGCCATCCGACAGAGGGCGGGGGACCGGAACCGATTCGTTACCTCAACCGCTTCCGTGTACCGATCCAAGCCGATGCGTTTGAGCAGGGGGTGGACCGGTTTGTCGAAGCCGTTCTGGAACGGCTCAGCGTCCACGTAGCTGCCGCCCCCCTAAACACTCTATGGCAGGAACTCCGGGAGGAGCGCTCCGACCCGGAGGCTACGGCATGGCGCCGCATGGAGGCAAAGCTTGGATTCGATCCTGACGAAGCGGAGGAGGAGCTATTGGAGCGGCTGAAGGGTCTCGCCAAGGAAGCAGGGCAAGCCGCTACTGAAGAAGTTGCCGTTGTCGCTAAAGCCGAAGCACCCGACACCCTGGTAGCGCTCCTAGCATCGAAGGATAGATCCATAAGGATAGGGGTCCCCCATGTCGGGCAAATCCGCCTCGGTGCGATGGATGCCGTCTCTACTTCCGCACCCCCATGGCTACGTGGCGCAGCCGCCGCGCAGATGGCCAGAATCACCTGGGGGTTCGGGAGTGGGCCACTCCCTTCAGCAATGCTCTCTGATCTCTTCAGCATCCCAAGAGGAATCCTCAAGGGGCAGATCCCTCCGTCTGAAGCCCCTATGCCTGTAGGCTTTCGAGAGGCAAACGAGGACGGATCGCTCCGGGTCGTTCTCACCAAACGGAGCGCAGCGGGGCGTCGGTTTGCCCTTGCCCGCGTTGTCGGCGCTCACGTCTTTTGCGAAGATGACCGAATGCTACCCGCGACAAACTCAAAGACGGCGAGACAAAAGTTTCAGCGTAGCTTTGCACAAGAACTACTGTGTCCATTTCGCGATCTCGTTGAATACATAAATACCAATACGCCATCGGATGACCACATAGAGGATGCCGCCCATCACTTCGGCGTCTCGCCACTATTAGTAGAAAGCACACTGGTCAACAATAACTACATAAATCAACCCATAAGGTAAGACGAACTACGCGGCGTAGCGCTCCCCGTCGAAGGTGTAGACGATGCCGACGGCGGCGAGGATGTCGTTACCTCGCTGACGGTGGCGGCCCGCCGAAGGCGCACGCAATGGGCCCGGCGAGGAGACGCCACCCGAACCCACGTTCGAGGTTTTCGAGCAGGCGGGCTTCGCGCGCGGTGAGAGGCTTCACGGGCAGAAGAGGTAAGCGCGCCGGAGTGTACGGCGCGCGGCGAAATGCAACGCGGCCCGCCCCGGATCGGGGGCGACAGCCCTAACACGAGAGGCGTCTATCTTCGGCGGACTCATTTCTGCGCTTGAATGTCCCCCCTCGTTGAGTACCTCCGCGAAGCCTACCTGATCCACTACTCACGGATGGGGGTCAAGGAGGAGAGCTATTACCCCGCCCTCGCCAACCTCCTCAACCGCGTCGGCGCGCGGTTGAAGCCGTCGGTTCACGCCGTACTTCAGTTGCAGGACGTGGGCGCGGGGAAACCCGACCTCGGCCTGCTCACGCGCGATCAGGTGGAAGGGCCTGCACGCGACGCGGCGAAGGCGGGTGTGCTTCCGGCCCGTGGCGTCGTGGAGGCAAAGGGGACGGCCGCCGACCTCGACACGCTCCTGAAGAGCGCGCAGGTGATGCGGTACCACGGGCGCTACGGTCAGGTGCTCGTCACAAACCTCCGCGCCTTCGCCCTGCTAGGCCGTGACGCCACCGGGCACCCCGTCGTGGTCGAGCGGCTCGAACTCGCAGAGACAGAGGGGGGCTTCTGGGCGATGGCGGCCCACGCCGACCGGTTGGAGGACACGGAGCGTGAGGCGGAAGTAGAGGCATTCTTCGAGCGCTGCCTCCGCTACGGTGCCCCGCTTGATCGCCCACGCGACCTTGCGGCCTATCTCGCCGCCTACGCGCGTGAGGGCCGCGCCCGACTTGACCGCCTCGCCCGCGAGCCCGGCGGCCTCTCAGCCCTCGCCTCGCTGCGCGACGCCCTTCAAGAGACGCTTGGTGTCCGCTTCGACGGGGAGCAGGGGGAGCGGTTCTTCCGCGCCACGGTCGTTCAGACCGTTTTCTATGGCGTGTTCTCGGCGTGGACGCTGTGGCACCGTGAGCATCCCAACCGCACCGAACCGTTCTCGTGGTATGGCACGCCGGGATACCTCCACCTTCCCGTTCTCAAGCGCCTGTTCGCGGAGGTAGTGAGCCTCAACGCACAGAAACTGGGGCTCACCGACCTCCTGAACCGCACAGCGCAGACGCTCGACCGCGTGGACCGGGGCCGCTTCTTCGCACGCTTCGACGCCGAAGCCGACGCCATCCAGTATTTCTACGAGCCGTTCCTGGAGGCGTACGACCCGGCACTGCGCAAGCAACTCGGCGTGTGGTACACGCCACCGGAGTTGGTCCGCTATATCGTAGCGCGGGTAGACGAAGCGTTGCGGGACGAGCTGGGAATCGAGGACGGGCTAGCGGACCCGCGTGTCGTAGTGC
>Ga0193752_1002988_pt1 | contig 12038 bp, 13 predicted proteins | sample H1c1metaG_FD_144924 | JGI IMG/M metagenome (GOLD analysis project Ga0193752, IMG submission 144924) | Soil microbial communities from a riparian zone of the East river system, Colorado, United States - H1c1 | ecosystem: Environmental > Terrestrial > Soil > Riparian zone | place: USA: East River... | reverse complement strand
CGGTGAGAACAGCATCGCCGCCCGCGATATCGGCGACGACTGCATGCACCACGAGGAGTGCGGCGAAGAAGGTTTCTGCGATGTCGATGGTACGTGCGCGGCGCGCTTCGATACGGGCGAGGCGTGCGACGACGACGCGCAGTGCGGCGACGGCATCTGTTACGACTTCGGTGATGAGCGCACGTGCACGGACCGCATCGTGCTCTCACGCTCCGAGCCGATCTGCGCGGACCTGCGCTAAGCCGGGCCTGGCTGCTGCCATCGGTTGGCAGCAGGTCGTCAGCAGGGCGGGTGCTGCTGACAAGATGCTGTCAGCAGGGGGTGGGTAGAAAAGGGCATGTCGAATCGCGCGGTTGGGCGGTTCGGCAGGTCGGGCGGACGTCCCGGCAGCCGCGAGCGAAAAAAGTCGCGAGGGCTGTCGATCCGGAACGGGCTCGTTCGACGTGTGGATGAAGGCCGCAGAGACGGCCGCTCCCCGAGGCCCCAATGAACACCGAGATTGCACTTTCCATCGATGCGCTGGCGCTTGGTCGCCCCGTGGATGGCCTCGATGCGCGCGATCGCAAGATCATCGGCTCGGTGGTGCGCGCGCTTCAGCGCGTGCTCGAGAGCGACGGCGTGACGCCGGCTCTGCAAGAGGATCAGCGCGCGCAGATCGTCGTGAAGGACGGCGAGGTGCTGTTGCTCGCCGCGGTCTCGACCCAAGCCATGGATGCCGAGCTCGCCCGCCCGTACCGCCTGCCGCCGCTTCAGACCCGCCAGCCCCGTACGTTCGCGTTCGGTTGAGCGCTGCGCTTGAGCTCTTGAATCCACTCGTGCGTTAGAGCCTGCGGCGGCACCAGCTGCGCCTCCACGAACGCGCGTGACTGTGGATCGAGCTTCGGTAGCGCGCGCAGGTAGTCGGTGCGGCCGCGTGCTTCGCCCAGCTCGAGCGCTGCGACCAAGCCGGTGATCCCGAATAAGTCGGCGCAGAGCGCAATGGTCATCGCAAGGATGCCCCATGTGCCCGAGCTCCGAGTCGGAATGCCACCGAGAGCCTGGATGCGCCGGCGCAGCAACTGAATGCGCCGAGCGTGCGACTGCATGCAATCGTCCAGGCAGGCTCGAAATCGTGGGTTCCTCACGCGATCGTACGTGTAGCGATAGATCTCGACTGCACTCAATTCGCCGCGCAACAGCTTGTTAAATGACGCAACGCTTCGATTCGAAGGCTCCATGATGAGGACGGGACGATCCAAGTCCCATGCCACGCATCCGGCAAGTTTCCTTGCATGCGATTTGCACGTCCCACCGTCATGCATATCGCCGGAACATCCATCAAGCCCCTCGAAGTGTGGCGCCGCGACGTGAGCGCAGCGCAAGCCGTCGACTTTGCACGATCGATCGCGGCGACCATGATACGCGGCGGGTCGGGCGCCATGGTGACGACACCCGGCGCGAGGCCGGCAGGCCAGCTCGTGCTGTACGAACGCGAGAGCTGCCCGTACTCGCGGCTCGTGCGCGAAGCGCTCAGTCATCTCGACCTGGACGCGCTGATCAAGCCGTGCCCACACGGCGAATGGCGCAACACCGGTGAGCTGCGGATGCTGTCGGGCGATGAGCAGGTGCCGTTCCTGATCGACGAAGGCACCGGTCGCATGCTCGGTGACTCGAAGGCGATCATCGCCTATCTGTTCGACAACTACGGCCAGCATCGCTTGCCGCTCCAACTGCGCGTGCACGGCCTCGCTGAGCTGACCTCGAAGCTCGCGACCCGCCTGCGCGGCAAGGACGACAAGCCGCATCAATCCGCTGAGCCGCCGCCGAAGCCGCTCGAGCTGTACGGGTACGAGGCCTCACCGTATTCGCGCACCGTCCGCGAGAAGCTCGGCGAGCTGGGATTGCCGTACCTGTGCAGGAATCTCGCGCGCGGTAGCTTGCGCCGCGCGCTGTTCGTCGCGCAGCACGGCCGCGAGCAGTTCCCGCTGCTGCTCGATCCCAACACCAATGTGCTGATGTTCGAGAGCGAGGACATCGAGCGCTATCTGCAGGAGCAGTACGCGCCGAGGCCTCGGCTCGAAGAGACCTTCCAGCGCTTCGTCGTGATGGCGAGCTGAGCGATCAGTACGTCATCATCGACGGACGTGTATCGGTCGGTTCGTAGACGTGAGGCTTGAGGTACTTGTGCATATGTTGCGCGCACCACGCTGTCGGGTCGTTCGACTGCTTGCGAGCTTCGAGGCACGCGGTGCACGCCGGCTCGATTTTCTCGGACAAGACGGCGCCGCCGTGGTCCTTCGGGATGGCGATGAGCACTGGGCAATGTGCGGCATGCAGGATCTCACCGGCCACCGAGCCCAGAATCATCCTCTTGAGGCCATGACGTTGGTGCGACCCGACCACGATGACGTCCGCGTCGATGTCCGCAGCGGTCTGCAGGATGGAGCGGACGGCAGCGCCCACGCGCACGTGACCGATAACGCGCTGAGGTATCGTGCTTTGCATCGCCTCGATGCGGCGCTGCATCTCGTGCGGCGCTTCTTGCAGCTGACCGTCGACCCATGTCAGCCCCGCGGTCGCGGTCGAAGCGCTCTGTTCGACCACTGCATGCACCACGTGGAGCTCGCTCTGAGGTCGCAACGCGGCGATACGAGCCGCTTCCTGCAGCGCCGTCGCATCCGTGTCGTCGAACGCCATGCCGACTAAGATCACGTAGCGAGAGTCTTCAACAGCAGAACTTGCGGGGTTCATAGTGCCTCCATATGCCTAAGGAGGCACTCGCAAGGAGCATGCCTCTCCGGGAAGGCGTTCGAGCGAGTGCATGCAGCCGGATACTCCGCTGACATTCGGCGCTGTAACTGCCGGAGACGATCGATGCTGGGCGCGAGGTGCGTTTGAGCGACGCGAGATCGCGCAAATTGTCGCAGCTGGCTGGTGACCGCCGCAAGCGAGCGCGCTCGAAGTCGCTTGCGGCTTGAGCGTCGCTCTGCTGCCTGCCGCGACCGTCGCGGTGCAGCGTGCCCAGGTTGCTGCACGCCGCGCTTGCTTGAGCTAAGCGTCGAAATCCACTACGCAGGCCTTCGTGTTGCGAGCGAGCGGTTGTGCGGGCCTGATCGCGGCGGCCTTGCTGTGGGCGCGTGTCGGGGCGGTGCACGCGCAGGCCGCCGAGCAGGTTCACGTCGAGGTCGCCGAAGGCGCGTGCCCCGACGCAGCGCAGCTCGAGCAAGCGCTCCAGCCGTTGCTCGAGCAGGGCGTGACGCTGGTGTTCGAGGCGACCGCTTCGACCACGCGGCGCGCGAGCGTGATCGACTCGGGCCAGCAGTACGCGATCGAGATCGATGGCGAGCGCCGCGAGGTCGAGGATACGCGGCGCGATTGCGTCGAGCGCGCGCGCGTCGCCGCGGTCTTCATCGCCCTGAACATGCAGGCGCCAGCCGCAAAACCGGAGCCGCCGAAGGAACCGGAGCCGGAGCCCGAGCCCGCGCCGGAGGCGCCCGAAGCGCCGCCGCTCCCGCCGGGCCTCGGCGTTTCGCTGTTCGCGCTCGGCGAGCACTCCACCGATGCCGCGCGCACCACCTTCGGCGCCGGCGCATCGCTGTTCTATATCGACGCCCCGTTTCGTTTCGAGCTCGGCGCCGGTGTGCTCGCGCCGATCGAGCTCGAGCTGGACCCGCGCGATGACATCCGCGGCCGCGCCCGCTTGCTGCGCGTCCCGCTCGCCCTAACAGCGAGTTATCTGCTGCGCCTGTGGTCGTTCGAGCTCGGACCCACGCTCGGCTTGGCGCTCGACGTCCTCCATATTGAAGGCGGAGGGGAGGGCATCGAACGGCCGCAGACCGAGCTCCGGCTGAGCCCGGGCCTGCTCGCAGGGGCCGACCTCCACCTGTGGCTCAGCCGCTACGTCGGGCTCGTGCTCAGGCTACAAACGCGAGCGTTTCCAGTGGTTTACAGGTTTGAGGTGGAGCCGGCCGGCAGCCTCGGCGAGGCGCCACGGCTGTGGCTGAGCGGCCAGCTCGGCGCCGAAGCCCGCTTTTAACGAAGCACCGCTGAAGGATCCCCCCGACCGCGCCCAACTCCTGAGCAGGAGGTCCGATGGATCGACTGAGCGCGAGACGGGTCGGTGGTGGTGCCTTGGCGCTGATTTTGTGCGCTTGCACGGGCTCGATCTCGACGCCCCGGCGGGACGGGGTCGTCTATGGCCCCGATGGGATGGTCATCGGCGCGGCGGGATCGGGTGCTCCGACGGGCGGCGGACCGCTCGGCGGTTCCGCGGGTGTTGCCGGCGCTGTTGGAGGCAACGGTGGCGTTGCAGGGGTTGGCGGCAGCGCCGGCGGCACCGCGGGTATGGATCCACAGGGCAATCCGCTCACGTGCGTGACGCCCGAGGTCGGCGAGACGCCGATGAAGCGCGTCACGCACAGCGAATACAACAACGCGGTGCGCGACTTGCTCGGCAACGACTCGAAGCCGGCCGATGCATTCCCGCCCGATACGCAGGTCGGTCTGTTCGACAACACGATCAGCGCGCAAACGGTGTCGCAGCTGCTCGGCGACTCGTACCTCGACGCCGCGATCAGCCTCGCGGAGGGCATCAGCGACGTGAACGCGCTCGCAGGCTGCGACGCCGCGACCGGCGACGCGTGCGTGCGTCCGTTCGTCGAGCGCTTCGGCCGCCGCGCCTATCGCCGGCCGCTCACCACCGAAGAGGTCGATGCGTTGATGGCGAAGAGCGCCGAAGCGCGCGAGGCCGAAGGCGCTGCGACCGGCGTGCGCGTCGTCGTCGCCTCGATCCTGGCGTCGCCCAACTTCGTGTTCAAGCCGGAGGCGGGCGGTGATGCCTCTGCGCTGCCGAACGCGAAGCAAGCGACCGCGTTCGAGCTGGCCTCGCGCTTGGCGACGTTGATCTGGGCCTCGGTCCCGGACGACATGCTGCTCGACGCGGCGCAAAACGGCGAGCTGGTGACGCGCGAGCAGGTCGCGGACCAAGCGCGCCGTATGCTGGAGAGCGACAACGCCAAGGCCGCAGTCGCTTCGTTCTACGAGCAATGGTTGGGCTTGCCGTTGCTCGCGTCGGCGACGAAGGACCCCGACCAGTTCCCGATGTGGAGCGACACGCTGCGCGACTCGATGCGCGAAGAGACCAAGCGCTTCATCTCGAACGTGCTGTGGGAGGACGATGCGCATCTGTCGACGCTGTTTACCGCGCCGTACTCGTTCATCAACGCGTCGCTCGCGGAGCTGTATGGCGTGAGCGACGGCCCGGCCGATGACGCGACGTTCGTGAAGACCGACCTCGACCCCACGCAGCGCGCAGGCGTGCTGACGCAGGGCTCGTTCATGTCGTCGTACGCGAACCCGCAGTTCAGCTCGCCGATCAAGCGCGGCAAGTGGGTGCGCGTGCGCATGCTCTGCCAAGACTTGCCCGACCCGCCGGCGAACGTGCCGGCGCCGCCGCCGCCTTCGCCCGACGTCTCGACCCGCGAGCGCTTCGCGATGCACACCGCGAGCGCGGCGTGCAGCGGCTGCCACGTGCTGATCGACGGCGTCGGCTTTGGCCTCGAGAACTACGACGGCATCGGCAAGTACCGCACGATGGAGAACGGCTCGATGGTCGATGCCAGCGGCCGCGTGAACGAGTCCGACATCGACGAAGAGTACACGGGCGGTGTCGAGCTCGCCGCGCTGCTCGCGCGCAGCGGACAAGCGCGCGACTGCTTGCCCACGCAATGGCTGCGCTACGCGATGGGCCGTGAGGAGGACGACGAAGATACCTGCTCGCTCGTCTCGATCCGCCAGGCGTTCGAGACCTCGGGCGGCGACATGCGAGAGCTGATGGTCGCGCTCACGCAGACCGATGCATTCATGAACTACAGGCAGCCGGAGTAAGGGGAAGCGATCGATGAACAAGCAATGGATGCTCTCTCGGCGCGCGCTTCTCGGAGGCCTAGCTGCCACCGGCGCCTATGCCTTGATGCCGCGCGGCTTCAACAAAATCGCGCGCGCGCAAGCCGTACCGACTCGTTTGATTCTGGTGCACGTGCCGGAAGGCATGTGGAGCGGGGCGCCCAAGCCTAGAGCCGGTGGCACCGACCTCGGGACGATCTTCGAAGCTGTCCAAAAGTGGCAGAGCAAGATCCTGGTCGTCGACAACATGAACATGGAGTCGCGCGACCACGGACCGGGTGGCGACGGCCACCACCGCGGCGTGCCGCACATGTTCACGTGCACGGAGATGCAGAGCGAGAGCCAGGCCGGCGGTATGTCGATCGATCAAAAGATCGGCAACGCGATCAGCGGCGACTCGCCCTTCAAGACGATCAACTTGGCCGTGCGCATCGTGTATGGCGACACCAACTCGACCTCGATCTGGTCCGGGCCGGGCAGCGTCGTGAAGCCGGAGCAGAGCCCCTGGCGCGCGTTCGATCGCTACCTCGGTGGGGTGATGCCGGGCACGCCCACGCCGAGCGAACCGGGTTACAGCCTCAAGAAGAGCGTGCTCGACTCGGCGCTGGCGGAGACCGCCACGCTGCGCTCGCGGCTCACCAGCACCGATCAGGTGCTGCTCGACACGTACCAAACGTCGCTGCGCGACATCGAGCGGCGGCTTGGCTCGATCACGCCGCCGACCTCGAGCGGCTGCGTGCTACCGGAGCTCGGCGGCTCGATCGACATCGCGGCCGAGGGCAACTACGAGCACGTCGGCAAGCTCCAGATGGACATCCTGGTGTCGGCGATGCAGTGCGGCGTGACGCGCGTCGGCACGCTGGCGTTCGGCAACTCGAACGATCAGTGCGCGTACTCGTGGCTCGGCGTGAACAACATCGGCCACGACCTCGCGCACAACAACAACAACTGCGACCCGAGCGGCTCGAAGAAGCTGACCGTGTACAAGTGGTACTCGACGATGCTCGACCACCTGCTGACCAAGCTCGACTCGGTCCAGGAAGGCGAGGGCACGATGCTCGACAACACTGCGGTGGTGTGGGCGTCCGAGTTCAGCGACAGCAACGGCCACAACGCCAACCGGCTGATGTGGCTGCTCGCGGGTAACGTCAACGGGTACTTCAACTCGGGCCGAATCCTCGACGTCGGCGGCAAGTCTCTGAACGACTTTCACACGTCGCTCCAGAACGCCTTTGGGATCGGCGATACCAGCTTTGGAAACCCTGCATACTGCGACGGACCGCTCTCGGCCCTGACCTAACTCCATGTTGACCTGTGCCTCTCCTTTCAACGCTGCGGTCACCGGCAACACCGGTACGGGCGTGCTGTGGGAACGGTGGGACTTACACACTGGGCCGTTGCAGCGTATGAAGGAGACTGTGCCGGGTCGCTCCAATCTGTCTGCGCGGATCGCACGGGAAGCGCCTGCGAGCGCACCGGAGAGCACGCCGCTGAGCGGTACTGAGGGCATCGGCTTCGATCGCGTCTACGTCGAGCACTTCCAGCACGTCTCGCGCTGGGCGCGCGCGCTCGGCGGGATGGAGGCCGATCTCGACGACATCACCCAAGAGGTGTTCTTAGTCGTCCGGCGCAAGCTGGATAGCTACGTCGGGCCGAGCATGCAGGCCTGGCTGTATGGCATCACGCGCCGAACGGTGAGCGACTATCGGCGTCGCGCGTTCTTTCGCAGGCTGTTCACCGGCGTCAATCGCAGCCTCGAGTCATCGCCGCAGGTCGAGCGCACGAGCGGCGTCGACCCGTTTGCGCGTTTGGAAGCGCAGCAAGCGATCGGTGCGATCCTGAAGAGGATGTCGCTCGTCCGGCGCAGCGCGTTCATCTTGTTCGAGATCGAAGGCTACAGCGGCGAAGAGATCGCGGAGCTGGAGCAGATCCCGGTCGCGACCGTGTACACGCGGCTGCACCACGCGCGGCGCGACTTCCTGCGCTTGACCGCAGAGCTCACTGGCTTGCCGAGCGAGGAGCCTTCGGAATGAAGCGCTTGCGCGACATGGAAGCGACCAGCGATCTGCAGCGCAAAGCGCAGCAGATGATCAGCGCGGTCGATCCGGTGCCGGCTTCCGCCGAGCGGATGGCACGGATTCGGCGCCGGCTCGATCAGCCGCGCGGCGGCTGGGGCTTCGTGTCGACGCTGCGCAAGCTGCCGGCGCTCGCGCTGGCGGGGCTCGTCGTGCTGTTCGGCGCGAGCGCGTTCGCGGCGGTGCGCGTGTTCGTCGAGCAACGAGAGGCGCAGGCGATCGATGCCGCGCAGCGGCTGGAGCGTACGACGCGCGCCGAGCGGGCGCAGAGCGCAGTCGAGCCTGCTGAGGCGGTAGAGCCTGCGGATGAGATCGCTCGGTCCGAGCAGGTCGTCCCCGAGGTCGCCAACGAGCAGCAAGCCACGACGCCGCGGGCGCACGATGCGCCACGGATCGCGCCGCGCCACCGCAACAAGGCGCCCGTGCGCACGCCCGAGGAAGAGCAAGCCGAGGCGGTGCATGACAGCGAGCTCGTGCACCGCGCCGTGAAGGCGCTGCGCCGCGAGGCCAACCCGGCGCTGCGTATCGAGGCGGCGATCGCGCTGCGCGATCCGCGCGCGCGCACGTACGCAGAGCAGTACGTGGCGGGCTATCCGAGCGGCCGCTACCTGGCGATCGCCCGCCGTGCGCTGAGCGAGGGTACGCAGCAGTGAGCGGGGGCCGCACCGCTCGGCGCGCGCCGGGCACGTCGTACGCCGTGTTGCTCGCGATGCTGGCTGCGGCGAGCTGCGCGCCCGACGTCGTGATCGGCTATGCAGCGCTGCATGCGGACGGTGGTCTCGATGCCGGTGGCGACGCCGACGTCGATGCCGATCTGCCGCTGCCCGACGTCACCTGGATGTCCGGCGGCCACCCGGGCAACGACTTGGCCGTGTATCTCGAATTCGGCGACTGGCGCGGTCGCCCGCTCGCGCTCGCCCACGTGTTTCCGGACCGTGCGTCGTGGGACGGCGTCGTCACTCCGGCGTGGCCCGTCGACATGTTCGAGCCGTTCGATGGGCTCTTGGTGCTGAGCCTGCCACCGTATCCAGCGGCGCTCGGCACGAACCTCGATTGTGCGATGGGCGACTATAACGATGAGTGGGCGCAGCTCGGCACGTTCCTCAACGAACGCGGCCGGCCGGACACCATCCTGCGTCTCGGCTGGGGTCCGAACGATCTCGCGCACGAATGGCATGTCGCGAGCAACGCCGATGGCACGCCCAATCAAACCGATCTCCAGAACTGGCTGGACTGCTTTCGCAACGTCGTGACCGCGGTGCGCTCGACCGCGCCGCAGGTCCGGATCGACTGGACGTTCAACTCGATCGGGCCTTCGCGCATCGCCACCTTCGACCCGTACGTAACGTACCCGGGCGACGAGTACGTCGACTTCGTCGGCATCGAGGTGTTCGACATGTATCCGCCGACGCGCACCGACGCCGATTGGGACGCCGCGTGCAATGCGCCGACGGGCTTGTGCACGCTGTTCGACTTCGCGCGCGCACACAGAAAGCAGGTCGGTATCGCGGAGTGGGCAGTGATCGGCTGCGACTTCGGCGACGGGCCGAACGACAACGTCGGCGGCGACAACCCGTTCTTCGTCGAGAAGGTGTTCGAGACGTTTGCCGCGAACGCCGACGCGCTCGCCTACGAGGCCTACTTCGAAGACGGCGGCGACGAGGTCTGCAGCGCCATCGACGAAGACGGCAGCAACTCGAACAGCGCTGCCAAGTACAAAGAGCTGTTCGGCGGCCGCTGAGCGCGCGGACGGCTCAGCGGCCTTGTGCTCATCTCTAGCGCACCGAAAAGCGATCGTGTTGCTCGCCAGCTCGCTCGTTCGGCAGCTCCTTGCCGGTGACGAGCGCCTTGGCCGCGGCAAACACGAAGCGCAACCCGTTGGCGCCGGAGACGTCCCAGAGCTCTGCTTCCTCGGGGTAGAACTCCATGATCGCGGCCGTCGGATCGTCCGCGCCATCGAACCACAGGTCGTTGACCTTGCTCCACAGCTCGCGGATGCGGGCGCGGTCTTGAGAGACGCGGATCTGCCCGCGTACCGTGAAGAAGCGCGTCTTCGACTGGCCGATCACGTGGCCTACGCGCGCGCGCAACGCCTCGTCGACCTTGCTGGTGTCGATCCCGGTGATGAACGTTAGCTTGCAGTCGGGGTCGAGCTTCGAGACCGACATCGGCCGCGCGACGAGGGAAGGCGTCGTGCCCGTTTGCTCGAACGTGCCGAGCATCACCGTCGGAAACTCCTTTAGCAGCTCATACAGGTGGTGCTGAGCGCTGGTCTGATCCACGAGCTCCGAAGAGCGCGGCGAATTGGTTTTGGTATGCCTTGCCATAGCTACGCGTGGGTTCACGAACCGTGCCGGCGCAATGCACGGGAGCCCGACGGGGCGCGCGTGACGCAGCGGCTCACCCGTGCGGGTATGCAACGCACGCGGCGAGCCGCCACGTGTCGAGAGCGGGCTAGCGGCTCCTTAGTTGGCTATCGTGCGGATCCTTGCGAGGCACATCACCACGCTGGCTGCTGCCACTCGAGCGCCGATTCGAGGCGGTCGTTGCCCCAGAACAGCTCGGTGCCCGACGTGAAGCTCGGTGAGCCAAAGATGCCGAGCGCGATCGCTCGCTCTGTGTTCTCGCGCAGCCGAGTTTTCGCGCCGTCCTCCTGGCTTGCGGCGAGCCACGCATCAGGGTCGCTCGTCAGACCTTGCAGGCACTCCATCAGCACGTCGGGGCTGGCGATATCGACGTCACGCGCAAAGCTCGCGCGGTAGACGTTGCGTACGAACGCCGGCACCCACGCTTCATCCTGCGCCGCTGCGACGATGCGCGCGGCGAGCAGACCGTTCCGCGGAAACTGCGTAGGTCGCGCGAACGGGATCTGCAGACCTTCGCAAATGCGTTCGAGATCGCGCCACATGTACCGACCCTTGGCCGGATAAATGTTGAAAGGCGAATCCTGCCAGCCCTGACTATTAAAGATCGGACCGAGCAAGAACGGCCGCCACACGACCGATTTTCCGTAGCGTGCCGCGACCTGCTCGATGCGCATCGCCGCGGGATACGAATACGTGCTGGCAAACTCGAACCAGAATTCGATGCTCATTGCCGCGAAACTCTAGCTCGATCCGATTGCTTTGCGCAGCGCCACGGCGGCTTCATGCACCGCTGCGCGGCCGAGCTCGAGATAGGCGTACATGCTCATGAACGCGTGGATCGCGCCGTCGTAGCGCGTCAGGGTGCAAGGCACGCCTGCCGTATGAAGCGCGCGGGCATAAGCCTCGGCTTCATCGCGCAGCGGGTCGTACTCGGCGGTGATGATCAGCGCGGGCGGTAGGCCGTGCAGCTCATCGCAACCGAGCGGCGAAGCGAGCTGGTCGCTGCGGTCGGCGACGCCGGCTAGATAGTGATCGCGAAACCACACCATCGCCGACGCGGTGAGAAAGTAGCCGGTGGCGTTTTCCGCGTATGACGGCGTGTCGAACGAGCGCAGATCGGTCACCGGGTACAGCAACAGTTGAAATGCGAGCGACGGACCGCGCCGGCGTTTGACCAGAATCGCGACCGCAGTGGCGAGCGCACCACCTGCGCTGTCGCCGCCGACCGCAATACGCTTGGGATCGACGTCGAGCGCGCGCGCGTGCTCATGCACCCAACACGTCGCGGCGTAAGCATCCTCGATGCCGCGCGGGAATTTGTGCTCCGGCGCCAAGCGGTAGTCCACCGAGAGCACGGCGCAGCCGGAGTCGACGGTGAGCTGGCGGCACAGCGCGTCGTGGCTGTCGAGCGAGCCGAGCACGAAGCCGCCGCCGTGAAAGTACACGAGCGCGCCGAGCGTGCCGGTCGTGTCGAGCGGCCGGTACTCGCGGATCGCGAGCTCTCCGCCGGGCCCTGCGATGCGGTGATCGCGCACTTGCGTGGCCGGTCCCGGGGGAAGCCGCTGCTGTTCGCGCACCGCGCGCGCGTCGGCGACTTGCATCAAGCTGAGGTCCGGCATCCCTTGCTGAGCGATCAGCTCGAGCAGCGTCTTGCATTGATGATTGAGCGGCATAGGAGCCGCTCAGGCTGCCGGTATTCGCGCGCCGGATCCAG
>Ga0193752_1002987_pt1 | contig 12038 bp, 4 predicted proteins | sample H1c1metaG_FD_144924 | JGI IMG/M metagenome (GOLD analysis project Ga0193752, IMG submission 144924) | Soil microbial communities from a riparian zone of the East river system, Colorado, United States - H1c1 | ecosystem: Environmental > Terrestrial > Soil > Riparian zone | place: USA: East River... | reverse complement strand
GCGCGGACGGCATCGTCGTCGCGCTGGGCGGCGGGACGGTCGCGCATCAGCCGACGCGGCGCGCGCTGCTCAGCGCGGGTTATCTGTTCACGCTGAGCGCCTCGCTCGACCAGCTCGCGCAGCGCGTCGAGCAGGGGCAGGGCAGGCCGCTGCTCGCCGGTGGCGACGTGAAGGCGAGGCTCGCCAGCGTGCTGGAGGAGCGCGCGCCGTTCTACGCGGAGTGCCACGCGCCGATCGCGACCACGGCCAAGACGCCGGAGCAGGTCGCGGCCGAGATCGAGCGAGTGCTGGCCGAGGCGCCGATCCTGGTGCCGATGCTCGAGCGCACATATCGCGTCGACGTCGGCGCAGGCATCCGCAGCACGTTGCCCGAGAGGCTGGCGGCGATCGCGACCAGCGGCAGCGCCATGATCGTCAGCGACGATACGGTCGGGCCGTTGTGGGCAGACCCGATCGCGATGCTCGTGCGCGGCCAGGTCGCTCAGCTCACGCAGGCGCGCTTTCCGGCAGGCGAAGCGCATAAGCAGATCCGCACCGTCGAGCACATTTGGGATGTCGCGCTCGACGCCGGCCTCGACCGCGGCAGCGCGCTGCTCGGCGTGGGTGGTGGTGTCGTCGGTGATCTCACCGGTTTCGCGGCAGCTACGTTCTTGCGCGGCGTGCCGGTGGGCCACGTGCCGACGACGCTGCTCGCGATGGTGGACAGCGCGGTCGGCGGCAAGACCGGCTTCGACACGCGGCACGGCAAGAACCTGGTCGGCGCGTTCCATCAGCCGAGCTTCGTGCTGTGCGACACCGAGGTGCTGGCGACGCTGCCGCCGCGCGAGCTGCGCGCCGGCTTGGCCGAGGTGGTGAAGTCGGCGTGGATCGCCGGTGAGACCGCGGTCGCGGCGCTGGAGCGCGACCAAGCCGCGCTGCTGGCCGGCGACGTCGCCGCGACGACGGCGGCGATTCGGATGGCGGTCGGGCTCAAGGCCAAGGTCGTGACCGCGGATGAGCGGGAGGGCGGCTACCGCGCGGTGCTGAACCTCGGCCACACCGTGGGTCACGCCATCGAGGCGGCGGCCGAGTACACCGGGTTTTTGCACGGCGAAGCGGTCGCGCTGGGCATGGTCGCGGCGTTTCACCTGGCGCAGCGCTTCGGTCAGGCGACGCGCGAGCAGGCCGAGCGGATGACGCGCTTGCTCGCCGGGGTGGGGCTGCCCACCGAGCTCGACCGCTTGCTGACCCCGAAAGCCTTGTCGTTCCTGGGATCAGACAAGAAACGCCGCGGATCGGCGCTGACGCTCGTGCTGCCGGCCGAGCCGGGCGACGTCGAGCTGCATAAAGTTCCGCTCGCGGATGTGGTCTCAGCACTCAGCTGAGGTTGTCATGCCCACGGCCTGCGTTTGCGCGCGCCGTGCTCGGAAATTTGGGCAGGCGATTTGCCAGGCGCTACGCTGTACGGGACGTGTCGAATTTTGGAGGAGCCATGCGCCGCTCGTTGCCCCGCTTGTCGCTTTGGATTGCACCCCTGGTGCTCACCGCTTGTGCACCCGAAGGGCCGTCGGGCTTCGTCACCGGGCACCTCGTGCCCGACGAAGAATGCACGTACTCGAACGAGCCCGGCACCAATGCGTTCGTGGCGCAGGGCCGGTACGACGTGTCGTCCGGCGCCGATGGCGAGGGCGACTGCGACTCGCCCTACGTGCTCAACTTGCTCGTGAACAGCTTTTTGCGACCGAACGCCGACGTCGGCATGGGCCGCTCCGAGCCGAACGTGCTCCAGCTGCACAGCGCGGAGGTCCGCTTGATGGACATCTCGCGCGCGACTATCGAGTTCAATCGCTTCGCCGACGACGCACCGTTGCCCAATCCGTTCTTGGTCACGACCAACGGCTCGCTGTTCCCGACGGACAGCGAAGAGCCGTCGACCGTGGTTGCCTTCGTGGAAGCGATCCCGACCGCGTACGCCGAGCAGCTCGATACCTTTGACGGCAAGCAAATCCTGGCCGAGATTCAAATCTTCGGTACGACGACCGGCGACGTCGACGTCGATCTCAAGCCGTTCGTGTACACGATTCAGATCTGCGACGGTTGCCTCACGCTGTGCGCGGGCTGCCTCACGGGCGAGGAGAGCTTGGAAGAGATCTTCGGCGAGGGCGTGTGCCGCGACGAGGCGAGCGCCGACGGTCGCGTGTGCATCGACAGGGGCTGCGCCACGTGCAACCGAATGTGACTGGTCTGAGGCGCTCAGCGCGCCGCGCGGGCGACTGCTAGCGCGGCGCGGAGCTCGGCCGAGACCGCGCACTGCACGGTCGCTGCGTACGCCGCGGAACGCTTGCACGCCTCGCTGAAGGACGCCGCGTCGTGGATGGTGAGGCCTGCGAGCTTCGGATCGCTGTGCGCGACCGACTTGAGCGCCTCGTAGATATTGCCCGAGCAACACAGGCCAGCGCGCGCAGCGGTGCTCTCCGCCCGTGTGATCAGCGTCTCTAAGCCCAGCTCGGCGCGATGCGTGACCAGCAGGTTGGCGATGTTGCGCTGCTCGCCGGCCGGCACGTTCTGCCAGAGCGAGGCCGCCAGCTCTTTGATCTGCGGCGTGACCAGGCCCTGCGCGGTGCGCGGCGCGAACGCCAGCGCTGCGGCGTGGAGCAGGTCGCGTGCGTCTTGCGGCGCCAGTGTCGCGCCGAACACCTGGTCGGGTAGCGCGAGCTGCAGCGCGCGTCCGAACGTCCACAGGAGGCCGCTGCGCGACGGCCGCGCGGTCGCGAGCGCGGCGTGGACCAGCACGAATGGCGGATGCGCAGCGACGACGCGAGCGCTGTCGCGCGGACCCTCCGCCGACGTCTCGAACACCGGCACGTCGCGCGCGCCGAGCAGCCGCGCGGCCTGCGCGTAAGTCTCTGCGACGAGCCCGATCGCGCGCTGGGCGAGCCGGTCGCGCTCGGTGAGGCCGGCGCTCTGCGGCGTCATCCGAAAGCGCGGCAGCGTGCGCGACGCCTCCCACAAGCGCGCGAGGACGCGCCGTGCCGGCGCTGGCAAGCTGTCGCCGAGGGCGGTCTGCAGCGCGTCGCCACGCCACACGCCGGAGTGGAACTGGCGCTCGGCGGGCGCAGGGGCGTCGTTGTCGAACGCGGCGAGCAGCGCGCAGGCGACGTGCGCCTCGATCGACTTGGGCTCGTGCGCGGTCAGCGCGTGCAGCTTGCGGATGGCGTCCGCGCGGTACGGCTCGCGAGCGATGATCTCGAGCAGCTGATCGCGCGCAGTCGCCCGATCGATCGGCGGCGCGCTCGCGGGCGCGGGTGCGATCGATGATGTTGGCGTCGGCGCGCTCGGCGGTGGCTGCGAGCTGATCGGCTGCGGCGGCACGGACTGCGCGCTCGGCGGAGCGCTCGGCAGCGGCTTGGTCGCGGGGATGATGCTTACGGCCTTCGGCGGCACGGACACAGTCGGTGTGGCGGCGGCGAGCGGCGAGCCGTTGCTGGAGCCATTGCCGGAGTTGTGACTAGCGGGCGCAGGCACACTGCGCGGTGCGGGCTGCGGCTCCGGCGGCGCGGGCAGCACGCTCGTGGGCGCTGCGAAAGCGGCGACGCCGGCGATGTCGTCGGTGAGCGCGCTCGGCGTCGCCGGTGGCAGCGAAAAGCCCGCCAAGGTCTCGATCCGTTCGCGCTCGCTGAGCGCTTCGGCGAGCAGCTCCATGCCGAGCTGCTCGCGCTCGACCAGGTTCACCGCTTCCTCGGCGCGTGCGAGCGCGGCGGCCGGCTCGCCCAGCTCGCGCGCCATCAGCGTGGCGATGCGCAGCAGCGAGCGAACTTTGTCCGGGCCTTCCCAGAGCTGCTCGGCGCGGCGCTCGATGTCCTCGGCGATCGATGCGAACGCTCGGCGGCCCGCGTCGGCGTCGCGCTTCTTGAGCTCGGTGGCGACGCGCTCCGCCATGCTGGTCAGCTCGACGTTGTCGCGCACCGAGATCGCCTTGCGCAGAATCGCGAACGCGCGGGTCGGATCGTTCAGCGGCCCGAGCGCGATGTCCTGAGCGCGCCGCACCATGTCGACGCGCGTGAGCTCGTGCGGGACCATGCCCGAGAGCCGCTCGTAGCACGCGATCGTGCGGTCGACCTTGCCGGTGGTTTGGGCGACGCGACCGAGCGCGATGAACGCGGCGCCCGCGTTCGGCTCGAGATCGAACGCCTCGAGGTAGCGATCGAGCGCTTGGTCGAGGTCACCGGCGCGCTCGAGCCAGCGGCCGGCGCGGTACACGAGCGCGCGCCGGCCGTGCGGGCCGATCGCGCTGTCGATCAGCGCATCGTACGTGCGCAACGCCGCGTCTTTGTCGCCGGCGTCCAGGCTGATGCGCTCCATCATCAAGAGCAGCGGCGCGTGGTTGGGCGAGCTGCGCGCGCCGAGCGACGCCAGCTCGAGCGCGAGCGCGCGGTCGCGCAACGTGTGCTCGGCGGTCGCGGCGCACGCGTGGTAGATGCGGCCGCGCAGCTCTTCCGGGCAACCATCGGCGATGGTGCGAGCGCGCGCGATCGCCCAAGCCGGCTCACCGAGGGCGAGCAGCACGCCGAGCGCGCTGCGCACCTGGTCCGAGTCGCCCTGGCTCTCCGCGACCATGCGGCGCACGTACAGCTCGGCGCGCGGCAGATCCTTGCCGAGCTTGCCCGAGAGCGCGGCCAGCTCGATCAAGCCGGCGCGGCGCGCCTCCGGATCGTCTTGAGTCTCGAGGCGCAGCGTCGCGATCGACAGCGCGCGGCTGACGTCGCCCGCGGCGAGAAATAGCGTGTGCAAGCGCGACAGCGCGGCCGGATGGGCGACGTCGAGCTCGAGCACGCGCAGCAGCGAGCGCAGCTCGCATAGCGGATCGCTGTGCGCGGTGTGATGGGCAGCGAGCTCGAGCCAAATCGCGACGCGCTCGCGCTCCGGCACCGCGCACGCCCACAGCTCGAGCGCGCGCGCGCGCAGCTCGGGCGCGATCCGCTTGGACAACCTGGCGGCGCGCTGCAACAGCGCCGGATCGCTGCGGCCTTGCTCCTCGGCCAGGCGCAAGCACAAGCGCGCGGCCAGGCCCTCGTGGCCACCGCGCTCCAGGCGATCGATCACGGCGCGCACCGCGGTGGTCACCGCCTCGGAAGGGGCGTTGCTCAGCGCCGCTTGCGCGACCTCGTGCATCGTGGCGCCGCTCTCGCCCTCGGGCAGGCGCAACAGGCGCAGCTCGTGCGCGCGTGCGTCGCTCGGCAGGATCGCCGTCCACGCTTGCAGAGCGCGCGTTTCTTCGGCGCGGTCGGCGGCGCTCGCCGCCACCGTCATCAGGGTGCGGTACACGCGCGCCGAGCCGCACAGCGCTTTGGGCACGAGCTTGAGCGCGGGCAGGGCGCGATCGGGCGGGCAGTCGCTGGCCGTCGCGAGCAGCACGATCGCAGCGTCGGCGGACTCGGGGTCGAGCTTGAGCGCTTCGACCGCGCGCAGCGCCGCTTCCGAGCGCGCGCCCGCCAGCTCGTACGCGCGCGCCAGCCGCGCCAGCGCACGTGCGCGCTGTTTGCCGTCGCCAGCGATGCGCGCGCGATGCTCGAGCGCGCGCGCCCACAGCGCAGGTACGCCGAGCCGCCGAGCGGCGCGTAGCAGACGCGCGACCGCCATCCGGTGGCCGGGCTCCACCGCAAGCAGCTGCTCACACGTCGCTGCGACCGCGTGGGCGTCCTCGCGCACGGTGTGCACGGCTGCCAACCGGATCAGCAGCCGCGAGCGCTCCGCGGGCGTCGTCGCGGCGTCGCCTTGGTCCTCGAGGAACGCCGCGAGGCCGGCCGCGTCACGGGTCAAGCCGTACAGGGCGATCAGCGCATCGACCGTCGCAGCGCGCGGCGCGCCCTCGGCCAGCGCTTGATGCAGCAGCTCGATCCGGCGCGGCCACGCCTCCGGCAGATCCGGCAACAGGCTCGCCACGCGCAAGCTCAGCGGGGCGCGCGAGCCGCTGCCGCTCGCAGCCGCCAGCGCTTGCTCCGCTTCGCGCAGCTCGGTCTCGCGCTCGGCCGCGCGCTTGCTCGCGCGCTCGCGCAGCGCCGCGGTGGCAGGATTCGAAGCGCCCTGGCGCTCGAGCTGCTCGATGGCGGCGAGCGCGAGCTCTGGATTGTCCAAGCGCTCGACGCCCAGCTGAGCGATCTCGCGCAGCGCTCCGTTGCTGTCCCGCCCGCGCGCGATGCCGGCCGCAGCGGTCGCCCGCAGCGCGTACGCGAGCAGCACCAGCTCGAGTGGCTCCTTGGCGTGCGCGCGCAACAGCTGGATCGGCTCGGGGCGTTGCCCGTCGACGAGCGCGGCCTCGAACGCGATCCATAGCGCGCTCTCACGATGACCTTCGATCGCGATCAATGCGTGCGCGGCGCGCGACAGCCAGTGCGCGCGCTGATCCTCGGGGCACGCCGTAGCGATGTCCTCGAGCACCACCGCGCGGTGCTCCGGGAAGCCCGAGCCGGCTAGGTCTTCGTCGAGCGGCGCGTACAGCAGGTCGAAGTGCGGCTCGGCGTCGAGCGCATCCTCGAGCAACTCGGCTGCCCGATCGGCGCGACCTGCCGCCTCGGCGCGCTGCGCCGCGGACAAGCGCAGCTTGCGGCGGGCGTCGGGATCGGTCTGCAGCTCCGCTGCGCGCGCCAGCACCGCGACGGCGGCGTTGCGCGCGCCCTGCGCGTCGAGCTGTGATGCGTACTCGTATACGGTCGGAACGTCGGCGGGCAGCAGGGAGAACGCCCAGTCGAGCAGCGCGAGCGCGCGCTTGGGGTCGCTGTCCGAGAAGCCTGCGGCGGCCAGCCGGGCGTGCGCGTTGGCGCCTTCGGGGTTCGTGCTCTCGAGCAGCGACGCGACGGTCTCGTGCGGCTCGGGGCTCGCCGGATCGTCGGCGGCCGCTTCGCACAGCGCTTCGATCATCTCGTCGCGGCGGTTCTGAGTGCGCAGCACGGCCGCGCGCAGGCGCTGAGCGCTCGCGCGGTCGACCGAGATGCCAGCGGCGTGCACCGCGCCTTCGGCGTAGCGCAACGCCAGCTCCGGGTCGCCGAGGATGTGGCAGTACAAAGCCGTTTGCTGGAGCGTGCGCGCGTCGCTCGGATCCGCGGCGCACGCCTCACGCAGCGCACGGCACGCGCCGCGAAAGGTCCCGAGCCGCTGCAGCCACGTGTCGGCCAGCGCGGCGAACGCGCGCGCGCGCTCGGGACCTTTCGCGCCCGCCGCCTCGAGCGCGGCGATCCGCTGCTCGAGGTTTTCGATCGGATCATCGATCACGATCGATTGCGGGCGCAGCAGCGGCAGCTTGGTCGGCACGAGCGGCTCGCCGGCGTCGTGCGCTTGGCCGGGACCGAGCCGCAAGCGGGGCGGGCGCACCGAGAGCTGCGAGAGCAGGTCGGGCGTCTCGTCCTGGGCTTCGAGCGAAGGGATCGCCGACAAGCGCGGTGCCGGCGGCGGCAGCGTGCCCGAGCCGGTCGGCTGCGCAGGCCCCGCTCGACCGGGCGCCTCGAGCTGCGCGAGGCCGGTTCGCAAGAGCGCCGCAAGCCGCGGGCCGGCATCGGGCCGCTTGGCCAGCACCGTGGAGACGGCCGGCCGCGAGAACGCGAGGTCGATGCCGGCCCAAGCGCGTGCAACGCTCGAGACCGGTATCTCGCGCAGCGTGATGCGATGGTTGAGCTGCAGCGCGAGCCACGCGAGATCGCTCTCGGTCACGGTGCGCGCGACGGCGTCGAGCACGAGCGGCGTGAACGGCACGCCGCTGCTCGGCTCGCGGCTGCGCAGCGCGGGCTCGAGCACCGGCACCGCTTCGCTACGCGACTCAGCCGTGCGCAGCGCAGCCGCGAGGCGTTCGATGAACAGCGTGCGCTTGGGTGCGACAGCCTCGCCGTCGGTCGGCGGTGAGATATCGACGAGCTCGCCTTCAGACAGCACGGCGACACGGTCGCCGAACGCGAGTCGGCCTGTCGCACGACGACCGGCGAGGTCGAGGAGCAGCACGGCCGTGGGACTTGCGCGGAGCGGTGAGCCGCCCATCGCGTGGCAGGATATCAGTCGCGCAGTGTTCGCCGCGCGACAAAAACCTCTGTTAGTGAAAGGTGAGCGCGAACGGCAGCACGGCCAGCTGCAAGTCGTCGCTCAAGACCAGCGCGGTCGGAAGACCTCGAGCTAGGGCGTGCGGCAAGAGCGCCGGCAGCACGCTCCGGACCTCAACCTTGGCGGTAGGACCACTGGCGAGCTGCGCGATTTGGTCCAGTAAGCTGCGCTGGGGGGGCCAGATTTCGAGCCCTGAGCTGTCGCCGAGCTTGGCCATCGAGCGCGCCATCGTCAGCGCCTCGGCGAGACCGCCGCGCTCATCGACGAGGTGGCCTTCGCGTGCGCGTTTACCCGACATGATGCGCCCTTCGGCGAGAGGGAGGATGCGCTCCTTGGGCAGGTTCCGGCCCTCGGCGATCCGATCGATGAAGCGCGCGTAGGTGTCCTCGAGGAGCATGGTGACCGCCGCGCGCTCGTCATCCGAGAACGCGGAGAGCGAGCTGGACCAGCCCGCGCGCTTGCCGCGTGCGATGCGCTCGCTCTTCAGCCCGAGGCGCTCCTTGAGCTCCTCGCCCACGATCTTGCCGCCGACGACGCCGATCGATCCGACCACGCTCTCGTCGTTGGCCATGATCTTCGTGCCCGCCGACGCGACGTAGTAGCCGCCCGAGGCGCACAGGTCACCGATCGATACGATCACCGGCTTGCGCTTGGCGACGCGCCGCACCGCGTGCCACATCGCGTCGGAGGCGAGCGCCGAGCCGCCGGGCGAGTCGATCCGCAACACGACCGCCTTGACCTCGGGCAGGTCACCGAGTCGTCGCATCTCCTTCACGAACGGCGCCGCGTGTGCGCTCTCCACCGCGTCCTCGCTGCCACTCAGAATCGTGCCGTCGAGGTACGCCAGCGCGATCCGGTCGCCGCTCGGCGGCGCGTGATCGCCTTCGCCGTTCAACGCTGCGATCAGATCGAACACGCTCATGTCCCGGTCCCGCGGCTTCAGCTCTTCGACGTCGACGCGATCGACCTTGGCCGCTTCCTTCGCGTGGGTGCGCGCTTCGTCGTCGAAGCCCACGTCGTCGACCAGACCTGCGGCGCGCGCGTGCTCGGCCGAGAACGGGCCCTGGTCGATCACCTCTTGCACGCGCGCCGGATCGAGCTTGCGCCCTACGGCGATAGCAGCGGTGAGCGCGGCGTGGAGATCGCCGATCAACGCTTCGGTCGTCTCGCGCACCTCGGGCGGCATGCTGGTGCGGGTGAGCGGATCAGCCGCGCCTTTGTAGGCGCCGATCTGGATCAAGTCGGCGCGCAGGCCGGCGGTCTTGAGCAGCTCGGCGGCGTACACGGCCTCCGTCGCGATGCCCACGAGGTCGAGGATGCCACCTGGTGCCATGCTGATCCGATCGCAGGCGCGCGCGAGCAATAGGTAGCTCGTGTTGTCGGCGTTCTCGAAGTAGCAATGCACCGGCTTGCCGGTCTTGCGAAACGCATCGAGCGCGCTCGCGAGCTCCGAAGCGCGCGCGAAAGCGCCCTCCAGAGGGGCCAGGCGCAGCAGGATGCCGCGCGCATTGTCATCGCCGGCCAGCGCATCGATCCGGGCGATCAGCGTGTGGTGGGTGAGCGCCTCGCCGAACATGCCGTGCTCGGGCGACTCCGGCAGGGCGGACTCGACGCGCAGCTCGCGTACCGAAGGCTGGTCGAGCACTTTGGCAGCCTTGGGCAGGCTGCACGCGATCAGTAGGAACGATAGGAGAGCGACGAAGCGGATTGCGCGCAGCGACATAGTGGTGCGGCAATCTCCTATGGCGTGCCGTCCCCCGCAAGCTGCTCGCGCAGCAGCTCGATCTGACGCTGCGCGATCGAGCGCCGTGAGCCGCGGGGAAAGCGCTTCACGTACGTCTGGTACGCTTCGAGCGCCTCTTCGCTACGGCCGACGCGGCGGTATGTATCACCGAGGCCGATCAACGCTTCGGCGTAACCGACCTTGGCGGCGGGCAGAAAGCGGCGCAGCGCGATTTGCGTCTGACCGCGCTCGAGCGCCACATAGCCGAGGCCGGTTAGCGCGGGCGGAAAACGCGGCGCGAGCGTCAGCGCTTCTTCGAACAGCTCCTGCGCAGCGCGCACCGAGCCATCCTCCAGCGCATGCTCGCCCTTCTTCACGAGGTCGGCGGCGGCCTCGGGACTGACGACGACGCCCTGATCCTCTGCGGGAGGCTTGGCGTCCGGCTTGTCCGGCTTGTCCGGCTTGTCCGGCCTGCTCGGCGCGGCATCGCGCACGGTCTTCGGCGCATCGGCCGCGCTCGCCGTGCCGGCATCGGCCAGCGGACGGCTCGCGCGGTCGAGCGTGCGACTCAGCTCGAGCAGCAGCGGATGATCCGGCGCGCTCGAGCGGATGGCATCGAGGTGCAAGCGCGCGCCGTCGAGATCTTGCTCGGCGATCAAGCAATCGATCAGCAGGAAACGCGCGCGGAGCAGCTTCGGATCCTGCTCCACCGCCTGCTGAGCGAGCACTTTGCCGGCCTTCATGTCGCCGTGTGCTTCGTCGATCGCGAGCCACGCGGCGACGCGCAGCGTCTCGGCGCTGGGCATCGGCTCAGCGTGGCGCGCGCGATCGAGCTCGGCGCGCGCCGCGACCGGATTGCCGCTCAAGCGCAGCGCATCGCTCAGCGCGACCTCGGCCTCGACGTTGCCGGGGTTGCGCTGCGCCGCGCGTTCACCGTGCGCTTTGGCGAGCTCCGCCAAGTGGCCGCTCTCGGCCGATAGCCGCAGCAGCTCGATCTCGCTACCTTCGCCGCGCGCGCGCATCCCTTCAGCGCGCGAGCGCAGCAGCTGGCTCCACACCGCGTGCACGCGCGACAGCGAGCTCAAGATGTGCGCGTCGTCTTCGTGGAACGCGAGCGCCTTGGTGTACTCGCTGACGGCTTCTTCGAAGCGGCTCTGGCGATGCGCGGTCAGCGCTTCGTCGGCGCGCAACAAGAACTCACGCGCAGGCGGCGCTTCGACGACCATCCACGGCTTGCGCGCGAGCAACGCGCCGGCGACGCCTGCGATCAAGATCAGCGGCACGCTGATCGCGATCCACAGGTAGCTGCGACTGCCGCGCGGCGGCGAGCCGAAGTCGATCGGCAGCTCGGCCGCGCCGGCGGTTGCGGGCGGCGCCTGCGCAAACGGCACCACGGCGGGCTGTGGCGCGAGCGCTTGCGATGCGGTGAGCGCCGGGGCGACCGCGATCGGCTGCGACGCGGTGCTCGATTGCAGCGCGCCGGGCGGCGCAGGCGCGGGTGACGCTGTGGCCTCGTAGCCCGCCGGAATCGGCGTCGTGACGCGCGAACGGATACCCCGCGGCGACGTCGACATCGAAGGTGCGCTCGGCCGCGGCGGTGGCGGCACAGGTCCGCCGCCGAACGGGCTCACCCCCTCGGAGCTCACGGGCAGGCCCATGATGTTGAACTCGGGCTCGGGGAAGGGCGTGTTCTTGCGCGGCCGCTGCGAGCTCGTCGGAGGCGGCGGCAAGGGCATCGAGGCCGGCGGGTTGTTGTCGCGCTCGCTGCGCGCGGCGGGCAACACCGCGGCCACCGGGCGTTGCGAGCTGTTCGAAGGCCGCTCGCGCCCGCCAAACAAGATCGACAGCTCGGCGATGTCACCGAGCTTCTTCCATGCTTGGCCGGTACCCGAGATCTCGTCGGTGTCCTCGAACCGGCCCTCGACGATCGCGCGCGACAGCTCGGCGAGCGACTCGAGCGCGTGGATCGAGCCGTCGGCGCGCTTGACCCGCCACTTGGCGGCGATCTCGCCGGAGTCGCGGCGGGGACGGCTGCTGGGCGAGACCGGGGCGGGCTCAGGAGGTCGCGCCGGCCCGCGAACCTTGAACAGGTGACCGCACTGCGTGCACTTCACGGTCATGCCGGAGGGCGAGACCGTGCCCTCTTCGATCTCGTAGACCGTGCTGCAGCGCGTGCATGTAACGTCCATCGTTGCGGCAACCGCTCTGTGGCGAGCTGAGATTCCTGGCCGGCGCCCTTCGCCGCAGAGGG
>Ga0193752_1002986_pt1 | contig 12041 bp, 8 predicted proteins | sample H1c1metaG_FD_144924 | JGI IMG/M metagenome (GOLD analysis project Ga0193752, IMG submission 144924) | Soil microbial communities from a riparian zone of the East river system, Colorado, United States - H1c1 | ecosystem: Environmental > Terrestrial > Soil > Riparian zone | place: USA: East River... | reverse complement strand
AGGGACAGCATCTCTACGAAGACTATGAGATGCTTTGGATCGGAGAATTCAACCCGAAGATGGTCAATATCGCCATCGGTCTCGGCACCTACAGAAGCCGTCGCCTCGTCACCTATCGCTACCTGTTCGACAGGTCGAAAGAGTTCAGCAGACACCCGATTATTAGTTAATTTGCAGCATGGAGAAATTCATTGTTTCAGCCAGGAAATACCGTCCCCAGACCTTCGACACGGTAGTGGGTCAGAGTCACATCACAACAACACTTAAAAATGCCATCAGGAACAACCAGCTCGCGCACGCCTTTCTTTTCTGCGGGCCACGGGGAGTAGGAAAAACGACCTGCGCACGCATCCTGGCGAAGACCATCAACTGCGAAAACAGACAAAGCGATGGTGAGGCGTGTAACGAGTGTCGCTCCTGCATTTCTTTTAATGAAGGCACTTCACTAAACATCCATGAGCTGGATGCCGCCAGCAATAATTCGGTGGATGATATCCGCAGCCTTGTTGACCAGGTGCGGTTCGCTCCGCAGGCCGGTGAATACAAAGTATATATTATCGATGAGGTGCACATGCTGAGTTCTGCAGCCTTTAATGCCTTCCTGAAAACGCTGGAAGAGCCTCCGCCTTACGCGATATTTATTCTTGCGACAACTGAAAAACATAAAATACTTCCAACCATACTCAGTCGCTGCCAGATCTTCGACTTCAAAAGGATTACTATCGAAGACACGGTTGAACATCTTCAGGAGATCGCAGTCAAGGAAGATATTCAAACCGAAAAGGCCGCATTGCAATTGATCGCGCAGAAAAGCGAAGGCTGTATGCGCGATGCACTGAGCATACTGGATAAGATTGTCAGCTTCACCAATGGCGAAGTGAATTACCAGCGTACGCTTGAACACCTGAATATCCTGGACGCGGATTATTATTTCAAAATGATAGAATGCATGATGCACCAGGATCTGGCCCAGGTCATGCTTCTTTTTGACGACATCCTCCAAAAGGGTTTTGAAGAAGAACTCATTCTTACAGACTTCGCGGAATTTCTGCGAAACCTGCTTCTGTCGAAGGACGAGCGGATTGCATCACTGCTCCAGGTAGTGGAAAGTTTCAAAACCCGTTACCTGACCACCGCAAAAAAACTGAGCACAGGATACCTGGTGAGTGCGCTGAATATTCTAAACGAATCAGAAATAAATTATAAGGCAGCACGAAACAAAAGGCTGCATGTTGAACTGGCTTTGATCAGGCTCACTTACCTGTTGCAGGCATTGGAACTTAGTGGAAATGGCGAAGGCTTCAGCCAGACCAAAGCAGCAGAAACGGCCAGGCCCGTGGCTTTCAGGCAAATCCCCTCAATTCAGCCGGTCACAAAAGGAAAACCCGGATCAGCAAAACTGATCATCGACGATGCGGGTACTGGTTCCACAGGATCGAAAAAGACAAGGTCTGAAAAACCAGACACGGTGATATCAACTCCGGTTGCGGAACCAGCTGTACCGAAGGGAACAAAGCCTTCAATCGAAAACAGAAAGACGCCGGCGACTGCACCGGTAACAGAAAATGTTTTACCTGTAGCAAAGCCAGCTCCAAAAACCGAAGCTGAATCAAAGACAACAAACGAAACAAGGCGCCCCGCTTCACTTGAAGAGATTCGCAAACAGGTTGCCGGCCGGTCGAAAGCAAATGCCCTGCAACTGATTCCCCTGGAACCGGGCCCTCTGACGGAAGCGTGGAAATTATTTACGGAGACATTGAAAAACAATAACAACCCGGCGGTGCAAAGTTTCATGCTTGCAGAACTGAAAATACTCAGCGAGGGCAGCTTTGAAGTGATCACCAATAATAATCTTGAACAGAAATTCATTGAGCAGGAGAAGAGATTGTTGTCTGAATTTCTGCAGGAAAAGTTTCGAAACAAACTGTTGCATTTTACAGTTGTCGTTTCCGACAATCCTGTGCATACCGAAGCCACAGAGCGGCCTTTGTCGCGAAAGGAACAGTTCGCCGCAATCGTTGATCAATACCCATTGGTAAAGGAATTAAAAGACCGGTTGAAACTTGAACTGGATTATTAATCAACATGCTTATCCCGATGACAACTTTCCTTCATTTTGACTAATTTCACCCCTCAAATCGAATTTCTTTTATGGCTGAAGTGATATTAATGCCCCGTTTGAGCGACACGATGACTGAAGGTGTGATTGCGGAATGGCATAAAAAAGTTGGCGACCTCGTAAAAAAAGGAGACCTGCTCGCGGAAGTGGAAACTGACAAGGCTACCATGGACCTGGAGAGCTATAAGGATGGCACACTACTGCACATTGGTACCGACAAGGGGGGAAAATTGCAGGTAAATGACCTGCTGGCCATCATAGGAAACAAGGGCGAGGATGTGAGTTCGCTGATCAAGGACAACAAGGGAGGCGGCGCCGCCCAGGCCCCTGCGGCCGAACCAGCCAAGGAAGCGCCCGCAGCGAAAAAAGACGACAAACAAACCGAGAAAAAACCTGCACCCGAAGCGAAACCAGCAGAAGCGAAGACAGCAGAAGCGAAGACCGCCGAAGCGAAACCAGCTCCAGCCAAACAGGGCGGCACAGATATCTCCACCATGCCGGAGGTTATACTCATGCCGAGGCTGAGTGATACGATGACAGAGGGCGTCATTGCTTCCTGGCACAAAAAAGTCGGCGACCAGGTAAAAAAAGGAGACGTACTCGCGGATATAGAAACAGACAAGGCCACCATGGAACTGGAGAGTTACAAGGAAGGCAAACTGTTGTATACTGGTGCCAAAGAAGGTGAAAAGATCCTGGTCAACGACTTGTTGGCCATCATTGGTGGCGACAATGTTGACATCGACAAGATCGTGGCTGCCGCAAAAGGTGGAGGAGGTGCAAAAGCGGACGGGGCTGCAGCTGACAAAGAAGTGAAGGCCCCCGCGGAGACCAATGCTGAACAAATTGCGAGTGGAGAGAACTCACAGCAGGCGGTCAAGCCGGCGGAAGGCGAAACCGGCGATGAGCAAACGGACAGCAATGGACGGGTCAAGGCCTCACCATTGGCCAGGAGACTGGCCGCCGAAAAAGGGATCAATATCGGTGATGTTCAGGGTACGGGTGAAAATGGAAGAATTACCAAGAAAGATATTGACAGTTTTGTTCCTTCCAAAGAGGAAAAGGCCACACCACAGCCAGGGAAAGCCCAGGGACCACAGGCACCACAGCCAACACAGGCACCGGTCGGGGAAGTGAGCTTTGATGAAGTGCCGGTTTCTCAAATGCGGAAGGTGATCGCCAAGCGGCTCGCCGAAAGCAAATTCAGCGCCCCGCATTTCTACCTGACCATTTCTGTGGATATGGACAATGCCGTGGCATCAAGAACCAGGCTGAATGAAGTATCCCCCGTAAAAATATCCTTCAACGACATGATATTGAAGGCCACGGCCGTGGCACTGAAACAACACCCCAAGGTGAACAGCAGCTGGCTGGGCGACAAAATCCGGTACAATCATCATGTCAATATTGGTGTGGCCGTGGCGGTTGAAGAAGGGCTGCTGGTTCCCGTGGTACGTTTCGCGGACACCAAGTCACTGTCACAGATCGGCGTTGAGGTAAAGGAATTCGCAAAAAAAGCAAAGGAAAAGAAACTCCAGCCTTCAGACTGGGAAGGAAATACTTTCACTATCTCCAACCTGGGTATGTTTGGAATAGATGAATTCACCGCGATCATCAACCCGCCGGATGCCTGTATCCTTGCTATCGGAGGCATTCAGCAAGTGCCAGTAGTGAAGAATGGAGCGATCGTACCCGGCAACGTGATGAAACTCACCCTGAGTTGCGACCACCGGGTAGTTGACGGAGCCACAGGATCAGCCTTTCTTCAGACCCTGCAGGGGCTGCTTGAGGAGCCGCTGCGAATGCTGGTATAAAAACCTTTCCCTTAGATTTTAACGGCCCAATCCTGCGAAATCACGAAAGTCAGCGAACGACAGAGCTCGTCGAACTTGTTTGGTTTGGTAAGAAAATGAGCAGCTCCCAGGCTGCTCGTCTCCTCAATGTCCCTCTTCTCTGAAGAAGTGGAATAGATGATCACCGGAATATCTTTCAGTGTGGCTTCTTTTTTGAGTTCTATCAGGCATTGTTTGCCATTGAGACGGGGCATGTTGAGGTCGAGGAAGATGAGATCCGGGAGGGGAATTTTCATATGTATCAGTGCGTCAAGGGCTTCTTCACAGCTTGTCGCGGAAAAACAGCGGATAGACTTATCAACCTCATTGACAGCCTCGATGAACAGTTCCTGATCATCAACATCATCATCCACAATAAAAAACGTCCGATTTTGCTTCATTAACGTGCAAGTTCATCAAAATTAATGAAATCTGGAAGACGCCCGGAACTTGCTAATATGGAGAAAAATTGCAATTTTTATGAAAATCCCGATTTCAATGAAAACGCTGATCCGCAGCATCCTGGTGCTGTTATGCCTCATCTATCTTGGATCATGTTCTAAGATAGTGGAAGAAAAGCAGAAAGACCTGCTGATCACTATCATGACAAGGGGCCAATGGCATGTGGAGGAATACTTTGAAGGCGCTACACCTGTTACTGACGATTTTAGTGGATATAATTTTCAGTTTGAGGCCGATGGTTCGGTCATCGGCGAAAAAGGGGATTCAAAAATTCCCGGCACCTGGGTCGGAGACCTCACAAATTATTCGATCAGCTCCAGCTTTCCATCTACTGAAACTCCGCTGGTGAAGCTAAATGGCATTTGGAAGATCCTTAAAACAGAAATGGATTTTGTTGAAGCTGAAATGACGACCGGCAGGACTAAAAACTTGCTACGTTTGCGCAAGAATAGTTAATTTCGCAACACCCCACGCAGCCACCTGGCGGCAGGGATTGAACCCCTAGTCCAAACTCCTCACGAATACACCCAGGGTCTGCTTCAATATCCCCGAATTTCATCACATCCTTCGAAATGCTTTGCGGCCGGGATAAACTGATATCCCTCCGATCCCATCCACTATCCGGATAGCCCTTCACCCAAACACAATTGCGTTATCAAAGCATTGCTGATCTTATTGTCAGGGGTAGCCTGTTTCTGTACGGCCGCCGCCCAGCCTCCGGTTGCTGCCTTTTCGGCTTCCGTAGTCAAAGGCTGCGCGCCTTTAGTTGTACAATTCACCGATGAGTCCGCTGGCGATCCCACCGGCTGGACCTGGGATTTTGGCAATGGCCAGCTGGTCAAGGGCCAGAACCAAACCATTACCTACATCGAACCAGGAAAGTATTCGGTTACCCTGGTAGTGCGTAACGCTGCAGGAATAAACTCTCTCACCAGATCGGATCTCGTAGTGGTGGCTTCAGCACCGGAAGTCGACTTTGGTGTCAGCCAAAGCCTCAGCTGTGTAAATGTTCCTCTTCAGTTCAATAGTGTTTCGGCTGCGCCTGGGCAAAGCCTGACCAGCTGGAACTGGGATTTTGGCGACGGCAGCACCTCTTCTGATCCGGATCCGAGACACAGCTATGCCTCGCCCGGAGCGTTTACGGTGAAGTTGACAGCAGCGACTGCCGGCGGTTGCAAATCGACGGTCAGCAGGCAAAATACCGTTCAGGTATCAGGAGGCGTAACGGCAGCATTCGATTTCACGATTCCAGCAACCTGTAAACCACCATTTGTGTTGAAATTCCAGAACAAAAGCCAGGGCAGCGGGAACCTGAATTATACATGGACAAGCAGTGTCGGCTCCAACAATGCAATTTCACCCGAGATCAGTTTTCCGAAACCAGGTGAGTACCCCGTTCAACTCCTCAGCATGGACAATTATGGCTGCAGCGACACGATAACCAAGACTGTTGTGCTCAGGGAAATAAGTACGGAATTCTTGGCAAACCCATCGTGTACCGGTCTTCCCTCCACATTTGTCAATATTTCCGGGGAACCCCCTCTGTCATCCATCTGGCAGCTGGACAATGAAACCCGCTACGACCGTAATCTTACCTACACTTTTTCAAGCCCCGGCACGCACCGCGTCAAGCTGACTAATACCTATGTGGGATGCCAGGATTCAGCAGTCAGGACGATCAGAGTGGTCAATAATCCCCAGGTCAGGATATCCATGGATCGGCGGGTCTCGTGCCGGATTCCCGCCACCATTCATTTCCGCGACAATACCGCCGGGGCCACCCAATGGGTTTGGAACTTTGGAGATGGAACAAGTTCAACAGCAAGGTTCCCTGCAAAAACCTATACTGCGGGGGGAGAATATAGTGTATCTATAACCGTTACTAACTCGGACGGATGCACGACTTCATACATTCATCCGGATCCTATAATATTAAAAGCGCCTTCAACAACAATTGTAAACGCACCCGGCGAACTCTGCAAAGGCGGATTTTTTTCTCCCGTTGCTCAGGTGTCGTCCATCGAGAACATCACTCGGTATTTGTGGAGTTTTGGTGACGGCGGTACAAGTTCACGATCCAGACCATCACACAAATATGTTTCTTCAGGAAATTATCCGCTGTCGCTTTCGATCACCACGACTTCCGGTTGTATTTCAACCACAAAGGGTGAAGTGAATGTGGGAACGCCAGCGGCTGTGGACTTTAATGCTTCTTCTCTACAGGTCTGCCCCCTTCAGCCGGTAAGTTTTAATGCTGCCGGAAACGACCCGGCAATCGTTTATTCCTGGGATTTCGGAAATAATATTGTGGTGTCAGGAAATGAAGTGGTGCATAATTTCACCGACACAGGCAGGATCCGCGTAGTGCTGACCGGGAGGAACAATGGCTGCGCTGTAAAGACTGTGAAGCATATTATTGTTAATCCACCTATCGCCCGGTTCAGGGCCAGCGTGGATTGCAACGGCAGCAAAACAGTGAGCTTCGCCAATGAGAGCATACCCGACACTTCTGGTGAGATGCGGTACACCTGGGATTTCGGGGACCCGGCCATTGCACCTTCAAATCTTTTTTCACCTCAGATCATTTTTCCCCGGGCTGGCACGTTCCAGGTTACGCTGACCGCCTCGTCACCGAACACGGCGTGCACAACCAGCGTTACTAACAGGGTGACCATTTCGAGCGAAACCGTCAACCTGAGTGCCAGCAAGTCGGCCGTTTGCCGGGGCGAAGTTTTTGAGCTGACAGCAGAGGAAGGCTATGGTGCAAATTCGTTCAACCACTACCAGTGGACGATCGGAGATCAGTTCTTCAACAGTGATAGCAAAACCATAAAGGTGTGGGTAGACAGAAACGGCAAATTTCCCATAAGCCTCAGGATAATCGACGTGAATGGCTGTATAAGGGACTCCACTTCCGATAAAATGATTACTGTGAGGGGACCTGTGGCAGCTTTCAACAGCCCTGATATCCACTGTGGTGATTCGGCCACCAGGTTCACAGATCTCTCCACTATTGAAACATCGGTGGCAAATTACGCCTGGAATTTTGGCGACGGCCAGGTCGAATCTTATGCCACATCTGGAATTACACATCATTATGAAAACGAAGGGGCCTACCTGGCCTCGCTGGTGGTCACGGATCAGAGTCAATGTAGTGACAGCACGCAATCATACATAGTTGTTTCAAGGCCAAGGGCGGCCTTCTCTAATGCTGACAGCACATGGTGCCCCGGTGCGCCCGTAAATTTCACGGATCACTCTTCGGGAAATATCAGTCACTGGAACTGGAATTTTGGGGATGGCGGCACATCGGGCCTGCAGCATGCAGAGTACCGCTATGGCCCTAACGACGGCGATTACACTGTAGCATTGACAGTAACGAACGACCTGGGCTGTATGGATTCGATGGTGGTCGAGAAGGCTGTACAGGTCCGATCGCCTGTGGCCTATTTCACCATGAAAGACAGTGCTTCCATCTGCCTGCCATTCGTAACCGACTTTGTTTTCGAGGGCCAGCGTTCCACTTCCTGGTTCTGGGATGCCGGTGACGGCTCCGCTGTTTCTGGTTCGAAAGATCTGAAGCATACCTATTCGCGATTCGGAACCTTTTATCCCACATTATTTGTAATGGGCAATGGCGGCTGCATCAGCACATTTTCGAAAAAGATAACGGTGACAAATCCTGCACTTACCGCCTTCACATACTCAGCCCCCGAAACCTGTAACAAACTTAACGTGGACTATTCCATCACGCCCCCCGCGGGCACCCGGTTCATTCTGAATTTCGGAGATGGTTATTCCGACAGCTCGCAATCAGCAAGGATCAGCCATCTTTACTCTGCGCCCGCATTCTATCAGCCTTCGCTGGTACTGATCGACAGTTCGGGTTGCGAATACAAACTCGATGGGGCCAGTGAGGTCAGGGTGATCGGGGCTGCGCCGCTTTTCGGTAAAGACGGGGCGAGATTCTGTGATTCAGGGACGGTGAATTTTACCAACTACACGATCGGCAATGATCGTGTCATGGATTATCACTGGGATTTCGGAGACGGCAGCCGTTCTGCGGGTGAAAACCAGGTCCATCATTTTGCGAAAGCCGGTACATATACACCGATGCTCACCACCACCACGCGTGCGGGTTGCAGAGATTCCTATACGGATACTGTGAGGGTGTACACCAGCCCACGGCCCCAGATCCTTAGTGCCGACACAATCTGTTTGAACAGCCCCGTCTCATTTTCCACCAGGTTCCCAAAAGATGATTCAACCGCGGTCAGCTATGCCTGGTCGTTCAGTGATGGTCTTAGTTCAGCCAATGAACAACCTGCAAGAAAATTCGGCACCGCCGGAACTCATGTTGTGAAAATTAGCGCTACTCTAATGCCGGGCTGCAACGGTTCATCTTCAAAACCTTTGTTTGTAAAGGAACTTCCGGTAGTGCATCCAATACCTCCTCTGACCTTGATTGGTGGTCAGGGACTAAGCATTCCCACGGTTTATTCCGGGGATGTCAGTTCATATCACTGGTCGCCTTCGACGGGCCTTAGTTGTAATGACTGTCCCAATCCTGTGGCAAGCCCGGAAATTAACACCCAATACCGGGTTACGGCTACAGATGCGGTGGGTTGCTCAACAGAGGGTGAAGTAACGGTGACGGTCAGCTGCAGTGAGTCGAATTTCTTCATACCCAATACCTTTTCACCCAACAACGATGGCAATAATGACAGGTTCTATCCCAGAGGATCGGGCCTGGCGATGATCCGCCTGCTTCGGATCTTCAACCGTTGGGGAGAACTGGTCTTCGACAAGCGGGATTTTCCTGCAAACAGTGCAAGTGCGGGCTGGGATGGAACGATCAAAGGAAAACCCGCATCATCTGACGTGTATGTTTATCAGATCGAGGTGATCTGTGAAAATGGGCAACTCATTCCATTCAAAGGAAATATTATGCTGATGCGATAACTGATGAAAACCGTATTCACCATACGATATTTGTTGGTCACGTTAATGATCATGTGGGCAGAACTTCTGTTCGCCCAGGATCTGCATTTTTCTCAATTCTATGAGACTCCGCTGCTAAGGAACCCCTCACTGGCAGGCATATTCGAAGGTGACATCAGGGTGCAGGGAATTTACCGTGATCAGTGGAACAGCATCACCAACGCTTACCGCACAGGGTCTTTCAATGCTGAATACAAAATGCCGGTAGGCACGGGGGATGATTTTATCACTGCGGGAGTCCAGGCTCTGTTTGACAAGGCCGGTTCTGTTGGTCTGACTACCTCCGAAATATTGCCTGCACTGAACTATCACAAATCGCTGAGCAAAGAAAAACCGGTTTACCTGTCCCTGGGCTTTATGGGTGGATTGGTTCGAAAATCGATTGATGTATCCAGAATGACCACCGACCAGCAATACATGGGCAATTTCAATCCCGGTCTGGCCACCGGAGAGAGCATGTCCAATCCTTCTTACAATTCCTGGGACGCAAGTGTAGGGATCAGTTTCAATACCGCTTTCGGAACCGACAATGGCAACAGTTTGTATGTGGGTGGAGCGATGCATCATCTGAACCGTCCCCGAAATTCGTTTTACCGTAACATCGGTTTCGGCCTTGACCCTAAATATGTTTTTTCGGCTGGGGTAAAATTCCGGGTTACAGAGTTTACTTCCTTTATCCTCCAGGCCGACCAATCGCTGCAGGGGCCCTTGCGGGAGACCATCGCGGGAGTGCTGTATTCATTCAATCTTGGAGAGGACCCAGAAACAGCCGCCTATACGGTTCACGGGGGTGGCTTTCTGAGGTGGGGTGATGCACTAATCCCGGTGATCAGGCTGGATAAACGGCCCATATCGGTTGGGATCAGCTATGATATCAATATTTCGCCGCTGAAAACACTCAGCCAGGGCAGAGGCGGCTTCGAATTGAGCTTTTCGTGGGTGGGCTTCCTGGAGAAACTGGGGAGTAGCCGGGAAAAAGTCCTTTGCCCCAGGTTTTGAAAATTATTCACATTAGAAAAAATTAACGATCTTTAGTCAACCAACTAAACAATTATGTCGTAAACTATTGCATAATTGCCATAAACGAGATACCTTGAGTGCAAACTGTAAAATATCGTCCCTGATGAGGATTTTTTACATATTATCCTGTATCCTGCTGCTCACTACTCAGGCGCAAGCCCAGTCTACCGCCTCCTCTGGCTCCGACAGGAGCCTTGTTTCCCGTATTATCAAGTTCTATCCCAATCCTGCCTCCTCCATCATCAATTTTGACTTCCAGAAGGACTACAATACCAGCCTGAACTTCCAGATTTTCAGTTTCGTGGGTAAAAAGGTCCTGGAGATCAACAACGTGACCCCAAGAACGGTGGTCAACCTCACCGAGTTCTATCGGGGCATCTACATTTTTCAGCTCCGCGACCGGAATGGCAAGATCATCGACTCCGGCAAGTTCCAGGTGTCCAAGTAACCGACATTTTGACTTCAAAATCTCATTGGCAGCATTCTTGACTAGCTTAACTTTGCCGACAATTTTAAGCTATGGAAGACAAAAATGTGCAGGAAAGCGAAAACTTGGACCAGCTTCAGGATATGCAGGATCAGAACACTGACATAAATACTGAATCAGATGCTGATGAGAAGGATTTGCAGATCATTAAACTTCAGGAACAGGTCGAAGAACTAAAGGACAAGTACTTGCGCCAGGTTGCCGATTATGACAATCTCAGGAAACGCACCGCCCGGGAAAGACTGGAAACCATGCAGACTGCCGGCAAAGACGTCATTTCATCTCTGCTTGTGGTGCTGGACGATTCAGAGCGTGCGGAAAAACAGCTCCAGGTAAGTGAGGACGTTGAAGAGATGAGGCAGGGTGTGTTGCTCGTTTTCAACAAGCTCAGGGCTACGCTCCAGTCAAGGGGTCTGAAACCCATGGAGGTCCTCGGTGCTGAATTCAATCCCGACATGCATGAAGCGATCACCGAAGTCCCCACCCCAGATGAGAATATGAAAGGAAAGATAGTTGCCGAAGTGGAAAAAGGCTATTTGCTGAATGACAAGATCATCCGCTTCGCTAAGGTGGTAGTGGGAAAATAACAACTAAACATGTCAAAAAGAGATTATTACGAGATTCTTAGTGTTCAGAAAGGATCGACCGGTGAAGAAATAAAGAAAGCTTACCGGAAGGTGGCTATGCAATTTCACCCAGACCGTAATCCTGGCGACAAGGCAGCCGAGGAAAAGTTCAAGGAAGCCGCAGAAGCCTATGAAATACTCAGCGACGCCGACAAGCGGGCGCAATACGACCGGTTCGGTCATGCCGGTGTCAGGGGCGCGTCCTCAAGAGGAGGTGGTCAGGCTTCCAACATGGAGGATATTTTCAGCCAGTTCGGAGACATTTTTGGCGACGATGCTTTCAGCAGTTTCTTTGGCGGCGGCGGTGGCCGCAGGTCGGGCCAGAGAACAAGGGGAGTCCGTGGTTCCAATCTTCGCGTGAAGATTAAACTCAATTTCGAAGAGATCGCCAAGGGTGTAACCAAACAGATCAAGGTAAAAAAATATGTTAGCTGTACCACCTGCGGCGGCAGCGGGGCAAAAGACAAAAACAGTGTCCAGACCTGCGGCACCTG
>Ga0193752_1002985_pt1 | contig 12043 bp, 11 predicted proteins | sample H1c1metaG_FD_144924 | JGI IMG/M metagenome (GOLD analysis project Ga0193752, IMG submission 144924) | Soil microbial communities from a riparian zone of the East river system, Colorado, United States - H1c1 | ecosystem: Environmental > Terrestrial > Soil > Riparian zone | place: USA: East River... | reverse complement strand
CAAGTCTACAGATTTTGGGAAAACATGGACGGTAAACGTAGTTGATCCTGCAGGAAAGTTCATTAACGAAATTGCTTTTAACGATGACAGGTTACATGGGGTGGCGCACCTAAGAGATAACGCCAGCAATACATTTTTGTTCTCAACTGCTGACGGTGGTATTACCTGGACTGATCTTGGTCAACCTGCCAATTGGAAAAACAGCCGTATCACTTCAGTGCCTGGCACCAATGCTTTAATATCTACAGGGATCAACAACGTCAACCCAAATTTTCGTGGCTCGGCGATCTCCTATGACAACGGCACTACGTGGACAGAAATTGAAAGGGCCGTTAATAAAACGGTGTCAAGATTTTATGATGCTGAGACAGGTTATGCCTGTGCTACTTTTGTAACAGGGCCACCGCTTAGAGGAGGCATATATAAATCGCAGATCGTTTTTCAAACCAACGCTACTGCTTTAATTTCCACTGCAACAAAGCCTGCCATTCAGCCACTGGGATCTGCGACTGATGCGATGGTGAAAGTTTATCCATCACCGGCAAATAATGTTGTGAACATTTCAATGGATGATGCATTGGTGAATACAAACAGTGCTATAAGCATTGTTGGCATGACGGGAGAACTGCTTCAATCAAGGATGTCGAAAGGATCAAAAATCGTACAACTGGATGTAAGCAGGTTGTCCGCAGGAATCTATATACTGCGGGTTGAAGCCAATGGCCAAACGACCAATAAAATGATTACCATTACAAGGTAAGGTTAGGCTGGTTTATAAAAGAGCAACCTTCCCGGTTGTTCTTTTATTATAGGCCTGTATGTCCTTAAAAACGTTCATTCGTCCTTTTCTAAAAAAAGAAAACGATAAATATTTCATATTGCCATGCATAACATAAATATGAAAAAATATTCCATCTTAACGGCAGCCATTTTATTCTTCTACAGTGCCTTTGCACAGGTGCCCTATAATTCCGCGTTACCAAACGGCTATACAAAAAAAGCAATGGTTTCGGAACAGGTGGGCCTTACAGAAATAACCATTACTTATCATCGCCCGGCAGTGAAAGGCAGGGAAGGGAAGATCTGGGGAGAAACTGTTCACAGGGGATTTATCGACCAGGAGTTTGGTACCAGCAAAGCTGCACCATGGAGGGCTGGAGCTAATGAGAATACAATAATAGAAATTGATAACGATGTAAAAATTGAAGGACAACTGCTGCCGAAAGGCAGGTATGGCTTCTTTATTGCCTACGACCCGGCTGAAAGCGTTCTTATATTTTCAAAAAGGACTGACGGATGGGGATCATTTTTTTATAACGAGAAAGAAGATATGCTAAGGGTAAAGGTCAAACCCCGCCCAATTGATAAAAGCGTGGAAAACCTGAAATATGAGTTTACTGAACAGGCTCCTAATTCCGCAACAATTGTTCTGTCATGGGAAAAGTTATCTATACCATTTAAGGTAGAAGTCGACTATCTTAAACAACAGTTTGATGCCTTTGTGGCAGAATCTCAAAACCCCAGGGGCTTTACGCCACAGGGATTAAATATTGCAGCAGGCTGGACATTACAGAATAACTACCAGTTGGAAAAAGGGTTGGACTGGGCTACACTTGCATCTGGTCCCGCGTTTCCCGGCGACCCAACTTCTTTTCCTGCATTAACAACAAGATCATTACTGCTTATTAAACTCGGAAGGTCTGAGGAGGCAGCGGCTTTTATAAAAAATTCATTGCCTTACGGTAGCGTTAACCAGCTTCAACAACTGGGGCGCCAGCTTATTTCAATGAAGCAGTCAAAAGCTGCCATGGAAGTTTTCCAGTACAACTATAATAAAAACCCCAATCTCTTTACAACCCTGGTAGGTATGTCAAGAGGATTATCAGCAAACAGTGAATATTCCAAAGCAGCTGGGTTTGCTTCCAAAGCATTGATTATTGCACCCGATGAAGCAAGTAAGGAATTCGTTAATTCAATGATCGCCAAACTTAAAGAAGGGAAAGATATCAATTAGCAATTCGATCATTTGACAGCAGCTGAATCTTCACATACGAAATCCAGGATATGAATGACAGATCTTCAAATTACAAGGAGGCACCAAAACTAATAAGATCCTCCACAATTTGGTTAGATAATTCTCTGCTCCCCGATACTAAAAGCCCCGATCATTCGGGGCTTACTACCATTGCTGTGTACTCCCGGCCCAATAAATTGATGTTAAAGCTCCAAATTATTTATTGGTTGTGGCTGATAACCCTAAGATTGAGCGAAATAGTTTTACTTCCTTTTGATGAAAACGGCAAAAATTTTGTGTAAATGCTTTGCCGAAAACTCTGATTAATAATGATTTCATAATTATTATTTTTGGTATTAAGTCCAAAATGAAGGCATTAAAGATACAACCGTTGTCGCAACTAAATGATAACCGCCATTTATAAAGAACAATTTCCACGAATCTTTTTCCCAAACTACTCTACTTATTGTGCAAGGGTTTGCATGTATCGGGGTTTCGCAGAAAAAGGTCTTACATTAAAAGGAGAATGCTTGCGAAAACCCCACTGGGACACAACCTCCTCTTTAAAAACGCCCGGAAAACCGTTACCTGTCAATGCTCCTCAAACACAGTTGGAAAACCCAGGAACTCAAATATTTTCCTCACCTGCGGTATAGTATAGTAATAGCCGGTTCTTTCTCCAAGCTCCCTCTCAAAGGGCTTTAACCACTTCTTTAAAGTTTTGTAAGAGATGTTGTACAATGCCGAAAGCTCTTTCAGGTTGTGCGGCCTGAGTTCAATGGAATTATCCATTTCTGTTGGAGGTCGGGTAAGTTTTTTGTTGGAAAATGTTTGGAAAAGATGGGAAATGTGTGGAAAGCCGCTTTTGCAGCGTGATATGTTTGTGTTGGAAAGGGTTACAAAAAAGATCAAATTTTAAGATCAAAATAATTGTAGCCAATAAAAGAAAAATAAAAATGCAAGGTTGCAAAATTCATTATTCAAAAAAAGTTATAAGCAATGAAAACAAAAATAAAACGCGACCCAATCGGGCTTGTTGATCTGTTAGATAATGGAACTATTAAACAAACTCTAAACAAGACACTTATTGGCTTAACTGCTGTTAATTTTAAAGAAGCACACCAGTTAATAGAATCCGGGAAAACAATTGGCAAAATCGCCATAAGATTTTAGAGTGACAGACAATGCCTGACGTCGGTGAATAAGTGATCTGGAAGAGTTTTGGGCCAGGTATAAAAAGTTATAGTCAGCCAAAACTCAGTTTTTTGTACCTACTCTTCTTCAATAGGTAAGATTTCGGTTAAACATTATCATTTTTCTCAATCACACCTCAGACACACAATGACTGAAATTGATAAAATCGGAAACAATCTGGTTAGATATTTCTATTATCCCCGATACTAAGCCTAAGCCCTTATTGATCAAGAGCCTGGGCTTTTTTAATGCTCGTCTTAAACTGTTGTCAGGGTTAAAAAGTTAGGCCTCCCTTTTTTTATTTCTTTTTATATTTAACCGCAAAAAAAGCAAGCAGGGCATTGATGATAAAAGAAAAGGAATTTGAAGCGATAATAATGATATCATCTTTAAGTATACCATAATAAACCCACAGGCCGAGCCCCACAAATAATGCAAGCAGCATCAATAAGGAAACATCACCGGCTTCTTTTTCTTTCAGCACTTTTATCAGCTGTGGTATCAGCGATACTGCCGTGAAAACACTGGCGCAGATCCCGATTAGTGTTACTGTGTTCATGCAACAGGTACTGCAACTATGCAGCCATAATTCCGGGTATAAAAAAGGGGATAAATTCTATCCCCTTTTTTAGTTATTTTATTTCCCTGCATCTCTCATAGCCTTAATTATATCATGGCTCTTTTTAAGTGTCTCTTTTTGGGAAACTATTAATTGTCTTGTCTCCGTATCCATATCGGCATCCGTACCCAGCGCTTCCTCATAGGCTTTCTGTGCAGCATCTTCACCATATTCGCAGGAAGCAATAATGCCTGTCCTGTCCTTACCGGTAAAAGTTGCTTTTACATCCATCCACACACGGTAAATTTTACCCATGTTAGTAGTACCGCTTTCTGCTTCTCCGCCTAATTCCCTTACATGTCCTGTAAGAGCGGATACGTTGAGCCTGCTTTCATCAGCCATTCCCTGGAAGACGGCGTGCAGGTCTATATCATATTGTTTACTTTCTTCCGCTGCTTTGCGGTAACCTTCAATACGATCATAATTGATCTTAATAAGGTCATTCAATACTTCGGTGATTTCTGTTGTAGTTGTCATAATTGTAATTTTTATAATTAAACATAAATTTTTGTGCCAGAAAACTAACAGGTGGTATTAACAACCAACAAATACAAATGGGAATTATTTTCCTCAGTAGATCAATCTTCCACACCCAAAAAGAAACGAATCGATCGTTCAGGAGGCTAATTGTTTAAAAGGATAGAACGGCTTTATATATTTATTAAAATAAGTTCCTTTGGAAAATGCTTTCCTGAATTCATCATACCGGGCCTTGCCTACACCGCTATACTGGTACATTTTACCAGAGATAAAAGTGATGAGCAGTGCTTTAGCACCGGATAAATACTTATATGATTTAATTACTGTAGATGGCATCGTTTATTTTTTAGTGTGAACATTTAATGAACACAAACCAAATTAATGCCGGATTATATAGGTGCCAGGCCACTACGATCATTTCTTAATTTTATTGATTCCTATGCAACAAAAGCAACTTTAAAGTGAGGGCCCTGTTTAGTGGCCAGACACCCTAAAACGAAAACATAAAATATTCACAAGAGTTACGCTTTTACAATACTTTAAGAAATCGAATATTAATTTCATCCCGTCTTTGATGTCTCACCCTTAGAATATATCAGGGTAGATAACATTCAGCCCACTACCAACTGCTTCCGGGAAACTTTTTTCATTATTATCAAGCGTGTTAAACAAACAGGTATGATCACTGCAACTTCAACGTTCTGGAAACGAACAGGTATACAGGACTGGTTCCTTAAAAAAGAAACTGCACCTGCCGAAATACCATCTATGACACCCGATATGGTATATAAGTATATCATAGAAAAATTCCAGGCCTCTGTTACAGAGCTTTCTTTTGCAGACAGGGTAATATTTTACCATGAATATATTATATGTTTCAGTCCGCCTGATTATAATAAGTTCATGGATAACAATAAGGGCATCTTTGCCATCATCATAAAAGAATCTGTAAAATCATTTTATGATATTTTACAGCAACATAAAAAGAAGGGAAAAAAGATAACGGCTTCAGCCTATAAATGGGTCTTCCGTTTTGTATCTCATCCCGATTACGAAAAGGGAGATAAAAGTTTTATCGGCAAACTCTTGCCGGGCAACCTGCATAAGAAAGAGGAGAACCTGCGGGTGACTTTCATTCCCCGGCAAACCGGCATTGCACAAACCTTTGATATTTCGGATGAGCTCCTACAGGACTTTACTTTTTACAGTGATGGTTATTACGAGATACCGTTTGACAAAAGCCTGCTGCCGGATAATACAGTTGCACCTGTAACACCAGCCTGTTTTGCACGCCTGGAAACAACCATACCTGATAAACAATATGCCGGAAAGAAATTGGAGTACCTGATGAAGCATGATGAGATCCTGGTATCAGGAGCTGATGAAACTTCACAGGACGGTTCCATTTTTCGTGTACCATCGGAGTGGGTATCCACGCCGCACCTTTCTATCCGTTATGATAAGAATGCTGATAAATTCTTCCTGGCTGCTTTTGGAGAAAAGACAATTGTGAATGAACAGGAACTTAAACCCAGCGCAAAAGCTAAACCCGAATGGACAGAACTTCCGCTGAATTCAAGGATCGTATTGAATGGTATTGTAGGCATTAACATTTTTAAATCCTGATATGGACAAATTACTGGCAATAGGATTACTGGTAACCAGCGTGATTTTGCTGGCTGCCCATTTTTCTGATATTAAAAAAACGCATAGCCGCTAATGACAGCATATTTCTCCGGCATAACAGATAAAGGAAAGCGTCGTGAAAATAACGAGGACACTTTTATTGTGCAGGAAATACCCGGCACACCGTACCTGCTTGCCTGCGTGATTGACGGAGTAGGCGGATATAACGGAGGCGAAGTGGCTGCTGAAATTGCACGCACTGTGATACTGGAAGAAGTAAAACATATATCGGGTAATATTATTGAAACGCTGCAGAATGCCGTTGTTGCAGCCAATGAAAGGATACAGGAGCAACGGCATGCCGACAGGGAAAATGCCAATATGGCCTGTGTATTAACCTGTGTTATTGCAGACATAAAAAATAATAAACTCTGGTATTCGCATGTGGGAGATACCCGGTTGTATTTATTAAGAGATGCAAGCCTTATAAAAATAACCAGTGATCATTCTGCTGTTGGATTCCTGGAAGAATCGGGTCGCCTGTCGGAGGATGATGCAATGCGGCATCCAAGGCGCAACGAGATCAATAAGGCTTTGGGATTTGAAGCAGCCATTGCCGAAGCAGATGATTATATAGAAACAGGTGAATCTCCTTTTTTGCCTGGCGATATCATTTTGTTATGCAGTGACGGCCTTTCAGATATGATCGGTTCGGGAGAGATCACATCTATATTAAGCAAGCCTGCAACCCTTACTGAAAGAACAAAGCAACTGATTGGTGCTGCCAATGAAGCAGGTGGCAATGATAATATAACAGCAGTGTTGGTTGAAAATAATAAACAACCTAAAAAACAGCCTGTATTAAAACCTGTGTTGAAGAAAAATGAGACTGCAGATAGTATTTTACAGGAGCAGAAACCGGTAAAGCTACAACCTGCGGCTATTGTAAAGATGCGTACGAAACGCAACCTGATCTTATTTTTATCGGTGCTTTCTATGGTTTTATTGATCACTGTTGTCGTTTTATCTGTCATGCAGGTAAAAGCTTTAAAGAATGATACAGCTGTTTCGATATCGCCGGTTGTAAAGCCAAGAGATGCAAATCTTGTGGGCTTAATAGGTGCGATGCATGATACAGCGAAGGCTTACACATTGCCGGCAGGTTCTTCTTTAAGCATAGCAGAACCTGTTGTGATCAATAAAGATTCATTTTACCTGCGTGGTAATGGTACGCATATTAGCAGCGACTTGAATTATATTGGCCCTGCCTTTATCATTGATCCTGATGCCAGGCAGATAGTGCTGGACAGTGTTGTGTTTGAGAATTTTGATGTAGCCCTCCTCATTAAAAAAAGTAATATCATATTCAGGAATGTACGTTTCATAAACTGCCGGGTACCGGTGCAATATGCAGCGTCTTTTGCTGATACAATCATATCGGGCCGTTTTAAAGATTCCATATTCCTCACTTCCCAATCCCCTAAAAAGCAATGACCCCTACACAAACAAACTTGTTTGGCAACCGAAAGCTGGAACGTAGCTGTCTGCTTGCTATTGCTGTTATCATGGGACTGTTGTTCTGGAAATTATTTTCAGTACTGCAACGTGATTTTAACGAAGCAGGAACCCGTTTGCACAATGGTACCATGATGAACCTGAATGAAGAAGGAAAATCAGGAAACATGGCGAAACTGTTGCAGAACGGCATGTACTTCGAAGACCCAAAAGACATATCTTTTATTGCATCTAAGATCGGGGCAGCAAAAAATAAAACTGAAGAACTTGCCAATGTGGGTGAACTGAATAAGAAGGATCTTTTTGTGAATGCTGATGAAGCATTTCAAAAAGGTGGCAAGTCATTCAAAAAAAGAGTAGAACTATCCAGGATACTGTTAGGTTTTTCCGGCCCCGATTCCATCAGCTTTGAAAAAGAAAGATCAAGGCCCCTGGCTGTTAATGCAGAGACCAATGCAGTTTTGGGCGACCACCGCATCTCGGGGGTCATAAAAAATGCAGTTGGTCAACCGGTTGCTGCTGCGCTTGTAAGGCTAAAAGCAATGGCGCAGCAGGATAGCAGCATTGCACCCGGACAGTTGGAAGATCAACAAAATGTCATCAGCTTTAATAATGGAGTAAGGAAAGTATTTGTCCGGGATTTTGCAAAAAGCCAACGGCTTGTTTCTTTTAATGCTTATGCAAGGACGGATGCATCGGGCAAATTCATTTTTTCGGGGTTGCCTGCAAACAGGGCTTACGAAGTATTGCCATTACAACCGGGTTACGAGTTTGGCCGTTCATTGGGTGTTGAAAATTTAGATACCGATGCCAGTTTTAGTTTTGTTCAGGGCCCTCATACCATGCGGCTTTTCTCCGCAAAGGATTTTAATAACTTTAAAAAAGAAAAGGCATTTATTGTAAGAACACCCGAAGCTGTAACCAGCTGGTTCTGGATGATCGTAACAGTATTCTTCCTTTCTTTTTTCCTGTTGCATATCATACTCACGGTTAAATTTCCTGCGGCCGACCAATTATTGTTGCCGGTGATCATGATACTCACAGGGCTTTCCTTTATAACCCTTTTCAGTTTACAGGATCCTTTGCGGGACCGCTTCCTTGCGAAGAGTAGTTTTATTTATTTCTGCATCGGTATAGCCGGTATACTTGTACTTCAATTTATAAACCTTAAGAAATTTACTACCGACTCAAAATTCTTTCGCTTCTTCATTTTTACTGATAGCAGGAAAGCTGCTAACGGCTGGCCATGGGCATTGGGTGCTATTGGCCTGTTAATACTTACCATATTATTTGGTAGTGGCCCCGAGGGCAGCGGTGTTAAAGTGAATCTCTTCGGGTTTCAACCAAGCGAGATCGTAAAATATATGGTGATCGTTTTTCTTGCCGGTTTTTTTGCAACCAATGAAAAATTCATTGCTGAATATAGTTCCTGGAACAAGCGCTTATCATTTTTCATGGCAGCAGTAGTGGCCATCATTGCCACTATTTTGTTGTTCCTGGTATTGGGAGACCTGGGACCTGCCATTGTATGTTGTTTTACATTCATCATATTGTTCTCCTTTTCAAGAGGCGATTTTGCACATGTGGTTGTAGCCATGGTTTTGTATGCGCTCTCTATATGGATATTCAATGACCTGTTGATCGCAACAGCAATTGCAGTAGGCACATTGATATTGTATATGCTCATCAGCAAAAAACAACTGAGTGAATCTGCAGTGATGTCACTGGTTGTTGTGAGTGGATTTTTATTGCTGGATAAGATCACCTGGCTTGCAAAAATAATTCCCGGCCCTATACAAAGACTGGTTGACCGCAAAGCCATCTGGGCCGATGCATGGAATAACCAGGTGTATGGCGGCGACCAGGTGGCTAATGGTATCTGGGCAATTTCAAGTGGCGGCATTACCGGCCAGGGTGCAGGCGAAGGATTTGCAAAAACAATTCCGGAAGCACACACCGATATGATATTACCCGCCATTGGTGAAGAATTTGGATGGGCAGGAATGACCTGTGTTTTCATTTTATTCTTACTATACCTGCATCGGTCTATCATCATCGGCAGACAAACCGGTACGCCATTTTTATTTTACGTATGTGCAGGTATTGGTATCGGAACCTTTGTACAGTTCTTACTTATTGCCGGGGGATCAACAGGTGCTTTGCCTTTATCAGGCGTAGCACTTCCCTTCATCAGTTATGGCGGCACTTCATTATTGTGCAGTATGGTCGCTGCAGGTTTCCTATTGTCTGCATCACGATGGAGCGGCTCTACAGCGCAAATGAAATACATAACCGTGCAGCAGGATAAAAATTTAATGCCTGCCCTGCTTGCTGCTTGTCTCGGTATTCTTTTACTCATGGTGAACGTATTGGGATATACATTGAATAATAAGAAATGGGTTGTGGAGCCTGCGCTGGTGGCCGATCGTAGTGGTTCCCGCATGTTCAGCTACAATCCCCGGATAAATATTTTGATGAACAGGTTACAGGCTGGCAATGTTTATGATCGCAATGGAAAATTACTGGCAACCAGTGATGGAAAATTACTGCAGCAACAAAAAGATTCATTGATTGCAATCGGTATACCGGCTGCAGATATTAGCTCACTGGATTATAAAAGAGCAGATCGTTATTATCCCTTCGGCGCACATATGTTCTTCTGGACAGGCGACGCCAATACCGGGATTTTTTCCGGCGGCACCAATGGTTATTTTGCAGACTATGCACATGCTTCGGAGCTGAGAGGTTTTCCTACACCCGATACAAAATACCAGGTAAGTGCAAACCGTTACCGTGCAGAAAAGTTTTTGCCGATGACAAATACAGAAATGACTGTAACAAAAAGAGATTACAGTGCACTTGCAGGCCTCTTACTCTCAGGCATTAACAGCAATGAAGTTGTAAAATTCAAAAAACAGAACAGGGATATTAAACTCACAATGGATGCAGCTTTGCAAACCAGGATACAACTAGCATTACAGGCTGATGACAGTCTGAGCCAAAAAAGAGTTTCGGTTGTGATCGTGGAAGATAATACAGGAGATGTGATCACATCTGCTGCCTGGCCATTAGCACCAATTAATGATTGGGAACGTATGAACCTAAGCGATAATGAATTGAATAAATTACCCGGCTGGAACGTGAATTCTGATATAGGCTTTACACATGCCACACAACCAGGTTCTACAGCCAAACTGGTTACTTCGCTGGCTGCATTCAATAAACTGGGGAATGCTGCTGCAGAAAAAAACATCAGGGTATATCCAAAAGATCTTATCCGTACAAACGGCCCTGAGCCCGATGAAGCAGGCCTCATCAACATTGAACGTGCCATTGTAAGATCCAACAATTCATTCTTCATCCGGCTTGCCAATGAAGAAAAACTACAGGAAGAAATGGTAACTCTCTATATGAAGTCAGGTATGTTCCTGCATGGCGTAGGCGGCTATTATTTTGCGCATGATACAAACAATACCAGGCAGGAAGAAAAATGGAGAGAACTGTGGAGAAATACAGAATTCAAAAGCCTGAAGCGATACAATCCTGAAAACATACGCCGTACCAGGGCCATCGGTGTTTCCGGTATGGCATGGGGACAGGGAGAACTGGTAGCAACCCCGGCTGCAGTAGCCCGTATTGCGTCGGCCATTGCAAATAATGGTATGATGATACCCAACCGTTTTGTGCTGGATGTGAATGGTGTTGCAACCAAAACAAAACCAGGCATTTCCATAGTGAACGACCCGGCCTACGCCCAACAGTTAGCAGTGTATATGCACAAACAAAGTGCCCCCAAAAAGGCAAAGCTGGGTATACTGGTTGCAGGCAAGACCGGGACACCCGAAAGAATATTTAAAGGAGAACAGATCAATGATGGCTGGTATGTTTTTTTTGCACCCAAAGCAAAGGGGGAGGGGCACTTGGTGGTTTGTATCCGCATAGAGGCGGCCAAAGGATCCAGTGATGCGGTGAAACTAGCGGGTAAGTATATCATCCCGATGTTGCTGGAGCGTAAGTATATCAAAGGTTTTGATCCGGCTGAAAAACCGGAACCGGTCATCAACAGGCAATTACTTGGAAGCTTAAATCCTTAATGAAATAACTTATAAAGCAATAAACTATGTTCAATTTATTTAAAGAGCGTACCGTGGATGTAAAACAGATCCGGCATCATTTGATACAGTTCATTAAAGAAAGGCTGCAGGGATCTGAAGGTGGTGAAGGTGCCAATATCACCGGCATTCATGTTTTTATTAACTGTGCCGACAATGAACGCCATTTGTATGAAGCGGCTGTACATGCACATGTGCCGGGTAAATTCAAGACCGAAGAGATACAACGCATGGCAGATGATTACGCCATTCAATTACCCGGCTCATGGAAATTTGAAGTGGTATTCACTGACCAGTTTCCTGCACAGGCTTATCCCATAAAAGGGATCAACGCGGCACTTTTTATTGCAACAACCAAATTAAGCCTCACACCTAAAAAAACACATGCGTTTATAAAAATACTGAACGGGCAGGCAGAGCAGGAGACTTATATAGTAAACCCTGCCAATGGAAAAATATATATCGGCAGGGAAGCAAAAGTGC
>Ga0193752_1002984_pt1 | contig 12046 bp, 10 predicted proteins | sample H1c1metaG_FD_144924 | JGI IMG/M metagenome (GOLD analysis project Ga0193752, IMG submission 144924) | Soil microbial communities from a riparian zone of the East river system, Colorado, United States - H1c1 | ecosystem: Environmental > Terrestrial > Soil > Riparian zone | place: USA: East River... | reverse complement strand
GTCGATCGCACGTCCAGCCATCCGCCACCGTATGGCCTCGCCGACACCGACACGACGTATCCATCGCGCTCGGCCTTGCCGTTCAACGCGCCATCCGGTGCGGTCGTCCACGCAAAGGCGAGTGGAGTGAAGGTGCGAACCGCGTCGTCGACGGACGCCGAGGAGCCCGGAATCACCACCAGTCCGAGGGCTACCTCGGCAACCTTGGATGTTCCGGTCTTTGCCCAGCGCAGCTCGAGTGACGAAGGCGCGCGCACAACCGAAAGCGGTCCCTCGGCAAACGGACTGTCCGCCGGCGCGCCCCGTCGTGTCAGTACGACCTCGCTCATCGCGGCCAGCGTCGTCACGACGTGTGCGCGTCCACGGCGCACGTCGGCTATGGCGCCTGGACCCGCATATCGTCCGTCGGCAAGATCGGTCGTGAGATCGATCGGCCCGCGGAAGGGCAGTTCATGGTTGTTACGCAGCACGAGCGTCGTCGGCTGCTGGGCAGACATTGTGCGGCCGGTGAGGAGGCTCACCGCGGTGAGCGCGGCGATAGACCATCGATGCCTGATCATGCGGCAGGGAGGTCAGGCGTCCAGGCGAGCAGTGCGTCACGCACGCGCTCGAGATGCGCGCGCATGCGCTCGACGGCGAGTTGTGCGTCGCGGGCGCGAAGGGCTTCGTAGATCTCCACGTGCTCGCGGTGATCGTCCTCGCGGCGGCCGTGGATGTTCAGGATCAGCTGCTGCTCGTTGCGGAACAGGTTCGAGAGCACTTCGAGGATCTGGTGCATCACGAGATTGTCCGACGCGAGGGCAATCTGCCGATGAAAGGCGAGATTGACCTGGGTGAGCAGCGTGGTATCGGCGAAGCTGCGTCCCGCCCGCGTGAGGAGGCGCTCCATTTCGTCGAGCTGCTCGGGGGTCGCGTGTCGGGCGGCGAGGGCGGCTGTCTCGAGCTCGATCGGGATGCGCGCCGCAATGAGGTCGACGAGCACCTTGCTCGTGGGTCTCGCGTCGATCACGGGGTTCGTGATCATCAGGGAATCGGGGGTCCGGCCGACGTATACGCCTGAACCGTGACGGATATCGATGACGCCGACTGTCTCGAGCTTCTTGAGTGCCTCGCGGAGCGTCGGCGAGCCGACACCAAACTGCCGGGCCATGACGCTGATGGCGGGGAGACGCGCCCCCGGACCGTACTCTCGCTCCTGAATGAGCTGGGCAATCCGCTGGGCAATTTCGTCAGATAGATTCTGACGGACGACTGGAAAGAGCACGGTGTTCACTCGGGTAATGAAATTCACAAATAGACAAGACAATCAAGTCATAATATGACTTGAGCACGACTCTACAGGCCGTTTTCAGAGCTGTCAAGAACCGGATTGAGGCCGTAAATGCTTTCACCGCATACAATTCGCCTCGCATTTACTCTCGCGGACGAGTCCTTCGCACCCGCTCTTGTCGAGCTACGGGCAGCGACGGCGCGTGACCTCACGGCGCGGTTTGGGCGCGGCCACTGGTCCGGCGAGCCCACCGAACGCGGCGTGTTGGCCGGCATGCGGGACTCCAAGGTCTGGCTCGCCCGGAAGGGAAAGGACGTCGTCGCCACCTTCCGGATGTCGACGACCAAGCCGTGGGCGATCGACAAGGCGTACTTCGCCAAGTCGAGCCACCACCCGCTCTACCTCACCGACATGGCCGTCAGGCCCGGCCTTCAGGGCAAGGGCATCGGCCGCCGCTGTCTCGACAAGGCAGTGGAATACGCCGCCGTCTGGCCCGCCGATGCCATTCGCCTCGACGCGTACGATGCGGAGGCGGGAGCAGGGGAGTTCTACGCGAAATGCGGCTTTCGAGAGGTGGGGCGAGTCGCGTATCGTGGCGTGCCGTTGACGTACTATGAGCGGTTGATCCCGTAGTGTCAGTCACGACTTCATCCAGGAGCTTTCTGCAATGACGCACTCGGGCCCGATCATGGACTCCACCCCGCCCCGCCGGGGACCAATGCAACGCTCGGCCGGCTACGCCAAGGCTGGCGCAAGCTTCGGGTCCGCGCTCGCGATCACCATTTCGTGGAGCGTCCACAAGTCGATCCTGTGGGCGATCTTCCACGGGTTTCTGTCGTGGGTGTATGTGATCTACTACGCTTTTACTCGCGGACGCTGAAACGGCCGGATCAGGCTTCGGGCTCGCTCCTTGATCCGGCTTTTCGGTTTTCTTCTGCCTTTCCTTTTGATCCTGACATCGCCACTCCCGTTGAGACCAGAAACCGAAGGGAGCGGATTTCACGGATTTTACGGAAACGGCCGGATCAGACTCGGTCTAACGCCTACTCGCTGATCCACCTCCGTACGCCGCGACTTGAAGAGTTGTGATTTTTCTGTTGAAAGGGCCGGCCTCCGCTATCGGAGCCCGGCCCTTTCACGGAGAAAATCCGGCCTTTATCCGTTAAATCCGTCTAATCCGTTCCCTTCGGTTGCGAGCCCCGGCGCAACACCTCAAGGCACGAGCACGGGACGACCATCAACATCCAGAATCTGGATCGGCGCAATCCCCGTCGCCCTAAGAGGAGCTTCTATGGTCGCCCGATCACCGACGATGACCAGGTTCATGTGATCGACATCGATGTACTTCTTGGCCACACGAGTAAGGTCATCCCGGCTAACTGCATCGATCTTCGATGCATAGTCCTTCCAGTACGTCTCCGGAAGATCATTCGTGTAGATGCTCGAGATCGCCGCCGCAATTCCGTTCACCGTCGAGAAACGGCCTGGCAGCGACTGAATCAGTGACTCCTTCCCCTGCACCACCTCGTCATCGGTGAACGGCGCGTCGCCCTGCACGCCCTTGAAGTGCGTCATGAAGCCGATCAACGCACTGTCCGACTTCGCGCTCACGATACCACCGCCCGCACGGAACGCACCTGGTCCGCGGCCGAACGCGTAGCTCGAGCCCACACCATAGCTGTAGCCCTTCACCTCGCGGATGTCGTGATTCAACCGCGATTGGAAGAGCCCACCCAACAGGTTGTTCATCACCTGGATGGCGTAGTAGTCGGGTGTGTTGCGCGGCGGTCCCGGCTCGCCAAACGCGAACACGGACTGCGCCGCCTTCGGCTTGTCGACGAGATAGATCGTCCTCGCCTTCGCCGCCGGGACCGCCGGATACGCGAACGTCGGCCGATCACCTCCCGCTGGCCAGTTGGCAAGCGCTCGCTCTACCGTCGCACGCGCCGTCTTCGGAGCGATGTCACCCGACACGGTGATCACCGCTCGGCCCGGCTTGAAATACGCCTTCTGAAATGCGACGACGTCGTCGCGCGTAATCGCCTTCACTGTCTGCTCGGAGACGACACGCCCGTACGGATGCTCGTCGCCATACACGACCTTCGAGAACACGTTCGCGGCGATCGTATTCGGCTGGTCCTTCGCCTGCGTGAGCCCAACGAGCGTCCGCGCCCGATTGCGCTCGAGCGCCGAGTCGGGATTGGTCGAGTTGAGCATCATGTCCGCGAGCAGCGCCAGCGCCGGCTCGAACTTGTCCTTGAGCGACGTAAAGCGAATCGTTCCACTCTCGCCGCCCACGTTGGCGAAGATCTGCGTGCCGAGAAGCTGCATCGCGTCGGAGAGCTGATCCGCGGACTTCGTTGTCGTGCCTTCGCTCAACATCTGAGCGGCGAAGCCGGAGACGCCGAGCTTGTCCGCCGGCTCGAAGGTCGTGGAACCACCGATGAAGTCGATGTTCAGCGCGACGAGTGGAAGGTCATGCTTCTCCACGACGACGAGCTCCGCGCCGTTGGCGAGCTTGGTCTTCGTCCACGTGGGCACGCGCAGCGTCGGCGACTTGCCGGCCTTGGGCGCGACGTTGCGGTCGAGCGTTCCCTGCGCGGGTGCGGGTGCGAGCGGAAGCGCGAGCACCAGCGCAGCAGCGATCGCAGCGCGCGAGGCAAAATGCAGTTGGCGGGCGATCATTACTTGTCTCCCATGATGTAGTGTCCGCCATCCGGAGCGACGGTGACCTTCGTGCTCGCTGTGGCCTTCGACGCGAGATCCGTCTTGCCCAACGGCACGATGCTCAGCACGACTCGGCCTGCGCCGAGATACTTGTTGGCGACGCGCTTGATGTCGGCGGCGGTCACGGCCTTGAGCTTGGCGTAGTCTCTCTTGTAGCGCGCCGGATCGCCGTGGAACACGAGGCCGTCGATGAGGATGTCGGCCTTCCCCAGGTTCGACTGGAGCTGCGACACGAACCCGAACTCCAACCCCGCCGCCGTCTTCGCGAGCTCGTCGGCGCTCGGACCGTCGGACTTCAGCTTCGCGATGATGCTGTCGGTCGTCGCCTCCACTTCAGCGAGCATGTGTCCCGGCCGCGGCGTGACGCTGATGCCGAACGTGCCGGAGTTCTCGGCGCCGCGGTTGAATGCGGTCACCGCTGCCGCGCTCTGGAGATCGTACACGAGCGCCTTCGTCAGCCGAGCGGTGCGTGGCCCGCTGAGGATCTGGCCGAGGAACTGGAGGGCGTACGAGTCGTCGTTGTCGTCGCCGACGCTGGGCCACTGCAGGTAGAGACGCGGCACCTGCACGCGGTCCTCGAACATGAGCCGCTTCTCCGCGGCGAGCGTTACCGGCGGAACCTTCGGGCGCGCGATCGCCGTGCCGCGCTTCAGGTCGCCGAAATACCTGGTGACGAGCGCCTTCGTCTGCGCCGGATCGAAATCGCCGACGATGGCGATCGTGGCGTTCGAGGGCGCGTAGTACGTGCGGAAAAATGCCTTCACGTCTTCGACGTCCGCCTTCTGGAGATCGGCGATGTAGCCGACGACGGGCCAGGAGTACGGATTCGACTCCGGATAGAGCGCCGTCGTGAGGATCTCGAAGGCTCGGCCGTAGGGTTGGTTGTCGGTACCCTGCCGACGCTCGTTCTGCACGATGTCGCGCTGCGCCTTGAACTTCGCTTCGTCGAGCTTGTCGAGCAGGAAGCCCATGCGATCGGACTCCAGCCAGAGCGCGCTCTCCAGATAGTTCGAGGGCACGACCTCGTAGTAGTTCGTGCGGTCGTTGGTGGTGGAGCCGTTGTTGTTGCCGCCGACGCCCTCGGTGAGACGGTCGTGCATGCCGTAGGGCACGTGTCCCGAGCCGGTGAACATCACGTGCTCGAACATGTGCGCGAAGCCTGTGCGGCCGGGCACCTCGTTCTTCGAGCCGACGTGATACCACACGTCCACGGCGACCTGCGGTACGGTGTGGTCGGGCGCGAGGATGACCTCGAGACCGTTCGGGAGGGTCATCCGCTCGAAGGGGATGTTGACGCCGGTTTCACCTGCTCGCTGGGCGACGGCGGGCGTCGCGGCGACGATGAGGGCAATCGTCGCGAGACGGAGCGTTCGTGTGAGGCGCATGGCTGGTGGGCTGGGGGTCGGGAGGCTACCGAACATGCGGCAGATCGCTTCAGAGAGCGAGTGTCCGCACTATGAGACACAACGGTTGCCGCTCTGGTTTGTTTTGCGCTCCGGGGCAAGCCCTTCTGTTCCGACCGCTCCAACGGCAAATTCGAAGGTACGAATCCTTCAAGCGAGGTTGTTGTGTGGGAGCCCGGTAAGCCAAGCCAGAACGAGAATGAATATTTCGCCCGCCAGGACGCCGAGTGGCTGAAGAGCCAGCGCGCGCGGCTGGATGCTGAGCGCGCCAAGAAGGAGAAGGCGCAGAGCGTGACGGGCATGAAGTGCCCGCGCTGCGGTGGCAATCTCTTGGAGCGTGAATACCACAGCGTCCGTATCGACGTCTGCGACAGCTGCCGCGGCGTCTGGCTCGACCGTGGCGAGCTGCACATGCTCGCGCACGTGGACGACACCGCGCTGCTCAAGGTCATCCACGAGATCGACACTCAGTGAGCGTGAGCCTTGAGCCTCCGGCACTGAGCAATTGGAGCTCGGGCTTCAGCTCGAGCCCGAGCTCGAGCTCTGATTGGCTGGTAGCTGGAGGCTCACGCTCATGCTCGACTACAGGTTGTCCACGACGCGGGCCTTGATCGACTCGTATTCGGTATCCGTGATCAGTCCGTCGTCGAGCATCTGCTTGGCGCGCCGTAGCCGTTCCGTCGGATCACCACTCGCCGACGGACCGGCCACCCCGCCGGCCATCGGCATGCCGCCGAACTGCATGCCACCAGATTCGGCGCGAACCTCCTCCAGGTCTCGCACGCGCCGCTTCTCGCGCCACGACTGCTCCTGCGCCTGGCAGATCTTGTAGACCTGCTGCGCCTGGTCCTTCCGCAGCCCGGAAAATATCTGACGACCGCTCGCGGCATGCCCGTGCGAGCCGAAGTCGTCCGTGGCGAGCGAGGAGATCGTCAGGTCGGCGCCGAAGATTCCGGCGCGGATGCTGACGTCCTTGAGGTCCTGCCAGCGGACGTCCACGGGCGTGTATCCGCCGATCAGGCCGCGGGACAGGCCGATGAACCGACCCGTCGTGGCGCCGATGATCACGCGCCGGTGCATGAGCGCGAAGATCCGGCGCTGCACGGCGTAGGAGAGCAGTCGCTCACCGGGCACGAGGAGTCCGTTGAGCTCCTTGAGTCCCGATCCGACGCGGGTGTCTTCTCCATCGGGAGACGGCGCCGCTGGGGCGGTCGGCGCAGAGGCTGGGCGAGGAGCCGGAGCGGCGCCCGGCGCAGCGGGTTGAGCGCCGGCGGCTTTCTTCGCCTTTGCGCGACGTCCGCGTTCGGCTTCGACCTCCATCCACGCGTCGATCGGCAACGATTTATCTTGCTCCATCGCCGCAAGTTCGGCATCGGACTTCGACGCGTACGGCCTTTGATTCGTGTCCGTCATTGATCTTGGGTGCGGGCTGTGAATCGGGTGAGCCAATGATGTGCCATCTCGCCACCACTCGCCAGCGGAGTCGGATGACTGACACAAAGTGGGCAGAAGTCGACGAATATCTCAACGCCTTGCACATCGGCCCCGACGCGGCACTCGATGGCGCAGCGGAGGCGACAGTCGCGGCTGGGCTACCGCCGATTGCCGTGACGCCCAATCAGGGCAAGCTGCTTCACATCCTCGCGCGGATGCAGCGGGCCAAGTCGATCCTCGAGATCGGCACGCTGGGCGGATACAGTACGATCTGGCTGGCCCGCGGACTCGAGCCGGGCGGCAAGGTCGTCACGCTGGAACTCGACCAGAAGCACGCCGACGTGGCGGCGGCGAGCATCGCGAAGGCGGGCTTCAGCGACGTGGTGGAGATTCACGTCGGCAAGGCGATCGACACGCTGCCGCAGCTCGCGCACAGCGGCGACGCGCCGTTCGATCTCATCTTCATCGACGCGGACAAGAAGAGCATCCCGGAGTACTTCGAGTGGGCGCTGAAGATGTCGCGACCGGGCACGTTGATCCTCGTCGACAATGTCGTCCGCGCCGGCAACGTGGTGAACGCTGACAGCCCCGATGCGGACATTCAGGGCATTCGCCGGTTCAACGAGATGGTTTCGCGCGAGCCGCGCGTAACGGTGACGACGCTGCAGACCGTCGGCAGCAAGGGCTACGACGGGCTCGCGTTCGTGTTGGTGACTGGGTAAGGAAGTTGGACGTACGCTCGGCCGAATGCTGCCGTGGTGTGGTTTGGGGACGGCCGCCAAGTAATCTCACCATCACTTGACGCTACAAACCGACAGCACCCGACCGAACGTACTCTCCCGACGTTGGCGCCTCTCGTTTCACAAAAAGCAGGTCCCTCGGTCGCGCTACGCGCTCTCGTCGGGACGACACTCCTACTTAGCGACCCACCCAGTACGAAGCCTTGATGAGGAACACGTTGTCCGGACGCGCTGCGAACAGATTCCTATAGTCGCGAACCGCCGTGAAGTTCCCGAAGTCGCGGTCGCCCTGGTCGCGTGACTGCGTCCACACCAGAAACAGCGTCGACGCCGGCCGGTACTCCCAGCGCAACACCGCACTCGCGTTGAACGATTTCTCGTTGAAGTCACCATCCGGTGCCGCCCCGGTAAACATTCGGAAACGCGCGTCATACGACGCCGCCCTCGGTGCACTGAGTTCGCGCACCTTCGTGTACCTGCCTGCCGTTACGAACGGCTCGGCATAAAGTTGCATCGACAGCGTCGGACGCAGCGTGACGTCGAGGCGGCTCGTGAAGCTGAGGAGATCCTGATCGAGATGCGCGAACAGGTAGTGCGTGCTGTCCGCGCCGACGGTTCCGAGCGTCGCCAGGTACTGCGTGTTGTCGTGATTGCGCTGGAACCGCGTTCCCAGCTCGGCACTCACACGCGTCGAGGGACGGAAGGTGACATACGGCCGTACACGCCACAGCGACGAGTTGCCCTCGTCGGCGACCGTGTAGATCGCGGCGATCGACGGTGAGATGCGCAGCCGAGGATTCGCGTAGAGGTTGATGAGGGTGTTGTACGCTGGCGAATAGCGCAGCGCCGGACCGCCGCGCGCGCAGCGATCACAGTACGTCGGCAGCGCGTTGTCCACCCACGTGTCGAGCGACATCCGTGCGCCGCTCGCGGTGTACGCACTCAGGAAGACTTCCCAGATCGAGCCGTTGCGCAGGCCGGCAGCTGTTCGCTGTTCGGTGACGAATACGCTGGCCGATTGATTTCGCAGTCCGCGCCATGGCTTGCTCGGCACGAGTTGCGCGACCGCATTGAGCGTCTGAAGGTCGGCGCGAGAAAGGAAGCCGAGATCGTTCGTCTCGTAGCCCGGCGTGACGTAGGTGTAGTTCAATCCGCCGCGCAGTAGACCGGAGACCTTGTTCGCGGCGAGAAAGAGCGAGCTTCCGCTCATCGAGGTAGCCATCGTGTCGACGAGGATGCCGTCGTCGGGTCGTTGATACTCGTGGACGCCGGAGCGCTGCGTCCGCGCGATGGAGCCACTGCTTCCACGCACGGAGCTCGTCGCGAAGGCGCCTCGCAGGCTGATCATCCCATTGGCGAACCGGTGACGTCCGTCGATACCTGCCGTGAATGCATCGCGGCGCAGATACGCATCGATCGACGGGTCGAGCGAGCGATGCACCGTCGTCGCCACGACGCCGAGCGCACTCTCACCCTCGCGGAAGTCGCGCGTCGCGCGGGCCATGCCGTACGTGGTCGCTGGTTCGATCGTCGTGCCGCCGACGCTCGTGCGCTCCGTGAACGCACCGAGCACGCCGAGCGACGTGCCGTCGGTGAGACGGCCGGTCAGCTTGCCGGCACCGAGGATGCGTGATGCACCGGGGACGTCGACGTTCTCGTCGGTGACGAGGCCAGAGAGCTGCGGCGCGCGACCGATGCGGCGTGAATAGAAGATCGACGTCGGGTCGTCGCCGAACTGAAAGATGCCCGTGCCCTCGAGGAAGAAGGGCCGCTGCTCGGCGAGGAAGGTCTCGAATGCCGTGAGGTTCAGCGTCGCCGGATCCGCTTCGACCTGGCCGAAGTCCGGGTTGACCGTCGCGTCGAGCGTGAGGTTGGAAGTGATGCCGTACTTGATGTCGGCGCCCATCGTCGCCTGCTCGGTGCGCGTGTAGCCCGTGCTGCGCAGCGCGCTCTGGTTGCGCGTGAGGGCATACGGCGAGATCTCGATTCGTCTGGGCGACCGGAGTCCGACGAAGCCACCGACGTCGGCGAACTGTGACGCGATGCCGGGCTTCGAGCGGCGCAGCAGCGGCCAGCTCACGCGCTCGTTGCGGCGCGCGATGTCGCGGACGATCATGACGCCGAAGCTGTGCTCCGGAGCGGACGCATAGCGCAGCTGGCTGAGCGGAATGCGGAACTCGGCGGTCCAGCCGAGCGAGTCGATGCGCGTGGCGACGTCCCAGACCGCGTCCCACGAGAGATCTTCCTGGCTGTCGTCGAAGGTGTAGATGTCGCGCTTCACGCCGGCCGGATTGACGGCGAACTCGTAGCCGGTGCGGCGGTCGTGATACGAGTCGATCATGATCTTGAGCTGATCGGATGCTGTCTTGAAATCGCGTCGGCTGAGCAGCGCGAGGATGCTGTCGGGCCGGGGGTCGAAGGCGCGGATGAAGACGTAAAGGTTCGCGTCGTCGTAGCTGATCTGCGCTTCGGTGGCGAAGGGCGGATCGGCGTCTTCGGTGGGATCGAAGAGACGAAAGGCCGTGATACGCGGGACGCTCTGCCACATGGCGTCTGTGTCGTTGCCGTCGATGACCGGTGGTCGTGCGGCGCGCACCGCGGTGGCCGGCGCGACGACGATTGGCGTCTGCGTGACGACGTTGCGCGGGGCCTGCGCGCTGATCGTATGGACGGCGAGCAGAGGCAGTATCGCTGCTAGTTTTTTAGCATTCATGATCGGGAGTCTCGATGTGGTTTGCTAAGAGCAGGTCCCTCGGTCGCTTCGCTCCTGTCGGGACGACACCTTTGCACAGCAGGTAGAGCAGGTCCCTCGGTCGCTGCGCTCCTGTCGGGACGACACCTTTGCACAGCAGGTAGAGCAGGTCCCTCGGTCGCTCCGCTCCTGTCGGGACGACACCTTTGCACAGCAGGTAGAGCAGGTCCCTCGGTCGCTGCGCTCCTGTCGGGACGACATCCAATAGTTGTCGTCCCGAGCGAAGTCGAGGGACCTGCTCTTCCGCCCTTACTGCCTGAGCATCGACGCCGCTGCCGAAAGCACCCGACCGCGATCGCCCTCCGATGGAATCTCCTCTACCGCGTTGAAGAACGCGTCACGCAGCTCCTTCGTCGTCAACGCACCAGAGTTGATCATCGCGATCAGCACTCGCGACTTGTCGCCCGAGGAGGGGATGCTGCGTGCTCCGTCGATGATCCCGCGCGCGATGTCCGGAGATCCGGCGCTATACGGCATCGCAATCATGAGAGCATTCCGGAGGTCCCCCGACGACGGCATCTGCTTCACGTGGCCGAACCAGGAGGACACGAGCGCGCGGTCACCCTTGGCGAGATAGCGCGGAGCGAGAACCTGATAGAGACGCGTCCTATCACCACTGCTCGCGACTCCCTCGGAAACGCGCATTACGGTAAGCAGCATGTCGCGGTCGTCCGTCTGTCCGTAGATCTGCAGCACGGCGGCCTTGTCGCCGCTCGAGGGCATGGAGACCAACGCCCTCTCGAAGGCAGGGATGTTCCCCTTGCTGATGCGCACGCCTGGAGCCGCGCGCGTAAGGATGGCGCGCATGTCTCCGGAGCTACTGATGTTCGCGCTCGCGCTACGCACGACTTTCTCCATCTCGTCGGCGGTGAGCTTGTCTCCGTCGAGCAGCGCTTCGTAGTGCGAGCGCTTGGCCCCCGAGCTCTTCATCGTCGCGATGCGAGCGAGGACGTTGTCCACGCCACCCTGCTCGCGCCACCGCGCGACGCGCGGCTTGACGTTGACCCCTGCTTCCATCAGAACGGACGGCAGGTATCCGGCGAACCAGCGACGTGCGCTGTCGTCGTAGTCGGCGCTGCGGCCATTGAGGCGATACGCCCGCTGGATGGCACCGTCTGGTCCGCGCGATACGCTGAGCTCGCGGTCGTCGTTGACCGTGCGCTGACGGAACGTCGCATGCGAGCCGAACGCCATCTCGACGATGTCGTCTTCGTTCGGAGTGTACTTGATGCGCCCGATGATGGTCGCGCTCGAGCAGCGCTCGCCATTGTACGTGATGAACTCGAGGACCGCCGAGCCATCGTCGTCGTCGGAGTGAATATGCGTCGACGTGGACGAGCTGTTGCCGGTGAAGCGGAAGGTGTCGCAGGTCGGCGTCTTTCCGCTGGCCGTCACGAGTTCAGCGCCGGTGGCCTTGAGCTTCCCCTTGAGCGTGGCCGCACCGGCCGACAGTGCCGCGAGTGGCTTCGTGAGTGCGCGGCGTGCGATGTCCGCGGTGTCAGTCTGCAGCGGGACCGGCAGGATGCTGATCTTGAATGACTCGGGCAGGTCGTCAGTCGCCGACTTTTTTGCACCGGCGTCGACGACGACGGTCACGCTGCGAGGTGTGGCCGCCGGAGCGCTGGCGCTCTTGTATGGATGCAACGCGGCGAGAGGAACGACGAGCAGCAGGGCGGCGAATGCGCTCATGAGCGTCCGTCCTTTGCTGAGAGATCGGAAG